>Ga0307929_1001817_pt1 | contig 15027 bp, 6 predicted proteins | sample AceLakmetage1330_FD_203160 | JGI IMG/M metagenome (GOLD analysis project Ga0307929, IMG submission 203160) | Saline water microbial communities from Ace Lake, Antarctica - #1330 | ecosystem: Environmental > Aquatic > Non-marine Saline and Alkaline > Saline | place: Antarctica: Ace Lake...
TTTACCGGCCCCGTTGGCACCGATGAGTCCATAACAGTTGCCCGGGGCAAATTTTATATTAACGTCTTTGAACAGAACCCGTTTACCATAGGCCAGGGTGACGTTGGTGGTACATATCATTTATATTTTTTTCCTTTAAAAAAGTGTAAACTACTGTTTGTGGCTGTTTAGAGAAATAGAGCTTATTGATTTACCATTTATAAATCCCAGACGGCTATTGTTTTCTAAATTTTATCTTGGTTAAACGGCAGATTAAAATTTTATGAGCCCATTACTGTTAAGTATTTGGTGTACCCTCTGCAAAATAAAAAATAACAGAATAAAAATGTTATGATTCGCAAAACTTATTTTTATATCATGATTTTTTATTAAAATAAACTCTTATTATTTTGTTTCCAGCGTTATCCAATCATTCCCGTGGGATAACACTTCTCTGAATAAGTCCGGCACTCTCTTTTATCACCAGGATGTCAGAATGATTCATCAATATCTGAACCACAAAGGCGGTATGCATGAAAAAAGGATGGAACACCTGGTCAAAAAGATAGGCACCTAATTGGCAATAATGGGAACCAAGTCTGTTTCTATCCATAAATGTATGACGGATTCTTCTTTACATAAAATTACAAAATTGATAGAAATATTCTGTTACATTTTTTGTATGGCTATTTTCTTACTCGTCAGTCATAAGTTCTCAGCATATTTTGTATAAAAATTGGCTGCTCAACTAAATTATTAACCTTGGTTCTCAATCTTTTATTTTATAAATATCAATTATTTAAGAAAGTTATGGGAACTTATGGTAAATTCTCAATAAGTCCGGGCATTCAGGACATTCTTTTGAAGAGCACCCGGTGTTTAAAGGGTAAGCAGGCTTTATAATCCTGGGTTATTGAGATCTTACAACTTATGACCATCGGTTCGACCATTTTTTTATAACAAATTGAATTTATTAATATAAAAAAACAACAAATAAAAAATCTAAATAAAATTTTATTTAGATTACAGGATGTATGATGGCTATCGAACCGAGGGTTATGACTCTTGAGTTTCTTATTTCAGAAGGATATTTTGATATTAATCACAATGCTGGCCAACCAGCCCCCTTGGAAATCCAAGATATGAAAAAAAACAAATTAAAATCCATTGCAAAATTAAGAATATTAATCGGTTACCTTGGAGAAGAAAAACAGTCAAACTGGTGGTCAAGCTCTTTTTTTGCCCCGGAAAGCGACGTTTTTTTAAATCCGATTTTTGGGAAAACCGCATTTATTGCCCAGTATCAAGGGGTGAAAGAAGCTGCCACAAGGGTGCATGATGAGCATATTGGTGTGGGGAAGGTTTATCATTTATTTCGGCTCCCTGAAAACATAGAACTGGCTTTATTCCAATTATTGCATGATGCAAAATTTGTTTCAGAGATTAAAGAAATCATTTCTGATAAAGAAAAGGCGCAACACTTCCTGTCCGATTTGATAATGTCCGCGTCTAAGATTAAGGAAGGGCCGGTGCTCATAGGCAATATTGATGATTTTTTTATGGAAGAATCTTTAAGTGATATTGCCAACTTATATCACTCTGCATTTTTAAATGGTGTTCAAGCCATCCCCTATTGTAAGGACCATAAGTGATAGAAAAAAAGAAATTCTATACAACAAGATTGCAGGCGGGTTTAGGTTTAATAGATGAAACCAAAATCTTACTCAATATCTGGAACGCCAATTTGGACGTATCGGCATTATTTCAGGAATCCTTAAAATCAGGAGAATTCCCCACGGTTTCAGCAAGGAGACTAAGAAATATTGTCACTGAATGTTTTGCCCCCAGGTATCTTGTGGATGGCGCCCAACCGGCAAAAATATTAAAAGAATATGGTCACTTATTTTCCGCTGAAGAAGCCAATCAGCTTTTTTGTCTCTATACCTGTAGGGCAAACCTTATACTGGCTGACTTTATTCGTAAGGTGTATTGGGAAAGATATGCAAGCGGTCATGAAACAATCAGTAACGAACATGCAAAGGATTTTGTAATCCGGGCAATTCAAGAGGGGAAGACAGCAAAACCCTGGTCCGAAAGTACCATAAAAAGGGTTTCAACCTATTTGACTGGATGTTGTGTTGATTTCGGACTGCTTGAAAAGATTAGAAGGCCTGAACGAAAAATAATCCCCTTTCGCCTGGCATCAAAGGTTGCAGCCATTCTTATCCATGATCTCCATTTCTCAGGAATGGGTGACAATGCCGCCATGGCTCATGAAGACTGGGGAATTTTTGGTCTTGAATTTAAAGATGTTCACAATGAACTGAAACGCTTATCCTTGAAAAACTATTTAATGGTTCAGTCTGCAGGGGATGTGATTCGCATCGGATGGAAATTCAAAAGTATTGAGGAGTTAATAAATGTCATCGCTCAAGACTGATTTTAACGAACTTATGGAGCGGATACGACGGGGCAGAGAGCTCAATTATGCCAGTTTTGAACCCATTTTTTATTTGGTATTTCATCCAGAGAAAATGCTTGAAGTAAAGCGTGAAACCGTGGCATGGACAGCCAAATTGGGTCATGAGGGGTGGGATGTTCACCTTTTTTCCATTTCCGATACCATTTCTGATATTTTTAAAAATTTCAAACATCGTAAGATTTGGATCAAAGGGGATGAAAAAGCACCGCTTAATTGGAAGAAAACCAACAGATCCCTTGCCAATGCCCTTGAAAAAGGGGAACTCCAATCACGTCTGGAAAAATTGCTTGAATCTGTAAGCCACAATAAAAAGGCTATTGTACTGGTAACGGATCTTGAGGCCTTGCACCCCTATATGAGAATCGGTTCCATTGAAGGGCAATTGCAGGGGAAGTTTGAAGTTCCCACAGTCTTTTTTTACCCCGGCGTGAGAACTGGTAAGACACAGCTGAAATTCTTAGGGTTTTATCCAGAAGATGGTAATTATCGTTCTGTTCATGTGGGTGGATGACTACATATTGAAAAGGAATCTGATTAATGGATATAAAAAGTTTATTTGACCCCAATAAAGACATACATAGAACCATTGAAAAGGTAATTACCTACAGCGCTTCACAGGAACATCGGCTAAAGTCGGAAATTTCAGAATATGTCGTCACCGACAGCATTGAAGTCCAGTTTGAAAAATTGTTGGACAAGATGCAGCTTGGCATGGATGTGGGCGGAGAAAATGAAGTGGGGGTTTGGGTCTCTGGATTTTATGGATCAGGTAAAAGTTCATTTACCAAATACCTGGGATTGTCCTTCGATAACAGTATTGAAATTGAGGGATCTCCTTTTATAAAACATTTCCAGGATCGCTTGAATAAATCCACCACCCGGGCATTATTATCCACGATCACAAAGCGATTCCCGGCATCGGTGTTACTTCTGGATCTTGCAAGTGAGCAGCTTGCCGGTGCAACCATGGAAGAAGTCTCAACTGTACTTTTCTATAAGGTGCTGCAGTGGGCGGGTTATTCCCGGAACTTGAAAGTGGCGGCCCTGGAACGAAAGATAAAAAAAGAGGGGCGTTATCAGGAGTTTTTGGATATTGTTAAAGATGATTATGACATGGATTGGGCAGAGGATCAGAATAATGAGTTGCTTGTGGATAGTATCATTCCGGAAATAGCCCACCAGATGTACCCCAATATCTTTAAAGATGATGCTTCCTTTTCAACGGAAACCAGTGAGATTGTTCGTTTTGAAAACGAGCGGGTCCAGGAGATGATCGACATCATTCGTGAGACCTCCGATAAAGAATATATTATTTTCATTGTGGATGAAGTGGGTCAATATGTGGGCGCTCGTAAAAGTCTTATTTTAAATCTGGACGGTCTGGCTAAGAACCTTAAACAAATAGGGGATGGTAAGGTCTGGTTTATTGGCACAGCCCAGCAGACCCTTACCGAAGACGATTCCCATACGTCCTTAAACTCTCCGGAATTATATAAGCTCAAAGATAGGTTTCCCATTCAAATAGATCTGGAATCCAGTGATATTAAAGAAATCTGTTATAAGCGCTTATTGGGGAAATCTGCCCCAGGTGCATCAGAACTGGGTGCCATTTTTGATAACCATGGACAGGCATTAAGGCATAACACAAAGCTCCAAGATGCAAAATATTATGATGTGGATTTTGATAAAAAAACCTTTGCAAATCTGTATCCCTTCCTTCCAGCCCATTTTGATATTCTTCTTCATCTCTTGGGGGCTTTGGCCAAATCAACCGGGGGTATAGGCCTTCGTTCCGCCATCAAAGTGATCCAGGATATCTTGTTGGAAAGCAATGAACACAGACTGGCTGTGGTGGATCAGGACATGGGATGGCTGGCCACGACGGTCACCCTCTATGACACCCTGGAAAAAGATATCCAAAGAGCTTTCTTGCATATTCATCAGGCTGTGGAAAAAGTGCTGATCCGTTTTCCAGATTCAGACCTGCACCAGGATGTTGCAAAGACCGTTGCTGTTTTACAAATTCTGGGGAATCTTCCCGTTATAGTTCAGAATGTGGCAAGCCTGATGCATCCCCGCGTGGATGCAGACTCCCAGATGGATCAGGTGGAGAAAGCCGTTAAAGAATTAATAGCGGATGCCCTTGTCCCCTTTGGTGAGCAGGACAACACGCTTTGCTTTTTCAGTGAAAAACTCAATGATATAGAGCAGGAACGCTCCCAGATCCCCCTGCGCTCCGCTGATGTCCGTCGTATTTTTAATGAAGCCTTAAAAGTTGATTTCAGCCCCTTACCATCCATTCGCTTGAACGATTCCTTTGCTGTCAGGACAGGGCTTAAGGTACAGATTGGAGCCATGGTCTCAAGCCTTGCAGGTGACAAAGAGACCATCCAGACCATAGTGGAATTTGTGGCCCCATCGGATTATGAAACGGCTCGTACCCGTCTCATTGACGACTCCCGGCATAAATCGTCACAATATACAATCTATCTTTTGGGACGAACCCAGCCTGAAATTGATGACAAAGTAAAAGAAATCTACAAATGCAAAGAAATAGCCCAACGTCACAGAAGTGATCCGGATCAATCGGTAAAGGACTATTGCATCAGCCAGTCGGACAAGGCCAATAAGTTAATCGGTGAACTCCAGCACCAGATTAAGCGTAATCTGAGCCAGGGTTCTTTTGTTTTCAGAGGGCAATCAACCGCTGTGGACAGTTTTCATCAGGAAATTATGGATGCCGGTAAAAAACATCTGGCCCTGGTGGCGGCCCAGGTTTTTGATCGGAACAAAGAAGCCCCTGTGCGTGCAGAAACGGCCCTGGCAGAAAAATTTCTTAAAATGGGTAAATTATCTGCCATAACCAACCAGATTGACCCCTTGGGACTTGTGCAGGTGAGCGGCGGCACCCCCAACATAAAATTAGACCACAAAGCACTTGTGAGCATTCGTGATTTCATAGATAAAAACGGCAGTGTAGACGGTAAAAGGCTCATGGGTCATTTCACCGGAGCCCCCTTTGGCTGGTCCCAGGATACCCTTCGATATCTTATGGCGGTTCTGCTTGTGGCAGGTGAGATAAAACTCAAGGTTTCAGGCCATGATGTCACGGTTAATGGCCAGCAGGCCATTGATGCGTTAAAGACAAACAATGCCTTTAAACCCATTGGGGTCTCCCTCCGGTATGAACGGCCCTCCATGGAAATGCTTGCCAGGGCAGCCCAACGCCTGACACTTCTTCTGGGGGATACCATCATTCCCCTGGAAGATGTCATCAGCAAGGCCACCACAAAAGCCTTTCCTGAAATTCAGCATAAGTTTGGCCCCCTGGCAGAAAAAATGGCCACCTATGGTCTGCCGGGTAAAGATAACATCCTTCAATTAAACCAGGATATTGCCGATGTTCTTTTGACAGACGGATCAGATGCACCCCAGCGACTGGGCGGTGAAGATTCCACGCTGTATGAAAATTTGAAGAGGGCCGATGAAATTAATAAATCCCTTGCAAACGGCCTTGAAAAAACATTGAAATCATTGTTGGAATACCGCAGGGAAATTCAAAAACTACCCAACTCAGGTGCCCCAGGGACTCTTAAAACAGAATCAGAAGAGGATTTAACAATTCTGGAGGAACGCTTAAGTCAAGAGGATTTCTATCAACATACTGCGGATTTTAATTCAACCCTCACCGCATTGCAGGCCCGGATAAAAAATGCTGTTATGATCATGGCGGACCTTCAGAAAGAAATCATAAAGGATGCAGAACAGGATCTGTTGGGCATCCCTGAATGGACAGAGTTTACCAATGAAGAGCGGAACAATGTATTCCAAGATCTGGACGATCTTATTAAAGAGGTAACTCCTGATCTAAAAGGGCTCCATCAACTGATTAATCAAGAATTTGATCTCCATTCAGGCATCAATGATTTAAAAGCAAGAATTGCAAAGGATGGCAAGGAACGGAAACTCAAGCGGTGGGAAGATGAACACAAGGGAAAGAGAAAAACAAAATTATCAAAAATCATTCCAGTACCCGCCAGGTTATCAACCCCCCTGCAAGTGGATGACCTGATAAAATGTTTTAAAAATTTGAAAGAAGAATCGGCCTTATACCAGGAAATTGAAGTCAGCATTAAAATTCAGGATTAACAACCATGGCATTTGATCAAACCACACGCAATCGACTCCAGCATTTTGTTTCCGATGCAAAAATGCTTTTAATCGTGGAGTTTACAAGGCAGCTCCAGAATGAGTATGGGCTGAATCCTGAAACCGGAGAGGTGTCAGACCTTTCAAATCTCTCATTCCTTGATGATGCCAGGAGGGAAACCGCAGGAATATTACGGGAAACCATGGACCATTACCTGGCCACAACTCCAGGGGCTGGGAACAGGGAAGTGCTTTCTCGCATTGTCCGGGAGCAGGCCTTTACCATCCTGAACCGCATGGCCGCACTTCGCATGGCCGAGGCCCGGGGGTTTTTAATGGAATCCATTGGCAATGGCTACCAGTCAAAGGGGTTCCAGCTCTATTCCTACGCGGCAAAATCAGCGTTGGGTGAGTCCGGGGATGCCTACAGACATTATATCTTCAGTATCTTTGATGAGTTTTCCCTGGATTTAAAGGTTCTCTTTGATCGGTTCTCACCCCAGGGACGGCTTTTCCTTAAAGAGTCCAAGCTCATGGAGCTGCTTGACCTGATCAATCATTCGAATATTGAACACCTGTGGGCGGAAGATGAAACCATTGGGTGGATTTATCAGTATTTCAACTCCAAAGAAGAGCGAAAAAAGATGCGGGATGCATCTCGGGTTCCCCGCAACGGCAGGGAACTTGCCGTTCGGAATCAGTTTTTCACCCCCCGTTATGTGGTGGAATTTCTCACGGACAACACCCTGGGCCGCATCTGGTACGAGATGACCCAGGGAAAAACATCCCTGACTGAATCCTGCAGATATCTGGTGCGGCGGCCCAATGAATTTTTTTCAAAAAAAGGGGAGAATGCACCTGAACCAGAGGAGGGGGAAGGGCATGAGGAGTTAAACCAGGAGGAGCTTTTAAAACAACCTGCCAATGTGACATTCAGACAAATTAAAGATCCACGTGATCTAAAAATGCTGGACCCTGCCTGTGGTTCCATGCATTTTGGCCTTTATGCCTTTGATCTGTTTGAAAAGATTTATGACGAGGCCTGGCACATTGAAGGGGTGCTGGGTGCTGGGCATTTTCAACGAAACAAAAAATTTACTCCCTTGCATGAAAGTTATGAAAATAAAGAGTCTTTTTTACAGGATGTTCCCCGGTTGATCATTGAGAATAATATCCATGGGGTGGATATTGATCCAAGGGCTGTGCAGATAGCAGGGTTATCCCTGTGGCTTAGAGCTCAAAAATCCTGGCATGAAATGGGCATCACTGCTGCTAATCGCCCCCAGATACAAAAATCAAATATTGTCTGCGCCGAGCCCATGCCAGGGGAAGAGAACCTGTTAAAAGAGTTTACAGCCAACCTGAAACCCCGTGTCATTGGGCAGTTGGTTGAAATCATCTTTGGAAAAATGAAATTGGCGGGTGAAGCAGGGTCTCTTCTTAAAATTGAAGAAGAAATTCAAGATGCCATAAAAGAGGCGCGGGAAGAATACAGCCAAGAGATTCTACAGAAAAAAGGACAGAAGGAGTTTCTTCCGGGTATGGCCCCCATCCGACAACCCACTTTGTTTGATTTTGCAGATTTGCCGGACGATGAAGAGTTCTGGGACCAGGCGGAGAGTAAAATTCTGGATGCCCTTCGTGATTATTCGGAACATGCTGAAGGAGAGAATAGTTCACAGAGAAGACTTTTTGCCCGGGATGCAGCTAAGGGATTTGCTTTTATTGATCTTTGCAGAAAACGGTTTGATGTGGTTTTAATGAACCCCCCCTTTGGTGAATTTTCCAGGCAGTGGAAAACAAAAGCCAAAAGAGTATATCTTGACTCCCATAATGATATTCTTGGGGCTTTTGTTGAAAGATTTCTCCATCGGTTGCTCCCAAGTGGAAGGCTTGGTGCTATAACATCAAGGGCCTGCTTTTTTCTTACGACGTTTAAAAATTGGCGAAGGAAAGTCATTCTTAACAAATCAACCCTTCACCTGATGGCTGATCTTGGTCAAGGTGTAATGGATGATGCAATGGTTGAAGCAGCAGCCTATGTTTTAGAACGTTCTATTCCCAAATGCAAAACAACTGTGTTTCGTGCCATTGCTGAAAATGATCGACAAAACGTTATTAAGTCTTGCATTAATGCATATTGTAGCGGTAAGGCAGACTCAAGACTATTTATAGCAGATCAGGAATCCTTTCGCCTGCTTCCTAACGCTCCTTTTGTTTATTGGATTGATGGGCATATAATAAAACAATTTTTATCCACGCAAAAATTTGAGCCTCATGTTGGTAATGTTAGACAAGGGTTGGCAACAGGTGATGATAATCGTTTTGTAAGAACTGTTTGGGAAGTTTTGCCAGAGGATACTCAATTTTGTTATTATCCCACAAATGGCGATGCTTTTTGTCGATTTGATGATCCTATTGTGCAAGCGTATTTTCGTCGAAGAGATGTTGGAAGCCCGCAATGGGCGTTTCATGTTAAGGCAGGAGTTTCACAACCTTGGTATTCGCCAATAACTCTAAAAGTTAACTACAAAGAAAATGGACTTGAGTTACGAAATTTTCGTGATGCTAAGGGTAAAGCAAAGGCAGTTTTGAGGAGCAGAGGTCTGTATTATATGCCGGGGTTTAGTTGGACCAGACGTTCTGTCCGATTTTACCCATATGTTGTTCCAGGAAATTGCATTCCTTCGGCAAGTCGTTACATGGCATTTCCCAAACAAGGTAAACAATTTGAGGCCCTCGGAATTTCTTCATCTCGGCTTGCATCTTCTTTTTTACGTTTTTTTGGAGAAAAATTTGAGTGGCCAAATTTTCTTGTGGAAAATTTAAAAAAATTACCTTGGCCAGAAGTGTCCGAGGAAACAATAAAATATTTTGAATCATTGGTTACCGCCCAAGTTGAAAAACGTCGCCTTGCCTATCAAAACCATGAGCCTTTTCACGAATTTCTCATCCCTGCCAAAGTTAAAGATTTTTCTGGCGATGGAAATGCCTTAAGTTTCGACCCCAAATGCCTCCTGGGAGAAGAGGGGGAACAATTAGTGGCACAAGCTTATGGGTTCACTTCTACTCAAACAAGCATGGTGGAAAGAGATCTCCTCGAAGCCATTTCCATGCAGGGAAATTCCAAAAAGAATAAAATCGCTAATGATGCGGAAGACAATGATTCTGTTATAAATTTATCAGCAATCGCCGTTGAAGAGGCTTCTCTTTCCTATCTGGTTGGCTGTGTTTTTGGCAGATGGGACATATCCTGCGCCATTGGTGACAAAGAAACACCAAGGCTTTCTGACCCCTTTGCGCCACCTCCTGTCTGTCCTCCGGGAATGCTTCAAAATAAAAAAGGTCTTCCATCTGCCCCAGATGAAGTCTCTTCTGATTATCCATTAGAAATTTCTTGGAATGGTATTCTTGTTTTAGATAAAGGTCATTCTCAAGATATTGTCACCCGGGTGGTCGAGTCAATGCAAGTTATCTGGGAAGATAACTCAGAACGTATTGAGCAAGGTGCCTGCAAAATTCTTAAGGTAAAAACCATTCGTGATTATTTTAATAAACCAGCAAATTTTTTTTTAGATCATCTAAGGCGCTACTCAAAAGGCCGCCGGCAAGCTCCAATATATTGGCCTCTATCTACTCCATCTGCTTCCTATACGCTTTGGTTGTACTATAACCGCTTAAGCGACCAGATCCTTTACACCTGCATAAACGATTTTGTTGAACCCAAATTAAAAGAAGTTGCAGAAGACGTTGAAGCACTTAGACAAAAAATAAGCCGCATCACCCAGGAAGAAAAAGACCTGGAAAAACTAACCAATCTTGAACTTGAACTGACAGACTTCAGAGACGAACTCCTCCGCATCGCCAAATTCTGGAAACCCAATTTAAATGACGGGGTACAGATCACCGCCGCCCCATTATGGAAACTGTTCCAGTATAAGCCCTGGCAGAAGAAGCTGAAACAAACCTGGGAAAACCTGGAAAAAGGTGAATACGACTGGGCACATCTTGCATACAGCATCTGGCCGGAAAGGGTAAGGGAAAAGTGTAAAACCGACAAATCCCTGGCCATTGCTCATGACTTGGAAGATCTGTATGAAGAACCACCAGAGAAACCCAAGAAAAAAAGACGCAAAAAAAACCCGGTAAAAGGATAATTACCCATGAGCATTTCACAATTTATTCAAACACGAGTTCTGTTGCCCCGTCTTGGGAAAAAAGGTGTTTTGGTGGTCTATGATCCTGATGGGCGGTATCGGGAATTGTGCCTGGCCCTTGCAGATGAAACTATAACGGTGGTGGATGCATCAAAAAGCAGTATTGAAAGTCGTGAGGCAGCCCTTTGCACATTTAAACAGCTTGGCGAGAACAATGCAAAAGTAAAGGGGTTGATCGTCTATGTCCCCGCAGCAAAACCCCTGGAAGATGAAGAAAAACAGCATGATCCCTTTTCCATATATACTGTGTGTGGCAATGTGTTCCCGGATGGGGATGGGGATGGGTATATGGATCTTTGTATCAAGGCAAAATCAGATCATACCATGGACATTCGGAAAATATTTGATAATGATCCCAATCCCGGATTTGCTGTTATTGATGCCATTGGCGGTGGAAAAAACTGGCCCAATTTAAGGGCGCTTCTGGATAAGGAATCAGCCCGGGATATTTTACTGGTTCTGTTATCGCCGGATGAGGGAGAGCTGGCAAAGTTAAAAAGGCAGAAAGCCTGGATAAATGAAGCCTCTGAGTTGTTTAATATTTGTCTGGGATTGAAACTGAAAAAACGTGTATACTCATGGTCAGGCCTTGCAGATGAGTTGTGGCGGTTTTTACTTTTCAGTGAGTTTGTATTTGATTTCCCAGGCGAGTTACCATTAGCTCTGACAGATGTGCCCTGTGCCCCCATTGAGGCAGAATCTTCGGTGATTGACCTGTGCGATGGACTTAGAAATGATCTTCGGACCCAATCCACCTACATAGACAGGGCCGAGACCATTGAAAAGGAGCTGGGATTACCGGAGATATGTTCTGATATTAAAAACCTGGGGGTTAGAGACACCTTTCCCTTTGAAGAGCGAACCTTTCTGAACCAGGCCATTGATGCAATTCTTAGAAAAGATAATGAAACCGCCCGGTTGATAATAGACCGGCATTCCCGGTCCGTATGGGTGGGTAAGGGGGAAAGCCAGGCCCAGTGGGGGCTTATACTTTCGGCCCTTGAGCTTATCTCGTCCTGTGATGACCTTTTGCGTGAACTCGTCCATTATTCCGCCAACATGGATACCTTGGTGGATTTTTACATAAACGAGTTACGCGGGGCAGATCGACACCAGCGTGAATTTGAACAGGCGGTTTCTGATCTAATAGACAATACAGAGATCATGTCCGCAGTAATTGATTTTTCAAGATCCCGGTACCGAATCCTGATGGGAAAGGTGCAACCGCTCTTTATCAGACATCTGGAAAAAGAAGGCTGGCCCTTAAATGGCATGCTGTATAATGCCGATCTTTTTGATCAACTCATTGCCCCCATGCTCATGGTCAGTGGGCACCGGGTGGCCTATTTACACATTGATGCCCTTCGGTACGAGCTGGGGGTTGAGTTGCAAAAACAGCTTTCAGAAAGTGGGCCGGTGGAACTCAAGGCAGCCTGTGCTGCATTTCCCACCATCACCCTCGTTGGAATGGCAAGCCTTCTGCCAGGTGCAGACAAGGACATGATCCTTAAAAAAGGGAACAAGGGAATAATCCCCATGTTTGGTGAGTGTCAAATAAGCAATGTCAATAAACGCATGGCGGTTTTTAAAAAACGATTTGGGGAGCGATTTGATGAGATGAAATTGTCTGATTTTATTCATTTAAAAAAACCAATCCCTGAAAATGTGGAACTTCTGGTGCTTCGCAGTGTGGACATTGATAACCACATGGAAGCCAATCCGGAAACCACCATTGGCCTCATCCATGATACCTTGAAGCGAATCCGTGTGGCCATCCACAAGCTGAAAGACCAGGGATTTCAGGATGTGGTGATTGCCACGGACCATGGTTTTTTTCTCAATACCCATGCAGAACCCGGGGATGTCTGCATAAAACCCCAGGGGGACTGGTTAAATGTCCATGACCGTTGTATGATGGGCTCTGCCGGCAACAAAGATGCATGTAATTTTGTCATGCCTGCAGAAAAATTGGGTATCCGTGGGGATTATGCCGATTTTGCAGGCCCAAAAACCATGGCACCTTATAAAAATGGTCTTGTTTATTTTCATGGCGGAGCCTCTTTACAGGAAGCCGTGGTGCCGGTTATCTGTGTCTCTTTGCACGGAGCACAACAAACGCAAATAGCAGCCCCCCCGCCGGTGACCATTAAATATAAGAACGGCGCAAAAAAAATTACCACCCGGTTACCGGTGATTGATATCATTGTTGGGAACGATCTTTTTGCCAAGGGGGCTGATTTTGAAATCTTATTGGAGGCCCATGATAAAAAAGGCAATGTAGTGGGTGAAGCCAAGGCAGGCGGCTCTGTAAACCCAGCAACAGGAACCGTGTTTGTAAAAACAGACGAGCAGATTCGTGTTACCATGAAAATGCAATTGACTTTTGAGGGTAAATTTTCCATTAAGGGGTTAAACCCCGTCACCATGACTGCTTATGACACCCTTCACCTGGAAACGGATTATGTGGTTTAAATCATGAACAAACTGGATGAAAAAATATTAACTGTTTTTGAAGGCAAGGTGGTTCGCAAGGATCTTGTCCATCGCATTAAAAAGGGCACCAATGTGCCCACCTTTGTGCTTGAGTTTTTACTTGCAAGGTATTGTGCCAGTGATGAGCCGGAAGAAATACAGGAAGGAATGGAGGCGGTCCTTGCGACATTGCAGGATAATTATGTCCGTCCGGATGAAGCCAATACCGCCCAGTCCAAGGTGGCCACAAAGGGAAGTCATCGGTTCATTGATAAGGTTCATGTCCGGTACGTTGAGAAAGAAAAACGTCATTGGGCATCCCTGGAGAATTTTAATTCCCAGCGAATCGCCATCGGGCATAAATTTTATAAAGACAATGAGCGATTACTTGAGGGGGGTATTTGGGCGGAAGTCACGCTGGCGTATAATGATATTGATGATGACAAGTATGCCTTTTATGTGGAGGAATTACGTCCCATCCAGCTGAGCCGGTTTGATTTTAATGCATATGGGGAGGGGCGGAAGTCCTTTTCCACGGAAGAGTGGCTGGATGTTATTTTAAGATCTGTGGGGCTTGAACCTGCCAAACTTTCCAAACGCCAGAAATTTCATTTTATTAACCGGCTGGCCCCATTGGTTGAAGCCAATTACAATTTCATTGAACTGGGTCCTCGGGGGACGGGAAAATCATATTTTTTCAGTGAGTTTTCTCCCTATTCCACATTGATCAGCGGGGGCCAGGCCACCAAAGCAACCCTGTTTTACAACAATGGCCGAAAAAAAATCGGATTGGTTGGATTTTGGGACACCGTTGCCTTTGATGAAGTCGGCGGCATTAAAATTAAAGATCCTGACACCATTCAGATTATGAAGGATTTCATGGCCAATGGGCGTTTTTCCCGGGGGGTGGAAGTGATTGCCGATGCCAGTCTGGCCTTTGTGGGAAACATTGACCAGTCGGTGAATCAAATTGTAAATTCCTCGGAATATGACCTGTTTCAACCCTTGCCCCCGCAATTTGACTTGGCAGTGATGGATCGGTTTGCCAGTTATATTCCCGGCTGGGAAATGCCAAAAACCAGCAGTGCCTATCTCACCAATGACTATGGCTTTATAACGGATTATCTGGCGGAAGCGTTTCATTATCAACTAAAGCACTCCAACAGGTTTGAAGAGGTGAGCAGTCGCATTAAACTGGGCGAAACCGTGGAAGGGCGTGATGAAAAGGGTATTAAGAAAACTGTTTGTGCATTTTTAAAAATATTGCATCCCCTGGATTCTCCATCAACAGAGGAGTTTGAAGGGTATGTGACCTATGCCATTGAAAATCGTCGTAGAATTAAAGAGCAAATGAACAAGAGAAAACCCGATGATGAGTTTGCAAAGATAGATCTGTCTTATTTTTCCGAAGCGGGTAAAGAAATTGTGGTGCATTGCCCTGAATCAAAATCTGCACAAGCAACTCAAAATCCAGTTCGAAGCCAGCTGGATAAGTTGGGTAAATCAGATAGCGATAAAGCCCCTTCACCGCCCAAAAAAGCAGTAAAGAAAAATGCAGAAAAAGAAATTGCTGTTAATCCGGAGAAAGAAGAAAAAGTAAAAACAAATCTGGAAACAGACCCAAGTTTAGGTCAATTGGAAATCCAGGAACCTGATGAAAAGCATTTTTCTGTTTTGTATGGAGATACGGGGCATTCTTATGAATCCATTATTTCACCTTATTTGGTG
>Ga0307929_1001818_pt1 | contig 15020 bp, 16 predicted proteins | sample AceLakmetage1330_FD_203160 | JGI IMG/M metagenome (GOLD analysis project Ga0307929, IMG submission 203160) | Saline water microbial communities from Ace Lake, Antarctica - #1330 | ecosystem: Environmental > Aquatic > Non-marine Saline and Alkaline > Saline | place: Antarctica: Ace Lake...
GGCCCAACCGAGAAGGTGAAACCGCGATGACCGCAGACCAGCATTATGAAACCGTGCGTGCCGCCATTCTGGCCGCAGCGCTGCCGGATGTTCCCTTTGACGGGTGGACGGGCAAGAGCATGCGCAATGCCGCCAAGAAGGCTGGTGTTGAAGGCGGGCTGGCGCGGCTGGCATTTCCCGGCGGGACGGTGGATCTCGTCAGCTATTTTGCAGCTGATGGCGACCGGCGTATGGCCGAAGAACTGGCGCTGCATGACCTTGCGGCCATGAAAGTTCGCGAACGGATCACGTTTGCGGTGCGCACACGCCTTGAGGTGGATGAAGAAAACCGTGAGGCACTGCGGCGGGCAACGGCTTATCTGGCGCTGCCCACTTCCGGCACAGCCGGTGTGCGGGCGCTCTATGCCACGGTGGATGCCATCTGGCGGGCGGCGGGCGATACGTCCACGGATTATAATTTCTATACCAAGCGGCTCATTCTCTCCGGCGTCTATTCAAGTACGCTGGCGATCTGGTTCGGGGATGACAGCGAGGGCTTTGAAAAGACCTGGGCGTTTCTTGATCGGCGCATCTCGGATGTGATGCAGATTGAGAAAGTGAAGGGGCGTGCCGAGAAGATACTCAAGGCCATTCCCTCGCCCCTGGGGCTCGTGTCGCGGCTGCGCTATCCGCTGGGCCGCTAGGCCGTCCTAAAACAGCTTTGGTTCAGTCTCGCGGTGAGAGCCGAGTGACATGGCCCATCTTGCGGCCGGGCCGGGCGTCGCCCTTGCCGTAAAGATGCAGGCCCGCGCCGGGTTCTGCTGCTAGCGCCTGCCAGTCATTGGCCTCGTCGCCGATAAGATTTGTCATCTCAGCGTTGGCGTGACGGGTGGGCGCACCCAGCGGCCATCCTGCGACCGCGCGCATATGCTGTTCAAACTGGCTGACCACGCAGGCTTCGATCGTCCAGTGGCCGGAATTGTGGACGCGCGGGGCGAATTCGTTGACTACCAGCGCGCCGTTGGGGCTGACGAACATTTCAACGCCCATGACGCCGACATATTCAAGCGCTGCCACAACGCGCTCGGCGATGGTGCGAGCCTCAGCCTCTACCGCATCGGGGTAGCCTGAGGGGACGGTAGAGGTGGCAAGAATGTGGTTCTCGTGAGCGTTGCGCGCGGGGTCATAGGCGGCGACGGTGCCATCAAGACCCCGGGCAACGATCACCGATATTTCCGCTTCGAAATCGACGAAGCCTTCAAGAATGGCGGGCTGAGCATTGATTGCATCCCATGCGGCCTGTGCCGCATCCGGCGTGTTGATGCGGACCTGGCCTTTGCCGTCATAGCCAAAGCGGCGTGTCTTGAGGATCGACGGGCAGCCGATCTCAGCAAGAGCTGCTTTCAGGCCGTCAATGTTCTGTACGTCGGCAAAAGGTGCTGTCGCGATACCAAGGCTGCGCAGGAACGTTTTTTCTTCGAGCCGGTCCTGCGCCACAGCCAGTGCATTGGCACCGGGGCGCACGGGCACGTCTTCTGCCAGCAGGGCGGCAGTTGCGTCGGGCACGTTTTCAAATTCGTAAGTGACGACGTCGACGGCAGCAGCAAAGGCTGCCAAAGCGTCTTCGTCATCATAGTCCGCAAACGTCGCGGCGTCAGCGACCTGGGCTGCGGGGCAATCCGTCTCGGGCGAATAGATGTGGGTTTTGAGGCCAAGGCGCGCTGCGGCCATGGCCAGCATACGGCCAAGCTGTCCGCCCCCGAGAACGCCGATGGTGCTGCCGGGGGCAAGCGGGGCTGGCATGATCGCCATATCAGGCGTCTTCCGGGGTTTCGGGAACGCCTGCGGTCTGCGCAGCGCGGAAAGCGTCGAGCCGTGCTGCCAGTGCGTCATCCGTGGTGGCGAGGATGGCGGCAGCGAGCAGGCCGGCATTCTTTGCACCGGCCTTGCCGATGGCCAAGGTGCCGACGGGGACCCCGCCGGGCATCTGGACGATGGAGAGCAGTGAATCCTGCCCTTTGAGAGCAGCGCTTTCCACCGGCACGCCCAATACGGGCAGCGGTGTTATGGCAGCGGCCATGCCGGGCAGGTGAGCAGCACCGCCGGCACCGGCAATGATGACGCGCAGGCCGCGGCTTTTGGCCGATGTGGCGTAGTCGTAAAGCCGCTGCGGTGTGCGGTGGGCTGAGACGACCAGCGCCTCATAGGGCACGCCGAGATCTTTCAGGGCATCTGCGGCATGGGTCATGGTGGGCCAGTCGGAGCGGCTGCCCATAATGATGCCGACCAGAGGAGATGTGCTTTCGCTCATGTGACGCCTGCAAACAAAGAGGCCCGGGACAGGCCCGGGCGCGGAAAGCAGGCGAGTATAGGCAGACGTGCGGCCAAGGCAAGCGTCAGAAAACCCCTGTTTTGAGGGAGTTTCCTTGATGCGTGTCTCTTGTTTGCCCAAACAAGGTTATGGTCTAAATGAATTGTTAACGGTGCTGACGTAGAGAAAAAGCGCAGCGTGGTGCAATTGTTTGGGTTTAGCCGGGCTTGCGGATGGTATTCCGGTCCGGCCGGATCTGCCTAGAATTGGGCCCAGAATCGGGCGACGCTGGCGACGGGGATTTTCATGAAGGTTGGTGGCACGCGGCGACCCGGATCCGTATCCTCAGTGCGCAGTGCGGGCGCGGTGTCCAAACCGGCGGCTGCCACCAGTGTAGGTGCGGCGGGTGCGACGCGGCACATATCCGATACCGCATCCATCATGGGCATTCCGGAGGCTGAGATCACGCCGAAGGTGCGTGACGCGCTGATGATGCTGATGTCGGAAGTGGATGCGCTGCGGCGGGAGCTTGGCAGCGTCAAAGGTCGGCTTGAGGCGGTTCAGCAGGAAGCAGACACGGATTCTTTGGTGCCTGTGCTCAATCGCCGGGCATTTGTGCGCGAGCTGTCGCGGATGATTTCATTTTCCGAACGCTACGGCGCGCCTGCCAGCCTGGTGTTTATCGATCTTAACAATTTCAAGGCGGTGAACGATACTTATGGCCATGCGGCCGGGGACGCGGTGCTGGAATATGTGGCGGCGGCCCTGGTGGAGCATGTGCGTGAATCCGACATTGTCGGCCGGCTTGGTGGTGATGAGTTCGCCGTCATTCTGGCGCAGGCTGACGAGGCGGATGCGATGGTCAAAGCTGAGAGCCTGATGCATCTGATTGCCGACAAGCCGCTGGAGATCATGGGACACCGGATAGGCGTGTCGGTGTCGCCGGGGGCGGTTGCATTCCGGCCGGGTGAGGATGCGGCAGGTGCGTTGGCGCGGGCTGATGAAGCTATGTATGCAGCCAAGCGGCGGCGCAGCGAAGACACGTCGGAATAGTCGCCTGCAAACCCTTAGGCGATGATGTCGGGGACAAGCTGATCCTCGACGAAACCGATCTCGTCACGAATTGCGAGTTTCATTTTTTTCAACCGGCGGATGCGCAATGGGTCTGCTGCGGCGTTTGATTCAAGCGCGTCGATGGCTGCATCTAGGTCGCGGTGCTGTTGCCTGAGTTGGGCAAGCCTGGCGCGCAGGGCGTCTTCCGTCTCTTCGTTGTCGTCGTCCATGCCGGTCCTGCTGCCAATACTGTGCGGCACAAGTCCGCCTGCTTCAGCCTTCTAGCGTGGCGGCAGGGGAGGCGGCAAGAACCCATTTGGCGGCATTGGCTGCGTGCTCGGGGATGTTCCAGGCGCGCGGTGTGTTGGCGGTTGCTAAAGATCTGCGCTTCCTGCGGTCTCTTCAAATTCTGGTTCCCAGGCCGTAGCAGTCACGCAAACTTGCTTCAGGTTGCCTGTGAAAAAGAACTTTTTCCCCGCCGGTACGATAACGACGTCGGATGCCTGGACTGGAAAATGCTCGCCTTCAATGACCCATTCGCCGGACCCTTCAATGATGAAGTAGACGAATGCGCTTTTGGTATGGCGGAGTTCCTCGGCGTGGCCGGTTTTTGTTTCCTGATACACCACCGCAGTGTTTTCAGACTGCTCTTTGCCGCCGTAGATCCACATGTCTACGCCAGCTTTTTGATATCTGAAATGCGTCTTTCTGGCGAAGAATCATGCGTTCATTTCTTCTTGGGGGTTATGGTTCCGCCGTCAGATTCGGGGTGGGTCTCCCCTTGCACCGGAAGGTTGGCGTTGCGCGGTCGGTTTGGAAGGTCTGCTTGCCAGATGGTGTTATCAGAGTCAGACTCAACCTCCCCGAAGTACGAAAAGAGGAGGCCTGACGCATGTCACTACCGATGCACCTCAATGAACTTCATGAGCGGCACCGACTATTAGAGGCAGAAATCGAGCAAGAAATTTTGAGCCCTGCCAGCGATGATCTTGTGATCTCGGAGCTCAAAAAGCGCAAGCTGCGCCTCAAGGAAGAGATTGAACGGCTGTCGATAGGGCTTGAAAAAGCCGCCTAGCTAGTCAATCCACCACTTTTTTCAGCACATTCACTTTTCAGCGTGTTCCGAGCATTACGGCAAGCGCCAGACAGAAAGTCTGGCGCTTTTCGCATTTTCGGGTGGCACGGCGGTTGATATAGTTTGATTCCAAACTATATGATTAGATATCAAATCATATAGGTGATATCATGACCAAGTCCCGCCGCCAGTTCCTGCGTATTGCAGGCTCTACAGCCATCATTGCAGCAGCCGGCAGTGCCGGATTTGCACTGACCCGCACCCCAACCAAAGCATTGGCCCCCTGGCAGATGGCCGGAGATGACTATGCAGATCCGCGCCTGCGGGCGTTGTCCTACGCCATTCTGGCACCCAATCCGCACAACAAGCAGCCTTGGCTGGTGACGCTTGAGGGCGAGGACAGGTTTTCCCTTGGCTACGACATGGATCGGCTGCTGCCGCACACGGACCCGTTCAACCGGCAAATTGTGATCGGGCTGGGGTGTTTTCTAGAGTTGATGTGTATGGCCGCTGCTGAAAATGGGTACCGGGCCGAAGTATCCCTGTTCCCGGAAGGTGAGCCCGTGCCGGTGCTGGACGGCCGGCCGATCGCGCGGGTGACCCTGGTGAAGGATGCATCAGTTCAGGCCTCACCGCTTTTCAAGCAGGTGCTCGCGCGCCGGTCCAACAAGGAGGTCTTTGATGTGAGCCGCGCGGTTGACCCGGCGGACCTCACCGCCGTCACGTCGGTTGTGGGTCAGGACATTTCTGTCGGCAGCGTCAGTGACCCTGTGGCAATCGAAAGGCTGCGGGACCTGACCTGGCGGGCGCATATGGTTGAGGTGCAAGTGCCGCGCACCTACATGGAAAGCGTCGATGTCATGCGTTTGGGGAAATCCGAAATTGAGGCAAACCCCGATGGCATTGATCTTGGCGGACCGTTTCTTGAGGCGATGAATCTGGCGGGTGTTCTTACGAGACCGCAACTCGCGGACATGACGTCGAGTGCGTACAAGCAGGGGCTTGAGATGTATCGCGGCATCATGATGTCGGCCATGGGTTATGTGTTTCTCAGCACACAAACCAACACGCGAATCAATCAGATTGCTGCAGGGCGCAACTGGGTGCGGGTGAACCTGAAAGCTGCCGAACGAGGCATTTCAATCCATCCGCTCAGCCAGGCGTTGCAGGAATATGTTGAGATGAAAGCATTGGTTGCGGAATTGCACGACATGCTTGGTCAAAGTGGTTTGCGTATGCAAATGTTTGCCCGGGTTGGTTACGGTCCTGCAGTTGCGACAAGCCCGCGATGGCCGATCGATGCGAAACTGATCTGAATACTATTGCTCCTGGTGCTGAAGAAATTAATGAACAACAACGAACCAGAACAACTTCCTGTATCGGTCGATCCCCAATTGTTTGTCTTCTTCAATGAGATCGGCATCATTGAGCAACTGTCCCGATCTGCGTTTGAGCGCGTGCTGCCACGCGGTATGACCTTGCCGCAATTTGCAGTGCTCAATCATTTTGTACGTCTTGGAGGGCCAAAGACGCCGGCGCAACTGGCGTCCGCATTTCAGGTAAGCCGCGCGACCATGACAAACACGCTGAAACGGCTGGACGAGGCCGGTCTCATTCAGTCATTGCGTGATCCCGACGACGGACGGTCAAAAAAAATCGACATCACGCCTGCTGGCCGCGACATGCGTGAGTTTGCTATCGCTGCCATCATGCCGACGCTCACGAGTCTGTCACAGCGCATTGATGTGCCTGGGCTTATGGAGATCCTCCCAACTTTGCAGGCGGTGCGAGCAGGATTGGATGAGAACCGGGACCTGGATGTTGAACCGGCAAAGCAGGCTGAAGACTAAAGGGTGGCTCACCCGAGCATGCGCGAAAGCGCATCATAGACGAGCTTTAGCCCGACCAGCGTCACGCCGACATAACACAGTTTGTAGAATGGCTCCTCGGGGATGAGGTTGTGTGCGCGTACGCCGAGCAGAATGCCAATCGGGGCCAGTGGCATGAGGACGGCGGCCGTGAGCAGATTGGTCGTGTCGAACTGGCCAAGCGCAATATAGGGCGGCACCTTTATGAGGTTAACGGCCCAGAAAAAGACGACGCTGGTACCGACATAGAGTGTCTTGTCCAAACGTTGCGGCAGCATATAGACCTGAAACGGCGGGCCGCCCGCATGGGCCACAAAGCTGGTGAAGCCTGCGACCGTGCCCCAGAAACCGCCTTTGGAGATGGAGCGGCCAGGCGTGCCTTTGCGCCTCTGCCCGGTCCAGAAGTCGGCGGCAAATGCCAGCGCGACAAGGCCGACGATCAGGGCGACATGCTCTTCGTTCACCAGACTTGCTGTCGCCCAGCCAATCGTGATGCCGATGGCCGCTGCGGGCACAAGAATTTTCAGGTTCGGAAGATCAAACTGGCGGCGATAGGCCCATAGGCCGACAACATCCATGACCAGCAGAATCGGCAGAAGAATCGCTGCAGCCTGAAGCGGTGAAATCACCAGTGCCATCATGGGGACGCCGAGAATGCCAAAGCCGCCCGCAAAGCCCCCCTTGGAAATGCCGATGATCAAAACAGCGGGGATGGCGGCCAGATAGAACCAAGGATCTTCGATCATTATCGAGCCTGCCTGACAGGGTGCGCTTGCATGAGATGGGGCAGCGGTGGGAAAGTGGAGGCTATAGGCCAATCAACAAGAATGCGCAAAAAGCGCGGTCAAACGGAGGCTGGTTCGGGCGGATATGACTGACTACCACACAGTACACGGCGGATGGAAAGCGGACCCGGAAGGGTTCTGGTCAAATGCAGCCTCGGCAATTGATTGGGAACGGCCGTGGGACACGGTGCTTGATGTAAGCGGTTCCCAGAATGGAATCTGGTTTGGCGGCGCGCAGTGCAACACTGCATTCAATTGCCTCGATAGGCATGTGGCAGCCGGGCGGGGAGAGCAGGCAGCGCTTGTCTATGACAGCCCTGTTACAGACACCAAAAAAACCTATTCGTATGCGGAGCTGACGGATGAAGTGGCTACGCTGGCGGCCGTTCTGGCGGACAAAGGACTTGGTGCGGGTGACCGGGCAATCATCTATATGCCGATGATTCCTGAAGCGGCAATCGCGATGCTGGCCTGCGCGCGTCTGGGGGCTGTTCATTCCGTCGTCTTTGGTGGCTTTGCGGCACATGAGCTGGCAACGCGCATTGATGATGCAACGCCGAAGTTGATTTTGATGGCGTCCTGCGGGATCGAGCCCGGCCGGGTTGTCGCCTACAAGCCGCTGGTTGATGGTGCCATTGAGCAGGCGCATCACAAGCCGGACGCCTGCCTGGTACTGCAGCGGCGAATGGAAGAGGCCGCATTGCAGCCCGGCCGCGATCATGATTGGGCAGCACTCGTTAATGAGGCCAAGCAGGCCGGGCGGCGTGCCGACTGCGTGACGGTTCAGGCAACCGACCCGCTCTACATTCTTTATACGTCCGGCACGACCGGCCAACCCAAGGGCGTGGTGCGCGACAATGGCGGGCATATGGTGGCGCTTAACTGGTCGATGGATGCAGTTTACGGGATGAAGCCGGGCGACGTGTTCTGGGCGGCGTCGGATGTCGGCTGGGTCGTCGGGCATTCATACATCGTCTACGGGCCGCTGTTGGCGGGCTGCACGACTGTTCTTTATGAGGGCAAACCCGTGGGAACGCCGGACGCGGGTGCGTTCTGGCGGGTGATCTCGGAGCACAAGGTGAAAGCCCTGTTCACCGCACCGACAGCGTTTCGCGCCATAAAGCAGCAGGACCCCGAGGGTAAATTGATTGGCGATTATGACCTTTCGCATTTCAACATGTTGTTTCTGGCAGGCGAGCGTGCCGACCCGCCGACTGTCCAATGGGCGGAAGAGAAGCTTGGGGTGCCGGTCATTGATCACTGGTGGCAGACCGAGACGGGTTGGGCGATTGCTGCAAACCCTGCCGGCCTTGGGTTGCTGCCGGTCAAATATGGTTCACCGACGGTGGCGATGCCTGGCTATGATGTGCGGGTGCTGGATGATGCAGGCCATGAAGTGCCTGCCGGCACGACGGGCTCTGTAACTGTGAAGCTGCCACTGCCGCCGGGCTGTTTGCCGACCTTGTGGCAGAACGACCAACGGTTCCGCGAGGCGTATCTGGAAGAATTTCCCGGTTACTACAAAACCGCAGATGCTGGGTACACGGATGATGACGGGTATCTCTTCATCATGGCGCGCACTGACGACATCATCAATGTAGCAGGCCACAGGCTTTCAACAGGCGGCATGGAAGAAGTGCTGGCCGGGCATCCCGATGTGTCGGAATGCGCGGTCATTGGCGTGGCGGACGAACTTAAAGGGCAATTGCCACTTGGGTTCGTGGTTTTGAAGGCAGGCTGTGATCGCGGGGCGGAGGATATCGAGCGCGATTGCGTGGCGCTGGTGCGCCAGGAAATTGGTCCCGTCGCGGCATTCAAATCGGTTATTGTGGTTAAGCGGTTGCCGAAGACCCGCTCGGGTAAAATCCTGCGCGGTACCATGAGCAAGATTTGCGACGGCGATGCTTGGAAGATGCCGGCGACAATTGATGACCCGGCCATTCTGGATGAGATCACCGCGGCCGTATCGGCACGCGGCTATGCGGGTGCAAGGGCCAGAGCATAATGGACATGGGTGACAAGGTGGCGATTGTAACCGGGGCCGGGAATGGCATCGGTTATGCCTGTGCGGCGCGGTTTGCGCGTGACGGGGCACGGGTAGTGATCGCCGATGTTGACGAGGCTGCGGGGGCGGAAGCTGTTTCCGTTATCAAGGACAATGGCGGCAATGCGCAGTTTGTCGTGTGCGATGTCTCCGAGCGGCTGGATATTCACAATCTCATTGCCGCTACGCTTGAGGCGCATGACCGCATAGACGTGCTGGTGAACAACGCCGCTGTGAGCCACGCCGCAGATTTTCTGGATCTGACGGAAGACGACTTTGACCGCGTGTTGAAGGTCAACCTCAAAGGGGCGTTCATTACCGCGCAAGCCGTGGCGCGGCAGATGAAGTATCAGTTTGAGACAGAACAGCGTTTGGGATCGATCATCAACATGTCATCGATCAATGCGCAGGTGGCGATCCCCAATCAGGTGCCTTACGTGGTGTCTAAGGGGGGGATCAACCAGCTGACGCGGGTCATGGCGGTGTCGCTGGCGCCCTATGGCATCAGGGTCAATGCCATTGGTCCGGGGTCTATTGCCACCGACATGCTGAAAGTGGTCAGCACCGACGAGGCCAGCCGCAAACGGGTGCTGTCACGCACGCCGCTGGGGCGCGTGGGGGAGCCGGATGAGATTGCAGGTGTCGCAGCATTTCTGGCGTCAGACGATGCCAGCTACATCACTGGTGAATGCATCTATGCAGACGGTGGCCGGCTGGCACTGAACCTGACGATGGACGGCAAGTAGAGGCCAGCCTGCAAGCGTCTAGTGGCTGACGTCTTCTTCCTCGTCGCTTTCGGCAACCGAGGAGCCGCCGAGGCTGGAGAACACGGATTCAACGTCAGGCCGGGCACCGTCGCGTGCGTCGGGGGCATCGGCTGCGGGCTGTTCGTCACGAGCATGCACCTGACCGAAATCGGCGATCGGTGAGTGGCCTGCGGCGGCGGCATCTGCCAGTGCCTGCGCGGCGGGGGCCAACTTGCCCATATCTTCGGGCAGCTTGCCGGCCTTCTTCAATTCGCGTTCGCGCTTATCGGCGGCTTTCTGCACAGCGGCATCAAGCTCTATCTGCGAGCACAGACCGAGTGTCACCGGGTCCACCGGGTTGATGTTCGACATGTTCCAATGCGACCGATCGCGGATTCCCTGGATGGTCGGCTTGGTGGTACCCACCAGCTTGCCGATCTGACCATCGGTAAGCTCCGGGTGGTAGCGCAGCAACCATGCAATGGCGTCCGGGCGCTCCTGGCGCCGCGACAGGGGCGTGTAGCGTGGGGTCTTGCGCTTGGTCTTGGGCTCGGGAATGTCGTGCTTGGATTTCAGAAGCTGAAGCTCGTAGGAGGTATCAGCTTCGCCGCGCTTGATTTCGTCGCGGGAGATCTGACCGGCCGTTACCGGATCCTGGCCCTTGATGCCCATGGCGACGTCGCCGTCGGCAATGCCTTTGACCTCAAGCGGGTGCAGACCGCAGAAATTGGCGATCTGGTCAAAGGTGAGCGAGGTATTGTCCACGAGCCAGACGGCGGTGGCCTTGGGCATAAGCGGTGCGGTCATTTCAACTTGTCCTTCGCGGTTAGCGCGGAAAAACCGGGTGCAGGCGGCGGCGGGCCAAAAAACACGGGAGCGCGCCGCGCCGCATCTTCCCGATACGGCCCCTATTCATCCAATTGGTTGAAGGGATTAGCGTTCTTATAAGCCCTGGAGGCATGGGATGAAAGGCCCGATTGCATATGGGCCTAAATCTAGGGCGTTAGCAGGATTTTCCCCACATGGCCTGAGGTTTCCATCAGTTCGTGGGCCTTTGAGGCGTTGGCCAGCGCAAATGTGCGCTCGATAACGGGCTGGACACGGCCTGCTTCAACCAGAGGCCAGACATGCTGCCGGACTTCGGCAGTCAGGCGGGCTTTTTCGGCAATATCGCGGGCACGCAGGGTGGACCCGCGCAAGGTCAGGCGCTTCAGCATGATGGGCAGAAGATCGACCTCCACCTTTGAGCCGCTCATAAAGGCGATGTTGACGATGCGGCCGAGCCGGGCGGCGGCCTGAATGTTGCGGGCGACGTACTCGCCGCCGACCATATCGAGAATCACATCGGCACCTTTGCCTTCAGTGACCTGCTTTACGACTTCAACGAAATCCTCCTCGCGGTAGTTGATCGCGCGGCTGGCGCCGAGCGCTTCGCAGGCTTTGCATTTGTCAGCGCTGCCTGCGGTCGCCAGCACGTTAACGCCGAGAGTTGAGGCAAGCTGGATGGCAGTGGTGCCGATGCCTGAGGAACCGCCATGGATGAGCAAGGTTTCCCCAGGGCGCAACTGGCCATCCTCGAAGACATTGGTCCATACGGTCATGGTGGTTTCCGGCAGGGCCGCGGCCTCTACCAGCGAAACGTTTTGCGGTTTGGGAAGTACACTGCCTTCATGCACCACTGCATATTCCGCGTAGCCGCCGCCTGCCATGAGGGCGCAGACCTCGTCGCCGAGGTTCCACATGGTGACGCCGGGGCCGGTCGCAGTGATCGTGCCGGATACTTCGAGGCCCGGCAGGTCCGAGGCGCCGGGAGGTGCTGGGTAGAAGCCTATGCGCTGTATGCAGTCGCCGCGATTGACCCCGGCGGCAGCGACTTTGATAAGCACCTCGCCTTGCGCGGGTTGCGGTGTTGGGCGGTCCACCAGCTTGAGGACTTCCGGCCCGCCGAATTTGGAGATTTCAACGGCTTTCATGGTGGTGGGCGCGGATGTCATGGGGGATGCCTTGTCAGCTATGGGCGGGGGGCCGAAAATAGGCGCGTTGAATCAAGGTGCGCGCATTGCGGACTTGGAAACTGGCAAGTTGGGCGCGCGCATTCAAGCGGCAGATGACGTGGAAAGAGGATAAAGCCAATGACACCCGATGATGATCTGCCGCCACCGCCAGTTCTGAGCCTGACCAAGGCGGAGATTGAAAATCTCTCGGTGGGCGAACTTGAAGAGCGGATCAGCGCGCTGGAGGCGGAAATTGAACGGGTGCGTGCGGTGATTGATACAAAGCAGCACAGCAAATCCGCAGCCGAGGCCGTATTCGGGAAATCATGAGATTCTTTTGGGTGGCTCATTTTGGCACTGATCAGGCCGCAAAATGGTCCAATCCGGCGCTCAGAGGCAAAACAGTATTAACCGGCGTTAACCTTTTGTTAGCAGTCCGGCCCCTAAGGTGAGAGTGCGTAATCCGGTTTGCCCGGGTTTTGGGGTGGCTGCCGCCATACCCATTTGACGCCTCCCTGTTGAACTTCAAGAGTCGCGCGGACTGCGCGGCTCTTTTTTTGTCCAAATTCCGGGGATTTTGCCGATTTACCATGATTAGCCTAGGCTTACCCTTGATTGCTGGCTTTTGCTGGCCTCGGGGAGACGCTGGCTGTCCTGTTTGGGCATGCTGGCACCGTTTTTGTAACTCACTTGATCGAATGGCACGGGCGGCAGCCTTTTGTGCCGAAACGGGTTTTGAACGGAACAGGTGGGCTTTTCATTATGAGCACGGTCGACGACACGCTCACGGCTTTGAATCAGGTGAGCAGCATCAGCAACTTCGCCGAAACGGCGCAGTTTGAGCAGATGTTCAAGGACGGCATGGGGTTGGTTGAGGAGGCTGCGGCCTATCTGGATGGGCCCGGCCGGGATCATTCCAAGTCATTGTCCCGCACTGGTGCGCTTGCCTATGCGGCGGAAAGTATGCGGCTGACGACGCGGCTAATGCAGGTGGCTTCCTGGTTGCTTGTGCAGCGCGCAGTTGCCCGCAAGGAAATGACCACGCAGGAAGCCGGCACCCAGCGCTACCGGCTCGGTGCCAAAGAGCTTTGTTACGCGCGTCCCATTGAGGGGGCGGAAGAGCTGCCAATGCAGCTGGCAGACATGATTTCGCGCTCGCGGCGGCTTTATGCGCGCGTTGATCGGCTCGACAAGATGATAAATGGTGATGCCTCTGAAACTGAACCGGATACTGCGGTATCGCGGCAGCTTTCAAAGATTGAGAACGTGTTCCGGCAGATGCGTGCCGACGACCGGCTTCACTAGGCAGGCGACAGCCGACATGACACGAAAAAGGCCGGTGCAGTTGATGCACCGGCCTTTTTGTATTCGGAAGTGGGATTGAGCGGCTAAAACGAAGCGACTCAGGCCTGGGCCTAAACGAAGCCCTTGTACTTGTCCTTGAAGCGCGACAGGCGACCGCCCCGGTCGAGCAGGCGCTGTTCGCCGCCGGTCCATGCCGGGTGCGTGCGCGGGTCGATGTCCAGCGTCAGCCGGTCACCTTCCTTGCCGTAGGTCGAACGGGTCTGGTATTCGGTGCCGTCGGTCATGACCACGGTGATCATGTGGTAGTCCGGGTGAATCTCTGCCTTCATGGCCTTAAATCTCTCTATCGGTTTTCCGCGCTCAGGGCCCCCTCATGGGGCCGTCGCAGGTATTCTGGAAGTCGCGCGGTATAGCCGCTTGAGCGGGCAAGTGCAAGGGGGCCGGCCCGGCGTTGCCGGGGGCATGCGCTGTAAAGCCGCCTTGCCGATTGGCGGCAGGAGGGGCAATTTGCACCTGAGCCTTCTTTGCTAGAGAAACCGCTCTCCCGCCACGCCAGCCCCAACTATGCGAAACGAGGCCCCTATTGAGCGAGACTCAGGCTATTTCCGCCGTTGACAGCAATGATCCAACCCGCAGGCCGCGCGGGCGGGGGCTTGGGCCGCTTTTCAGCCTGACGCCTCTAGTGACGGCCTATCCGTGGCAGCTGGCAGGCGCGTTTATGTCGCTGCTGGCGGCAACCGGCGCGACGTTGGCCGTGCCGGTCGGTGTGCGGGGTATGGTCGATCAGGGTTTTTCGGCTGAAAATGCACAATCGATTGATCAGCATTTTGGGATTTTGCTGGGTTTGGCAACGGCGCTCGCGATTGCCAGTGCCACGCGCTATTTCTTTGTGACGCGGCTCGGCGAGCGGGTGACTGCGGATCTGCGTTCGAAGGTTTTCTCAAACCTGATGGGGCTGTCGCCGAGCTTTTATGAGACCGTGCGCACGGGCGAAATCCTGTCGCGATTGACTGCAGACACGACATTGGTCCGGGTGGTTTTGACCTCCAGCATGTCCGTCGCCTTGCGTAATTTCTTTTTGTTCATCGGTGCCGCCATCATGGCGGCGCATACAGCACCGGACCTAAGTGCAATGGTTTTGGTGGCGCTGCCGCTGATTGCTCTGCCGCTGATTGGTTTTGGACGCCTTATTCGTGGATTGTCACGGGCGACGCAGGATCGGTTGGCGGATACGGGAGCGTTTGCCTCGGAGGCGTTGCAGGCAATCAAGGTTGTGCAGTCCTTCAATCATGAAGATATCGACCGGGCGCGTTATGCAGGGGTCGTTGAGCGTGCGTATGCGGCAGCACGGCGGCATATTACAGCGCGGGCGTTCATGACGGCGGTCATCATCACGCTGGCTTTTGCAAGTATTGTGGCCGTGCTGTGGATGGGCGCGCGGTCGGTAATCGCGGGTGACATGACCGGCGGCACGCTAAGCCAGTTCATCATCTATGCTGTGATCTGCGCCACAAGCCTTGCAGCGCTTAGCGAGGTGTGGGGCGAGTTTCAGATGGCCGCCGGCGCAGCAGAGCGATTGTCTGAGCTGATGCATGCACAGTCAGCCATCAAAGTCTCGGCGCGGCCTTTGATGTTGCCGGTGCCCGCACGGGGACGGGTGACATTTGAGGATGTGTCGTTCCGCTACCCGTTGCGGCCGGAAGCATCTGCTCTTGAGCATTTCTCACTCGACGTGCAGCGCGGTGAAACTGTTGCCCTTGTGGGCCCATCGGGTGCCGGCAAGAGCACGGTGTTTCAGCTTCTATTGCGGTTTTATGATCCTGCATCCGGGACCATCAAGATCGATGGCGTGGACCTGAA
>Ga0307929_1001819_pt1 | contig 15013 bp, 12 predicted proteins | sample AceLakmetage1330_FD_203160 | JGI IMG/M metagenome (GOLD analysis project Ga0307929, IMG submission 203160) | Saline water microbial communities from Ace Lake, Antarctica - #1330 | ecosystem: Environmental > Aquatic > Non-marine Saline and Alkaline > Saline | place: Antarctica: Ace Lake...
TTCAGTTCCCGTATAGTGGCCCATCTTATGACCAACTCCAATAACTTCCTTCAATACCATGTTAATATTTTTCGATAAAGAAAAAATAGTTTTTCGATTTACACCCAACAAGGTGTTAAGCAGTTTTTTTTCTGGCCAACACCACAGATATCCCTTTTGTCGAGTAACATTCAATTTATTGATTGTCAAAAGATTTTAACAATTGAATTTTGATAGTGTTAGGGTGTTTTCTAACAGCGTAACACTCAAATTCGGGTGTTATGCGACAAAAGGATAACCACAAATGATTCAAATTGAACCTATTTTATTAAAAGCTTACAGCGCCATTTTAAATAAAAACAGCTCCCAACAACCTGCACCGGTTTGTTGAAAAACTTCGATCGAAAAAGCAAAATTCAAGTCAGCAGCGGCAGGCCAACTATGATATCCGGACCCAGGAGCTTTTGGGGCACAGTGATGTCCGCACCACAATGATTTATACCCACACGGTTAAACCCAGGACCATCAAAGAGATGAGAAGCCTGTTGGATCTTTAATGAATGGATTCCGGGACAGCTCCGCCCTGTCGGTTACTTGTTCGCGGATCAAGAAAACTGAAATAAAACAATTTTACCGACACTTTACTACTTATATAAGGGAGGACGAAAAAGCAAACGGAGAAACCCCTTAACTTTAAATAATGTGCCATTCTGTTCTAAATCCTAAAATCATCCTGGCAAGCAGCGGAATCAGGGAAGCCCAGCTGTTGAACAAAAACTTCCTGGAATGCCTGGCTGCAGGCAAGATCGATGGTTGTGATTTTTTTTACCATCTGTATTGATCGTTCAAGGCAGCGATCATCGCACAGGGTCATAACGGCACCGGCACCCGCTGAATTGCCTGCGATTTCTATACGATCCATATCCATGACCGGGATCATCCCCAGGGTATACTGCATTTTTCCCGAAGCATCTTTCCCCAACCCCGGCAGGTTCATTTCCCGGTTAAAAGCACCGTCGGGCTTAATAATCTTATGGGTACACAATTGGGCCACTGTATTTATCACACCGGTTCCACATATCCCACTCGGCTTGAGCCGGGAAGATTTTGACGGATTGATAAATGAACAAAGGGGAACCGCTCCCGGTGCTTTTGTTAATAAGCGGCATATTTATTCTGCGTGGACTTTTGATAATTCCCGAGTTCTTGGTTGTCATGGGCCTTGTTCAGAGCTCTATTCCTGTGGCACCACGGCTTGTTGTATTTTCGATTGGTGCCTTAGTGATAGGATTTCTTTTCTTGAGAAAAGAAGTGTCAATTATGATAAATGGCTAAGCAAAGGGCAGATTTCAGCATCTTCAAAAGTCATCCCGGTTTCAGAGGCATTTAGCGCAAAACAATGGGTATTGCCAACAGAGCAGGTTATGGAGATACTTTCGTTTCAATAGGCAAAGCACGTCATGTCTCTTTAATTGAAGTTCCTGATATTTTAAAGAAAGCTAACGAAAATGGTCTTATCCATTTAGCTTTATACATGCCTGACCACGAAATTTTTTCCGGACCCCCTGTCTGATGACAGAGGGTCCGGGGGGCTTATTTTTCCTGCCAGACCGGAGTGCGTTTTTCAAAAAAGGCACTAACCCCTTCCTTTGCGTCGTCAGTGGTGCAAAGCCTTGCAAAGGCTTCATTCATATAATCAAATTGCGCCGCATAATTCATGTCTTCGGAGGCGTAAAACGCTGTTTTGGCAATCTGGACGGCAATAGGACTTTTTTGAGCCAGTTCTTCTGCCCAGGCAAGGGCCTGGGGTTCAAGTTCATCCTTGGAAACAATTTTATTGATCAACCCTAATTCAAGGGCTTCGGGGGCCATGATCAGGTTGCCGTAAAGCAGGAGTTCCAGCGCTTTTTTCCGGCCCACGCACCTGGCAACGGGAATGACAGGGCCCACACAATTTAACCCCACATTGATGGCGGTCAGTCCCATGCGAGAATTGTCCGCGGCAATGACCAGGTCACAAGAGGCAATCAGGCCCATGCCGTTGGCAGCGGCAAATCCGTTAAGTTGTCCGATAACAGGGGTTTTCATGTTTGAAATGTGCACAAGGGGCCGTTCCATTTTGCCGATCCACTCCCGGTATTCAAGGGCTGTTTTCCCGGCAAGTTCGTTGACATCAATACCGGCGCAAAAGGCCCGGCCGGCTCCCTTCAAGAGAATAACTCGAACTTTCGGGTCGGCATCCAGTTCCCCCAATGCCTGGTCCAGCTCGGCTGCCATCTGACTGTTGAAGGTGTTCAAACTTTCCGGACGGTTCAGGGTCAGGGTTCCCACATGGGTGTCACTTTTTTCAACGATCACAGTTTCAAATTTCATCATGATACCTCCTTAATTATTGGGATTGATTATTATTCAATCAGCCATTCTCAAGTTGTCGTTGTCAGGATGTTACCGTGCTGCCAGGCGCAGCACCATATTGCCCGCCACCTGGTGGCGATCGTCTGGATGGGAGAGTGAATATCCATGAATGATGGTATACTGCGGACCTTTATTTTCTGTCAAGATGAATAAAATTTGACTTAATAATAAATTTTTCCATGATTGACACACGCCTTTGTTTTTACTACTGCTGTGGTTGACACAAGAAGCGCTTAATAATGATAAAGGTATTTTGGGAAATATATGGGACTGAAACAAGCTGACCATGCTAGGCTTAAGAATTTTCTGGATGGGATTAAAGCGAAAACGGATAATTTTCTTGGATATCCCGTGTCAAAGGACTTTGATTATAAGGATCTTTTTGAATTTTTAAAATACCCCCTGAACAATCTGGGTGATCCCTTTACGCCCAGTACCTGGAAGGTTGACACCAGGGAGTTTGAACGTGAAGTAATTACATTTATGGCCCGGCTTTTCAGGGCCAAAGAGGATGATTACTGGGGATATGTTACCAATGGCGGTAGTGAGGGAAATCTATACGGGCTCTACCTTGCCCGGGAGCTTTATCCCAAAGGAATTGTCTATTATTCACAAGATACCCATTACAGCGTCAGTAAAAATCTCCACCTGTTAAATTTACGCCATATTATGATCCGGTCCCAGCCAAACGGTGAAATAGATTATGAAGATCTCCATGAAACCATAAAAATCAATCGGGATAAACCCGCTATTATTTTTGCCAACATTGGGACAACCATGACAGAGGCAAAGGATGATCTGTTAAAAATTAATGCCCTTTTGGACCAACTGGTGATCTGCGATCGTTATATTCATTCGGATGCAGCACTATGTGGCGGGCTTGCGCCGTTTATAACCCCTAGGGCTGCATTTGATTTTAAGGATGGGTGCGACAGCATTTCCGTGAGCGGCCATAAGTCTTTTGGATCTCCCATTCCCTGCGGAATACTGGTTGCCAGGAAACAAAATGTGGCACGTATTGCAAGGTCAATTGCCTACATCGGTTCTCTGGATACAACCATAACAGGCTCCCGAAATGGGGTGACTCCCCTTTTCCTTTGGTACATGATCAAAAAACTGGGCATGGAAGGTTTGAAAAAAAGGGTGGTATCTGCACTTGAAATGGCGGAATATACCGAAACGAGCTTGCAACAGGCCGGAGTGGATGCCTGGAGAAATCCCAATGCCATAACCATTGTGTTTCCCGAGGTGGCGGAAGCGGTTAAAGAAAAATGGCAGTTGGCAACGGCCGATGGTAAAACCCACCTGATCTGCATGCCCAATGTTCGAAAGGATCAGATTGACCAATTCCTTGGTGATTTAAAAAAGGTGATGTAAAAAAATTAAAAACAACCGGATATAATATGAAAGACATTATGATCATTCATAAAGACCGTAAGGGGCTGGTGGCAGAAATTTCAGAATTGCTGGGTCAAAACAACATTAATATAGATTCGATCAATGCCAATTCAGAGCTTGGTTTTGCTGGCATCAAGCTTTTTACTTCGGACAATGACATGGCGCTGTCCGTTCTCACTGAATCGGGATTTAAAGCGGTTCCCGATGAAAATATTCTGGTGAGGATTGATGATGTGCCCGGCGCACTGGGTCTTATTTCACGCACCTTAAGTGAACATAATATTAATATTCGCGGCATCACCATGATAGAGCAGAACCAAGGATCAAATATTGTTGCCATTGTCACGGATCAGGATGAGAAAACCAGGAAAATTTTGAAAGATTCCCTGGTGAAATAAAAGGACCGAGTGCCACCTTTTTATTCATGCCGGTGGATAATAAAGTGCCGCCCCTTTATTTTTTTTGTTGAGAGTGCTTCTTGGGCCTTGTCGGCCATACAGCGTTCAATGGCCACATAGGAGTAAAACTCAAAGCAGTTTATCTTTCCCACACAGCTTCCGGCAATTTTTCCCTCCTTGGTGAGCGCCCCCAGGATATCCCCGGGCCGAAGTTTGCTCTTTCGCCCTCCGTTGATGGACAGGGTCACCATGGGAGGCAGAATGCTCCCGTCGGTTGAGGGCTCAAGTGCCTCAAGATCAGTCACCTCAAAGGCAGTACCCATCATGCGGTTGATCTCTTTTAACCTGAAACCTTCCTTGGGTGTCATGAGGGAAAAGGCCATCCCTTCTTTCCCGGCCCGTCCCGTCCGGCCGATGCGATGGACATAGACTTCGGATTCAAAGGGAAGATCAAAGTTGATCACTGCGCTGAGCCCTGAAATATCAAGGCCCCTGGCTGCCACGTCCGTGGCCACCAAAATGGGGGTGCTGCCGTTGGAAAAGCGTACCAACACTTCGGTTCTATCCTTTTGTTCGAGGTCCCCGTGGATGGCCAGAGAGGCAAATCCCTTTGCCCCAAGAAAGGTCGAAAGAGACCTGCACTGGAGCTTGGTATTACAGAAAATAAGGGTTGATGCGGGCTTAACCGCGCCCAGGATCTGGGCCACAACATCAGCCTTGGCCTCCCAATCGGACTCGTAAAAGTATTGACGAATGACATTTTCTTCGTGGTCCATATCCACCACCACCCTATGGGCATTTTTCTGAAACCGGTTGCTCAGCTTAAGGATGGACTCTGGAAAGGTTGCGGAAAAAAGAAGGGTCTGGCGACGCTTGGGCACATAGCCCAGGATCACCTCAATGCTGTCGGCAAAGCCAATGTCCAGCATTCGATCCGCTTCATCCAGAACAAGGGTGGTCACATTATCCAGGTTCATGGTTCCCCGCTTCAAATGCTGCTCAATGCGCCCGGGAGTCCCTACCACAATATGGGCCTGGTGTTCCAGGGAGATCTGCTGGGGCAGGAAGGGCATTCCGCCGCAGATGGTCACAATCTTGATGTTGTGTTTGAATCGGGCGATATGCCTCAGCTCGCCTGCCACCTGGTCAGCCAGTTCCCGGGTCGGACACATCACCAGGGTCTGGACCCGGAAGCGTTTCACATCCAGGTTGTGCATCAAGCCGATTCCAAAGGCGGCTGTCTTACCGCTCCCGGTTTTGGCCTGGGCCAGCAGGTCCTCCCCTTTAAGCACATGGGGTAAACTTTCTGCCTGGACCGGCGTCATCTCTTGGTACCCCATGGTCCCCAGGTTCTCGATCATTGATTTGGTTAACGGCAAGGTTGTAAAAGCACTCATGGAATCCTTCTTTTTTATTGAATACAGACCCCCCAAGGTCTGTTGTTGTGTTATGGCACCCGTTTATTATATCCATTGGCGCCTAGTCTACAAGCATACCAGGGAAATCATATATTCACAATCAAAGCCACAATAACTGCTTTTTTGCCGAGATAGTATCCTGTTTTTTTTAAGAGATGATAAAGAGACTATATGAATCTGTAAAATATGCTACAATCTATCCGGTTTATAAAGGCCGGGTGCTGAATGTATGAGGTTTTTTTATAAAAGTCATTTGATCCGGCCATCAATATGAGTGTTGAAATTGATATCATGGGGAGGCAGACGATGATGGCTATTTTTGGAAAGAATGGATTTGTCTGGAAACAGGAGATTGCCTTTGCCAGGAAAATTCTTGTCTGGCAATATGAAAAATCCGGTACTGCTTTACCCGATGAGAGAGCAATATCGGCTCATGCTCAAAAAATTGTGGCGGATGCCCATATGATTGCCAAAAAAAGCGGCCGCACGGTACTGGAAATTTTGAAAAACAAGGTGACTATAAAAAAATAATTGAGGCGATTCGCTGTAAAAAAAGGAGATGATGAAATGATAAATGTAATTGCGTCCATACAGGTAAAGGAAGGACAGGTATCTGATTTTGTAGAAATTTTTAAAAAAAATATTCCAAAGGTTCTGGAAGAAAAGGGGTGTATTGAGTATGTGCCGACCGTTGACGTTGCCACAGGCCTTCCCCCCCAGGAGTTGAATACCAATGTTGTTACCATCATCGAAAAATGGAACAGCCTGGAGGATTTAATGGCACATCTATCCGCACCCCATATGCAGGTATATCGGGAAAAGACAAAAATCCTTGTTGAAAAAATGTCTGTCAAAGTACTGAAAGAAGTATAGTCAATAAATAGATCCCCATAAAAATATAAAAACAACTATTTAAATTGAATACGGAAGGTCACACCAAAAGATGATCGAACAATCAAAGGATGACAAAGAAAAGAAGACGGCGGTCTTGTTTTCAGTTCAAACCCATGGCGTTTCTGATGAGGAGAACGATTCATCTCTCCAAGAACTTCGGCGTTTGGTTAAAACCATGGGCCTTGAAGTTGTCGCAACACTAACGCAACGCCGCCCAAAACCTGAGACGGGAACCTTATTGGGCGCAGGAAAATTAAAAGAACTTGCCAGCTATACCGGCGGAACTGGAATTGTTAAAAAATTTAGCCGGAAATCAGAAGATGAAACCTGCGATGACATGGATGAAGATTATTCAGTCGGAAGTCTTGCCGATCGATATGAAGAGAATCCAAGCGATGACCCAATGGCAAAAAACAGGGTGCGCGCCAATGTGGTCGTCTATGATGGTGAAATTTCCACTAAGCAATTGCAAAACCTTGAAAAAGCGACCGGGGTCGAAGTTTTAGACCGCACCAGTGTGATCCTCGAAATATTCAGCCGTCATGCCAAAAGCCGAGAGGCCCTCATTCAAGTGGAAATAGCCAAATTGGCGTATTTGGTGCCAAGGCTGAGGGCATCTCACATTGGCGGTGATCGTCAAGGCGGTGGTGTTGGATCTAAAGGCGCGGGAGAGACTTCCCACGAACTGGACAAACGTCGTATTAGAGATCGCATCTCCGAATTAAAGTCACGCCTTGTTGGAATTCGGGACGAACAAAATAGACGTCGCAGCCGCAGAAAAGAAAATTTTCAAGTTTCTCTGATCGGTTATACCAATGCTGGCAAGTCGTCGCTGATGCAAAAACTGACCGGTAGCGATGTATTGGTAGAGGATAAATTATTTGCAACCCTTGATACCCGTGTGAAATCTTTGCAACCTGCGGCATTTCCTCCGGTACTCATCTCCGATACCGTTGGATTTATAAAGAAATTACCCCACGATTTAGTTGCATCTTTCCAATCTACCCTTGATGAGGCGCTTGCCGCCTCATTACTTTTGTTTACAATAGATGTCTCCGATCCGGCTTTTCGATCTCAATTGACGGTGACGCAATCGGTCCTCAAAGAGATCGGTGGTGAAAAAATTCCAAACCGGCTGATCCTGAACAAAATTGACAAACTTACAACCAGAGAGCTGGAAGCGCTATATCTTGAATTTCCAGATGGAATCTTCATCTCTGCGCATAACCCCGAGGATGTCGCATTCCTGCGCAAGAAAATTCTTGAGTATTTTGAATCAAATATGATCGAAATTACAATGGTGGTCCCCTATGACAAAGGACATCTTTTAGGACAGTTAAGAACCAAAGCCAGCATCATAAATGAATCCTACGACGAAACAGGAACGAAAGTAATATTCAAAACTTTCCCGGAAACTATAACCTGGTTACAAAAAAAGATGGATTGAACAGATTGTAAATTATTTTTTGTCCGTCACATGGCATCTCATATTTCATGGGTATTTGTCCTTGATATTTTGAAGAACTTTTTGTTTGTTTTATCAATTTTGTAATCGCCGGTCCTGCTGCTCAAGATTGAGTTGGTTTGTTGCACTTGAAGAAGGAGATTTCAAGAAATAAGGCAAAACCGATTAAAATTAGGGATTTTTACCTATTGAAGTATTTATTTTTCGGGGTAATGCTGTTATTTATTTTAAATAAAATTGCTTTAGTAAGCATAAATTGGATGATGAACTATGTATTATAGACTTATATTTTTTACCGCACAAACTTAAGAAAGGTAGTTGATATTATGACAATTAAAACCACCTTAATCGACATATTTTCACGCCAAAAGCTCCCATTCCCGAGTGATTCATATTCTGACAAGCTGCATTTCGGAAAAATCATCCGTTTACATCTATTCAATAAAGGCTGGCAGTCCCACATGGTGATCAGAGTCAAGAAATCAACCTCTTCAATCACGGCATATACCCTGAGAATTTCATAATATTCAAATCCTTCTCCATCTATTTCCCTTCTATCACGCCCACATTTCCTTTCATCACCCTAATTCCTGCCATATTCAATAAAACCCACCAATCAATGCTATTTACCTCAGCCAAAAGCTTAATTTTACCCATAAATTAGTCAAAATTATAATGGACCCCAAAATCTGAACCAGTTGCTAATCGCATAAGGGATGTTAAATCCAGGTTCAAATTTACCTGAAAAAGGAGGCCTTAGAGGGTTTACTGGAATTTCGGCGTAAAACCTTGGGTGTATTGACATTTGATGAAATCCTATGACGGATTTACCCTAAATGTGCAGTTACACCAAATTACTTTGATTCGATTCGTATAGTTGGCATCATTGCCAATGCTATACTGGCACACCCAGGACATAATAATGCCCAAGGATTATAATGTATAATAACTCCGTTACCTTTATCTGCCAAAGAAAGCCACTTTCTGTATAGAAACCCAGGTGTTTGAATTGAGGTTGCGACTTTATCTATAGAAAGGCACGGTGTCGATGGTTTTTTGTTTATCATCCTTAAAAAAGAAACAATTTCTTCCGTGTTGTCATCCCATTCAAGTATATCTATGAAATTTTGTGTCTCCCCATGATTTAGATAAAAATTACATTCCTCATAATAAATAGAGTGTTCATCACCCAAACAATTCTTACTCACCCACAAAGAGCAAATAAGAATGAATATAATAAAAAATTTTGTCTTTCTTGTGAATCGTGTATTATTATTTTGCATATGTTTTTTTTATTTCCTTAATTTTATCTATAATGCTAAGGGGCAGAAAACCACAAAAAAATCTTGTTTGCAAACATACCTCATCAACTATCAACTGCTTTTTTTTAGTCCTGCGATAGTATAGGAAAAGCCAGATAGCGGCCAAGCCGATGCCCAAAAACGTTGCAGGGATTACAAAAGGCTGGGTAATTCGGTCTATGGTATGGGAGGCGGTTTTATGGAATGTCTCCGGGTTGTTCTCCGCTACGGTTATGAGCCCTTCTTGAACCCCATCGCTGATTTGATAGGCGGCTGTGATCATTGCTGCACTCAGGCCCCCGGACATAATGTGCTTCCAATTCAGCTTATCCAGGAAATGGGTTCCACCTTTCTTATAAGCCTCCAGGAGCATCTGCTGGGTGGCTGGGTTGTCGGCTTTCTCTGCATAGCCCACAAGTCGGGTGGCATCCCCTGCGGGCACATGCTTTCCGAAATACCGAACCCCGTCATCTCCAAATTTTCGAACGACCTGTTTCGCAAGTCCCGGCGCTTTTGCTTCTATCTGGAGCACTTCCGTCCCAATACGTCGGGTGAGCGGAAGCAGTTCCTGGGGGTGCATGGCAAGAGCTCGTGCTCCTGCGGGAGTGCTGGAGGCAAATTTCCACACATCATCTCCGTGTTTTCCGGCAGCCGCAATCAGCTCAAGCCCACCCTTTCGAGCAGCCAGGATGGCCTCCTCCCCATGCTTGACAACCGCATTCCGAAGTTGTGACAGCGCCAGCTTTCGCGCGGCAGGGCTTAGGGTTTTCCCACTTACTTTTGCCGCAAATTCCAGAACTACCTCCAAGTGTTTTGCACTCATTTTGACAGCTGGTGCAACAAATGCCTGGGTAGTGACTGCCGACAGAACCATCCATGCACAAATGAGTAAGGCAATCTGAACCTTAGTTTTCTTGAGTGTACTATTCGTCATGTTTACCCCCCTTTAGAATAAATTATTTGTAAGATCTTTCGTGATTTTGAGGTTCTTTTCATGATAGGCCTTCAGCAACCCAACGGAGCTTTCTTCCCCCAGAGCAAGGACCTCTGCCCGGTATTGGAACAAAGCGTCGGTCAATTCCACCGTCACCTGTTCCTTCAAAAGGAACTGAGCATTATAGAGGTCATAGGCGCACCATGATGCTCCTCCCACCTCAAGGATCAGTGCGATGGCATCACCTATGGGAAAAGGCCCATCTGCGGCTGTCGCAGCGATTGCATAAGCGGTGCTTGTTTCCATTCGCCGGGCGATATGCGTCAATACATTGTTTGCCTGTCTCAGGGTCGTTTTTACCAGGAACGCTGAAATGGCCAGCCCGACACCCGACGTCGTCGTACTCAGGGCAATATTGCTGAATTTTTCAGAGACAGTGCTCATGCGCGCAACATAATCTTTGAATGCCTTCCGGGCTGTCTCGTTTTCCGAACCGAGTAAGGTTTCCCCGATTGAAGCCAAACGCACCTGCATATCAGTCGTATTTCGTGCCAATGCATCATTAAGGCGGGCCAAAACATTTTCCATCTGCTGGCTGGCATACAAAACGGTTTGACCGATGTGGGCATCCATCACGGACTTTATCCGCTCTTCCGTTTCGTATGTCCCGGAGAATTTGTCTTTTGCCATGTGGTAACAGAGAATGGCGCATCCTTTGAAAGAAGCCAGTTCATCAACGGCTGGTTCAATTCCTTCTTCAGCGCGGTCAAAGGTCCTGTTTATCCCGCTCAGTTCATTTATGGCGGTTTCATAAGCGTCTTTGTTCTTTGTATCGGTTTGTTTCAGAATAACGTTTATCTCCCCTTCAAGCTTTTCCCCGATACGATCCCCGTCTTTGTCATACACCGGCCTAAATGATGTCTGCAAATCGGAGATCTGTTCTATAGGAAAGTATGCAAAGGCAGCCAGGGATATAACCAGAATAATAAAGACCCAGGTCCATTTGTCCGATTTTTTCATTTCCAATTTCTTTTCCCTTTTTGCAGCCATCTTGTCCCCGTCTTGTTGTTTGTTGAACCGTCTTTTTTCCCGTTTTTCCGATTCCCGACATTAACCTTGCCGTTCGAGCCGAAACCTAACAACCCTTTTATTCCATCGGTCTCTTATTCAACTATACGGAATCAACGCGCAGATATTCAAAAAAAAGAAAAACAGTTTTGGAAAATTCAAATAAGATGAGATGGTCGTCGTGGTTTGGGATCTTTTCATTAAAGCCAGATGACACTATTAGGCTCTTTTGTCGGGAGGAGCAGGTCAAAAAGTTATCCGGCTCTTTTCGGGTGCATACAAGAAGTTCGGCATCAGCAATAATTAAAGTGCGTTAAACGGATTCAATATTGAATCAATCTGGTGTCTTTAAAATAGAAAAAATCATTTAAAACTCAATATTCAGAACCTTTAGATCGCTACACCTAAGATAATGGCCAGTGAACACATACATACTATATCTATGGAAATTTTCCTTTTTTTATGGTGCTCAGCAATCTTTCATGATAATTGGACAGTGTAAATACGTTACAGCCTTTTTAGAAAAGTCCCTACAACTCTGGAATGATTAAAAAAAGTGTGAAGTACTTTTGAAGAATACCAAAATACGCAAGGAAATTTATGAAATATTATTTATTCATTGATGAAACCGGTAATTTTGAACAAAGGACAAAAGTAAATAACAATACCAATTTTGTGGCAGGTTGGGTCTGTCAACAACCCGTTCCCATGCAGATCCGGCAGATCATAAACAATGCTGTTACGCCCCATAACCAGGAAGTTGAAGAGACATTAGGAAAAAATTACCGTCTTAAAGTCCCTGATCATCTCCATTTTATTCCCCTTCACATACCAAGACTTAGAACCGATGCAGATGATAAAATAACATTTCCCATGGAAAAAGTTCCGCCATTGATGTCATCCATTTTTAATAACCTGGAAGAAAAAACAGTCTTTACATTCCGATCAACGGGATTCCCAAGGTATTATGCAAACGAACAATCCACATATATTGAAATCCTGCGTGCCACAATTCTTCAAGTCCTCAACGAAATAGAACTCAAAAAAGAGGACAAAATTGAAATTTTGATTGCATCCCGAAGAATCCGGGTGTTGATGGGAGAATCCGGCATTAAAAAAAGTGCTGAATATGAACGCAATATCTGCGACAACCTACGTAATGAAATTTCCGAAGTGTTTGCGGAAAAATCCATGGGTGATCGAATTAACATCGTCATGGCAAGCGCAAGAAAAGAGATGTGCCTTGCTGTTGCAGACCTTTTTTGCGGGGCCTTGAGGAATGAAAAAAACAATTATCTTGAATCCTACAAAAAAAAGGGCAAGCTTAAAAAGTTCAGCATCCACAAAGCATTTTTTTATTTATCCAACCGGACGATTCCAAGAATAAGGCATGTTTTCAGCGAAGACCATACCATGGGTATAATGCTCGGGCTTGAGCATCTTGCAATGAATCCGCTGAACAACGATTTAAAGAAAGCCGTTGATTCCATGTGCAAAAAAATAGATGCAGAAGACACTCGCCTGTTGGAAAATGAATTACAATCATATCTGGAAGAAAAGTTAATCAAAGACCCGAACAGGTATGAGAATCTTGATTTTACAAAAACCTTTATTGATGAGGTCGAAAAAAGATTTACCGGCAGAAGAATCATTGCCTTTACAATGCGCAACCGCATCATCATAGGATGTCACAGGGGTGAAATTGAGCTTGTCGAAGTTCAGAAATACCTTGATCTTCTTGAAAAGCATGGCCCAGAAATATTCAATGGTATGTACAACGTCGCCCAAGAACGTCTGGAAACAATTTTGTTCATGGTTCAATCGGCTGCATTCAATATATTTAAATTTGAGGATGTGGAGAAGTATCTTACCCGGGAAATTGAGACATATGACAAAATATTTCCCCTGCAGGATGATGATATGATTGACGAAACAAGGGCCAGACTTGAAGGAACCATCGGACAGATGTACGCCTTTTTATGCGATTATCCTGAAGGAGACGCATATCATGACGATGCAGAATTATACTTGAAAATGGATATAGTGCATTGTGCACCCCATTCCCCTTTCTGGCTCCAGGGAATGGGGTATCTAACGTCCTTTTATTTTAAAAGAAATGATCTTGAAAAAACCATAAACAGTTTTATGGTGGAGACCCGCTCCAAAGAATGTAATACAAAGGACATTTTTGATCTTTCAAAAATCGATTATCTGAATTTTCAACAAAGCAGTTTTTCCCTTCTTCACAGGCTTTATACATGTGCCCTTGCTCTCAGGCAAAATATGGACATTATCGGTGAAGAGACACTTAAATCTCAATTGTTAGATGAAAAAACCAAAATTGAATACCCGACCTTTCTTATCATGAAGTGGCTTGGGGTTATTTATGCCTTAAAAGGTGATATTGAAACGGCCCTACTTTTGTTTGAACGGGCTGTCGGTGGGAAAGAACCAGATGAATTTACCATAGAAGTCATTAAAATCCCCATAAAAATCATGATCCATTTTTGCAAAAAAAAACTGGGTAAAAGATCAAGGTTTGACCTGAGAGAAAATCTGGACGGGCTTGAAACAAGGGTTCAAGGAATTTCAAAAAACCTTGAGCGCCTTGGCATCAAAAAACATATGGAATATGAGGATATTGTTGACTGGTATGCTATAGCAAGGGTTATGCCATTTTATTATTCATAACTTAAATGAGCATCCTTCATGTCGGCTTAGAAGTGGTTATGCGCTAGCGAATAGAGCACCAGGCAAAAATCAAGCATTATTTGTAATTTATTTTTAGGCAATACTTCACACTCCCGATTATTATCATTTTTTTTAAAATATGCGAGACTGATTTAATTTTTACAATCATAGATTTTTTAAATTCTGCGTTACTGGTGGAAATACCATGTCCCTTATGCCCAATTTTGATATACTGGTATACAAGATCTCTTAAAATAAAATTAAGGATCAAAGCACCTTAGAGCCATAATTTTAATATTGGAGCGGACATGGTAAGACATTCTATATTAAGCCGTCATTACATCCTTTATATTCGGAGTACTGCGACAGTTGAATTCTAGCCATCCTGTCCGCAAAATTTATAAAAGCTTAAACTGGAAAAAATAAATATAGTCTGTATTTATTTTTATAATTTAAGTTGTATTCCATATAGCTCCTGTATCATGTTGCGCCACTGGCCTAATGGCATATCTTTATCCAATGCATTTACATCCCTCCATTTTCCACGCAGCTTTGGCCAGGTCATTAAATAATATCAGGACTCCTTACCTCTGGGAATTTCCAGTGGCACTTGGCCTTTCCATTTACGGAAAGGTGCCAGGAAAGAAATCGGTATTATACCTTAAAACACTTGTAAATAAAGGTTATTAGAATAAGAACCTTTATTCCTTCCTGACACCATAAGTATTTATGAGAGTGGAGGTGCCACTTTCTATTTCCTCTCAATTACTTATATAATTATCAGGAAGGTATTTTTTAATATACTGAAATTATACGACATATGATCAAATGAGTAAAATAAATTGCTTTTTCCTAAATCAAGAGTCCTGAATATTGACCTCGTCCTTTCATGCTACTCTTTTTACCACGCAAACTTTTAGGTAGCTAAGTTTGAGAAGTTCGCATCAGGCCCATTGCCATACGCAGATATCTTCTGCCCATACCAAAATCTGCATGTTGCCCTTGTGTATCACGTCTCTTGTAATCCAACATCAAATCTTCTGGTCCGTGTA
>Ga0307929_1001821_pt1 | contig 14999 bp, 14 predicted proteins | sample AceLakmetage1330_FD_203160 | JGI IMG/M metagenome (GOLD analysis project Ga0307929, IMG submission 203160) | Saline water microbial communities from Ace Lake, Antarctica - #1330 | ecosystem: Environmental > Aquatic > Non-marine Saline and Alkaline > Saline | place: Antarctica: Ace Lake...
TTAACCTTTAAATTAAATCCAACATTCTGATGCACTGTCGATAATGGCTGATCTTAGAACCAAACCCCGATATGGCTTACATCCCCTACCCTGAAGGGATAGGGGTTTTACGCCATTCTTATAAACAAAATAGGGGACAGACCACGAATAAACAAAGACCTCATTTAATCGTGGTCTGTCCCCTAACTCCCTAACTCCCTAATTCCTCAATAACTCCTCACTAACTCCTCAACACCTTCGCCAAATTTAAGATTGGTTTGAATGCTTACAATCCACACACTACATATCGTGTAAGAATAGTTCTGAATATGCTACATGTTGGTTGCTATTTAAGCCAAAATAAAATTGGCGAAGGTATTCTTAACAAAGAACTCATTTAATCGTGGTCTGTCCCCTAATTCCCTCTGCTGGACACAACGAATATTGGGTCGTAGACGCGGAGCCAAATGGCATTATGCCGCCCCCCCCCGACGGGTAATGGGCCCGGCCCGGAACCGTAGACGGCCCAATTGGCCGGTTCCTATTACCCATCGGGGGGGGGCTCTGCTGAGGTTGCCTGGAAGTTTTATCTTCTAATAACTGCCACGGGTAGACCGTATTCTGGACTCAGCCTGCCCACAACGAAGCATGAAAGAATGTTAGACACGTCTACTCGTTCATATGAAAATTGCTTAAGACATCCAAAATTAGAATTGTTGTAAGAAAATACTTGACAAAGATTTGAGTTTCGCTTAAGCATAACTTGGCTGTATATACAATTCAACTACTCCAGTTTTATAACAAACTCGACTTTTGGAGGTAAATATTCGACCAGCACCCCATCTTCACTCATTTGGGCCTGCTCACATAGCAATAGTATGCTACGCAGTCCCAACTAAGCGAACACGGGGCAACATTTACAGTGCCAACCCGAATATTTACTTTTGGAGTGAATGTAAAATGGGCGATGTCAGCCCCAGCCCCTGCGAAATAATAAGTATGTCAAAAAAATTCTTGCTGATGGAAGCAGGCAATCTTTAGGAACAAATAAACAAGGAGTTATACCATGTCGCTGGAAGAATTAACCAAACTGGTGGAAGACGGTGAAACCGAAGAGGCAGAGGAGCTGGCAGCAAAGCTGTTAAAGGACGGATCTGATCCCCTGCTGATGATCGAGGAACTCACAAAAACCATGGGCCACGTGGGAGATCTTTTTGCCAAATTGGATATTTTCCTCCCTGAAATCATGCTGGCAGGCGAATCTCTGGCCGGGGTAGTAAAGGTGATGGAGCCCTATCTTGATGCCGTGGGCGGACAACAGATAAAAGGGAAGGTAATTCTTGGCGTTGTTAAGGGTGATCTGCATGAAATCGGAAAAAATATTGTGCGACTGATCCTGGAAACCAATGGCTTTATTGTCAAGGATCTCGGATATAATGTGGATCCATTGACCTTTGTAAAAGAGGCTGAGGCCATGGGTGCTGATTTCATCGGTGCCTCCTCTCTCATGACCACCACCATGCCCCGCCAGAAGGAAATAATTGAAATTTTGATAGATAAAGGCATACGGGATAAATTCAAGGTCATCATTGGGGGTGCCCCTACCTCCCAGATGTGGGCCGATGAGATCGGTGCTGATCTTTATTGTAAGGATGCCAAAAGCACGCCTGAAGCCTTGACGGCATTGTTGGCTTAAATTGTCTGGACTGATTTTTTTTTATATGAAAATGAAGTGTCAAAGCACCCTCAGCAGAGCCCCCTCCGATGGGTAATAGGAACCGGCCAATTGGGCTGTCTAACAGTCCCGGGCCGGGCCCATTGCCCGTCGGAGGGGGCGGCATGATATCATTTGGCTCCGCGTCTACGACCCAGTATTCGTTGTGGGCAGGCCGGGGCCAGAATACGGTCTGCCCGTGGCAGTTTATATGAAAAAGCGGGTACTGGGTACTGGGGTTTGCCTCCTTCTTTTTCATTTTATGAAAATCTGTGATTTTGTGACTGTCAAGTCATGCTTGTTTATATGAAACTCCATCCAAAGCACTGGAATAATGAGAGTTTTATTTTTCGTTGTGGCTGGTGGTTACAGCCATGTATGTTATAAAAATTTGACGGCTTCAGGGCTGTCTTGCATATGGAGGAGATATAATGACGACTGCCTATCGACATTGGGAAATCCTGGAACGATCCACCACAGGGCCGTTCATGGATGAAGATGATTTTCTGCCAAAACGTTTCACTCCCACCCTAAAAAAACTGATTAAAAAATACGAAATAAAATACGATCCTGCAAACCCTTGTCCCACCGATGATGCCATGGCCGACCGCATTTGGCAGGCCGCCTGGGATCTGTTCCGGGATGTGGGATATTACAATACCGACTCCCATCGCATCATGCAGGTCTCGGATCAGGAGATCAAAGAGGCCCTGTATATGTCCAATGATCGCTACCTCGTGGGGGGGGGAAAAGATGCGGTACTCTTCCAGCACCGCCAGGTGGAAGACAAGAAAACCCCTTTTTGCATCATGAGCCCTGATATTACCTGTGATGAAAAATACCATCAGTCCATCTGCATGGCCTATCTTAAAGAGCCCCTGCTGGATGGTATCTGTGGGCCTATCCTGGAAAAAACCTTTGGTCACCTCATCGAATCCGCAGGTCCCACTGAAATCAGCGGATGTATTCAGCACATCTACAACCAGAAGATGGCGGCCCGCCTGCTGGGACGTCCTGGAACATTCATGGTGGCCGTGGGTACGGCCGAACATGACAGCGGACAGATTGCCGTTTCCGATGATAACTGGGGGGTACAGAAAACCGACGCCCGTCTGGTGGGCTCCTTGACGGAATTTAAAACCGCAGATACGCTTCTTAACCGATCGCTGCATTATGCCCAGTACGGCGGTTACACCGGTAATCTCACCGGTGCCATTTACGGCGGCTGGTGTGGTGGGTCAGAAGGAACCGCAGTTACCACCGTTGCTTACAGCCTCATTGGCCTTATCATGCATGGGGCCATTTTTAATCAGCATTTCCCATTCCATCTCAACTATGGTTCCAATACCACCAGAGAACTGCTCTGGTCCATCTCCATGGCGGGCCAGGCCCTGTCCCGGAACACCAATCTTTTGTACACATCCAATGGATTTGCCAATGCCGGCCCCATGACGGAAATGCTCTTTCGGGAAACAGCGGTTCACGCAATGGTTTCAACGGTTTCTGGCTGGCACCTCTGGGAAATGGCCTCAACACGCAACAAGTATCGCAACAGAGCAACGCCCATGGAAGCCCGGATTGGTATGGAAGTCGGCCATGCCGTGGCCCGCCAGGGGCTTACCCGGGAACAAGTTAATGAAATTGCCAACAAACTGCTGGCAAAATATGAAGACCATGCCGCAGATGCCCCCATGGGGTGTGAGTACCATGAATGTTATGATGTGGAAAAGGCCGTCCCCACCCAGGAGCATTACGACATGTTCCGTAAGGTCAAGGATGAAATTGCAGAACTGGGAATTGAATTTCCCTATTGATTGACGATAGATAAGTGCTTAGGGGGCAGATTTTTAAATCTGTCCCCGCCTCCGATTTTCAATATTCGTTGTGTCCGATAGGACATGTGGGTTTATATGAAAGAGTAGACATCTCTAATATTCTTTCATGATTCGTTGTGGACAGGCCGGGGTCAGAATACGGTCTGCCCGTGGCAGTTATAAAAAATTTGATCATTGAGCCACAGGAGAATTTTTATGGCAAAACAGATGTTGATTGATGCCACCCGGGGGAAACGCACGGAAAAAGCCCCCTGGGTTCCCTATGCCGGTGTCAATTGTGCCTTTCTCATCAAAGAGGAGGCAGATACCTTTTTCAAAGACCCGAATCTGCTGGCCAAGGGGATTGTTACGGCCGCTGAAACCTACCATGCCGATGGCATCCCCCTTTTGTTTGACCTTTCCGTGGAAGCAGAGGCCATGGGGTGTGAAGTGGAATACTGGAAAGACAATGTCCCTTCGGTGCGTTCCCACCCCTGCCAGAAAGAGACCCCCCAGGAGTTGGGGCTCAATCTGCCCACCCGGGATTCTGGTCGTTGGCCGGTGATCTTTAAGGCCGCAGCCATTGCAAAACCGCAGTTGGATGAAATGGATTGTGCCATGATGGGCCTTGTCACCGGCCCCCTAACCCTGGCATCCCATTTGGCAGGGGTTCGCATCTTCACGGCATTGAAAAAAAAGAAAGAGTATGCCCATGCCATCATTGAATATGCGGGACGTCTCTGTGCCCAGGCTGCCCAATTTTATACTGAAATGGGCTGTGATATTATTGCCCTTGTGGATCCGGTGGCCTCCCAGATCCGCCCTGAGATGTTTAAAGAGTTTGTCACCCCCAATTGTCAGCCTGCTTTGCAAGTGATCCACGATGCCGGGAAAACATCTTCCTTTTTTATTTGTGGCGATTGCACCAAGGTCGTTGAAGAGGTCTGCAAGGTCGGAACCCACGGCTTTGCCATTGATGAGCAGATGGATCTTACGTTTATCAGGGACGTTGCCCTGAAATATAAAAAAGGCTTTGGCGGTGCACTCAAACTGACCCTGGCCCTGAGTCTGGGGCTTATATCGCCAAGGGAGGATGCACTTATAAACCTTTCAGCCGGTGGTACCCAGGGGTATACCTTTGCCCCGGGCTGAGATATTCCCTATGATGCTCCGGCGGAGCATTTGATCCAGGCTTGGGAAGCCCGGGAATGGTTTTATGAGCATTATCCTCAATACCCCGAGGGGTGTTAGTTTTATGATTTTAAACCCACTTGACTTTACTTGACGGGATCTGGTTTGAGCGGGCTAAGCACCCGAGCATATATTCCTCAAAATAAAACCCATAAATATCAATGGAATATGTCTTTGGAATATCAAAAACCATATGCTTGGGTTAAGTATTGATAGATCTGACCTGATGCGTCATGAACGGTACCGAACTGCTAAAACCAAAATGGCTGCTTCGGGTCATCGAGAGAGTGTTATTATCCACGCAAACGCCTGGTCCTCCGGGCCGGGCGTTTTAATTTGAACTGGAGCGCCTTTGGGTCTCCTTTGGAGAAAATAGACCATGGAACCTAAAATTCGCATAGATGTGTTGACATTGGACAGTGTGCAATGTGCTGCCTGCGGTTATATGATGGAGTCCATTGCGGCTCTGCCCGAAGATATTCAGGAGCTGATTGAGTACAAGGAGTGGTCCATCAAGCAGAAAGAGGGCATCGCCATGTTTACCAAATTGAAAGGTAAGGTGCTGCCCACCATCTGTATTGAAGGCGATCTTGTTTTTCAGAGTATGATTCCTCAATATGAAGAGCTCATTGATGAACTGGCCAAAAGAGCCCCCTCAGATATCATAAAAAAATGTATCCTTGATCTGCGGGATCAAGATTTTGATTTTGATAACATCAAGGCCAATCTGGATCGGGCGGGTTCCGGGCATAATACAAGGTCTGACGAGTAGCAAAGGAGGAAACAATCCATGTCCAAGACAGATGTTTTTCTCATCACCGGTTTTCTGGGAAGTGGCAAAACCACCTTTTTAAATCGGATCATAGATGCGTTTCCCAAAGATCGCAAGCTCATGATTTTGATGAACGAATTTGGCGAAATCGGAATTGATGGAACCCTTGTGAAAAACGACGATGTGGAAATGCTGGAGATCAGTAAAGGATCTATTTTCTGTGTTTGCGTCAAAACCGATTTTATCAAAGGGTTGATGAATATTGTCAGCACCATCCGGCCTGATGTCTTATTAATAGAAGCCACAGGTGTTGCCAACCCGGCGGATTTAAAGCGGGATTTGAAATTATCCATCTTCAAAGACCAGTTTCAGATGAAAGAGCAGTTCTGCATCATTGATGCACCCAACTTTGAAGATGCCTATGACACGTTCTCCTCCGTGGAAAAACAGATAGAATCATCCTCCCAGTTTATCATTAACAAGATTGATCTGGCCACCAGGGAAACCATCAGCAAAGTTAAAGAGATGATCTCCCGCCACCATCCTGATCCTGAATTTTTGGAAACCAGTTACGCAGATATCCCCCTGGAGAATTTTTTATCCGTGTTATCTCCTTCCAGTGATCCAGCCATTGCAAGTGATCCAGCCATTGCAAGTGACCCAGCCATTGCAAGTGATCCGGCCATTGCACCGGAAGATTTTATTTCAGGCCGGGAACTTGAGCTGGCCATTCAAACGCTTTTAAACAACCCTTTTGCAATTACCACCCCACCCGATCGCCTTGTGTCTGCTGTTTACACCTGGGATAAAGCCGCCAGCCTGGAAATATTCCAGGAAATTAGCCGTAAATTCCCAAAGGGCATTGTCAGGGCCAAGGGTTACCTGGTACAGGATGAGGACACCTGGCTTTTTAACCGGGTCATGAAAAAGAATGAATATACCCGGGTAAAAAGTACAAAAAAAATATCTGAATTAACCAATCGGCTTATATTTATAGGCTCTCCTGAAGCCCTGCAGGAGATGGAATCCATAACTCCCCAAATTCCATTTTTGAATCTACTCTCCACCCATGATGCCATGGCTGGCAGATTATAGGTTGAGCATGTCAACACCCCCTGACCTAAAGACTCAGGGGTTTCCTTGCCAATTTTATATGAACCTGCTTATCACTCCATCCATTTCAATCCGTTGGTGCCGCAACAAGGTCAGGTTTGTGTTATCAGATTTTGATTTTTTTAATACGCGATGATCAGGGTTTGGCCTGTCAATTTTGGGAAAACGGAGTAGATGTTAGAGAGCCACCCCTGAAAATATTTTATTTAAGGATGAAAAATGGTCATGAACACAGGATTTAAATCACAATGCCTACCCATCTATCGGGTACTTACCCAGGATCAGATCAACACCCTTCACTGTTCAACCTTGGAACTTCTTGAGACCATTGGTGTCAAAATTATGCACGAAGAGGCCATTCAAATGATGGCCGATGCGGGGTGTCGAGTGAAAAAGGATAACATTGTCCAGATTCCCAATTATCTGGTGGAGGAGTCCATCCGCAGTGCCCCTTCCCGAATTACCATATATAACAGGCTTGGCAAAGAAGCCATGCATCTGGAGGGTAACAAAACCTATTTCGGCATGGGAACAGACCTTGTGAAAACCTATGATCCGGAAACTGGTAAATTAAGAGAATCACAGCTCCAGGATGTGGCCAATGCGGCACGCATTGCCGATTATCTGGAGGAAATTGATTTTACCGGCTCCTATGCCCTTCCCTTTGATTCTCCCACCAATCTTGCCTACATTGATTCTTTTAAAGTGCAATTGGAAAATTCCATAAAACCGATTTTCTACACAGCAGCCGGTATGGAGGATATGGCGGTTATCCATGAAATGGCAGCGGCAGTCATGGGCGGCACCGATGCGTTACGGGAAAAACCCATTCATATTCATTATGCCGAACCCCTGACTCCCCTCATGCACTCATCCGGTGCCATAGATAAATTATTTTTTTGTGCAGATAAGGGCTCTCCTGTGAATTATACCCCTGGCATGATGTCCGGTGCCAGTGCGCCTGTAACCCTGGCCGGTGCCATCACCGTGGGGAATGCCGAGGCCCTGAGCGGCGTTGTCATGCACCAGCTCCGGGCCAAGGGCGCACCTATTGTCTCGGGATTTGGCATGTCAACTCTGGACATGAAAGCTGGTACCTGTATCTATGGATGCCCGGAATATCGACTGGCCCTTTCCGCCTGTTCCGACCTTTATCATTATTATGGAATTCCCATGTGGGGCACTGCCGGTGTCACTGATTCCAACTGCCTTGACCAGCAGGCTGGTATGGAATGGGCCATGTCTCTGCTCATGGCTGGGCTTGACGGTGCCAATTTAATCCATGACATTGCCTATATGGGGCAGGGACTTGTGGGGTCTCCTGCCGCATTGGTGATGAATGCAGAAATAATCAGTTATGTTCGACGGGTGGTCAAAGGGTTTGACATTGATGCCGAACATATTGGAATGGATGTGATAAGAAGTGTCGGGCCCCAGGGGGCTTTTCTTGCCACGGAACAGACCATGAAATTTTTTAAGGAAGAACATTGGCAACCCCAGCTGTCTAATCGGGCCAATCCTGATATATGGGCAAAGATGGGCAGCAAGACCTGGGGGGAGAATGCGGCTCGGAAAGCATTGGATATTTTAAAAAATCATCACGCCACTCCCCTGGATCCAGGAGTTCAGGAAATCCTCGATGCCATGCGCGATAAAGCCTTTTTGGATCTTGACGGCAAACAGTTTGAATCCTGAGCCCAATAGGGAGTCAGATTCACGTCAAGACCCCCCACCGATTGATCCATTGCCGACTCTCCAGAGTGCTGCATGCAAGAGGGGTTAGTTTTATTATGATGAAGTCTCTTGCTTCCATATCTACGTCATTTACTAACCCCGAAAATCAAATTTTGTTTCCAACAGGTACTTTGTTTTTTCATTAACCGGAAGTTCGGCAAGGGCTTGCCTGGATATCCACCGGGCATCCAGGGCATCATCTCCGGCCATGGGCTCTCCACTGAGTAAGTACCCACACATATGTTTTTCGGTATTTCACAGCCATATATCATTGATATTTATGGATTTTATTTTGGAGAATATATGCCCGGGTACTTAGTATCTGCTGAATTTTCCACCTATGGAGAAATTAACTCGTTATCCATACCTGACTATGTTATGATGTGGATTACTTGTTAAAGACACTTCATCCATTTCATATAGGCTTAGGAGGTATTTAAATGATCAAAAATACTTTTGAAAGTTCTTTTTCCCTCTCGCGGTCAAACTATTATTACAACCAAGTTAGAACTTGGACGAAAAGAAACTACTACACCAAATCTTAAATCTATCGGGGGATAACCGAAACTGAAACCACTTGATATTCAAAGGGTTTTTTCATGAATAATCCCGAGGAATTTATGATTCAGGGTACTACCAATTTGAATTTTTTTATCATGCAATATCAACATATTAAACTGGGCATGGTGGTAGTTTATACTCGGGCAAGTCCCTTATTAAAGATGGCATGTCAACACCCGGCAAACACGCCTCCATGCCAAGGGGTATATATCTCAATGGAAAAGTAATTTTGGTATAGCCTATGTGGGGGCATCCACTCATTGGAAGCCTAATGCGCAAAATATTTTAAAGAGCAAGGAAAGCCCATGGACGGAAATATGAAAAATACACTTGAAAAAATATCAACCTTGTTTGATTCACAACGACTTGCTGTTCTTTCAACCCAGATAAATGCCCAGCCTTATGCCAGCCTTGTTGCCTTTGCATCAAGTGATAATCTTGAACAAATTTTCTTTTTAACCCCCGATACAACACGAAAATACAATAACCTGATAACCAATGCAAAGGTCGCTATCCTAGTCAACAACAGCCTGAATAAAGTGGATGATATTTATAATGCCGTATCCGTAACTGGGACCGGGACTGCTTTTGTTGTGGAAAAAGCGAATAAGCAAGAATCTTTAAATTTATACTTAAAGAAACATCCGCACATGAAAACTTTTTCAGCGGCACCCACAACAGCACTTATTTGTGTGACGATTAACCGATATTTTATGGTAGATCAATTTCAAAATGTCGTTGAAATTCAGGTGTCATCATGAAACCACTTCTAAAAATAGAAGATTTAATTAACGCAGGGATAAGCCAGGTCGGAGGAAAGGCGATTTGTCTTGCAAAAATTCATAAACAGGGATTCTGTGTTCCTAAAACCTTTTGCATCCCCTGCCGGATATATGAAGACTATCTTACCCAGACCCATCTGAAAGATCTGATCCTGCTGGAGATCAATCGAAAACCTCTCAAGCAAATGCGGTGGGAGGAAATCTGGGATATCTCTTTACGGATTCGAAATTTATTTTTAACCACCCCCTTGCCCCAAACCATTCAAGAAGCGCTTTCGGGTTTGATCACCCACTATTGCGGAACGAATGCCGTTGCGGTGAGATCCTCTGCACCCGGGGAAGATAATCAGGGCACCTCTTTTGCCGGTCTGCATGATTCTTTTCTGAACATTGTCGGCGCAGAGGATATTATCAAGCATGTCAAAATGGTATGGGCATCGCTATATTCGGATGCAGCACTTTTATATCGCAAAGAGCTGGGGCTGGACATTCATAAGAGTCAGATGTCAGTGATAATACAAGAATTGATCCTGTCAGACAGATCCGGTATTTTTTTTGGTATTAATCCCTCTAATTCAACCGAATCGGTAATTGAATCCGTTTATGGACTAAATCAGGCCCTTGTTGACGGCGATGTTGAACCGGATCGATGGATTTTAAAACAATCTTCAGGAAAAATACTAAGCCATATCGAACCGATACGAAAACGATACGCCTTGCCCGATAAGGATGGAATCTATTTTGCTGATTTATCCGAAAAAAGCATTCAGAAGCCACCTTTGGCAGACGAGGAAGTTCTCCAAATATGGGAAACAGGCCGTAAATTGGAACTCCTGTTCGACAGGCCCCAGGACATTGAATGGACGTTTTGCAATAACCAGCTGATTATCCTTCAGTCAAGACCCATCACGACGGCAGGGTTTAAAAAAACAGATGATAAAAGAACCTGGTATTTGACACTGCACCGAAGCTACGAAAATTTAAAAAAATTATATGATAAAATTGAACATCATCTGATCCCGGAGATGATACGTGAAGCAAAACGCCTTGGCCAGGCAAATCTTCAAACCATGACAACTAAATTATTATGCCATGAAATCGAACAAAGACAAAAAATCTATGATCACTGGGTAAAGGTTTACTGGGCTGACTTTATACCCTTTGCCCATGGTATAAGGTTGTTCGGCCAAATATATAACGACGCTGTCACACCGGATGATCCGTATGAGTTTATGGCGCTTCTTGAAAATACCGGTCTTAAAAGTATGGAACGAAACCATCTTCTTGAATCACTGTCAGAGATGATCCGTCGTGATAGTGTTCTGAAAAATATACTGCAGGATGACCTGCTACCCGATAAAGATCATCCATTCATGAGTCTTTTGGATAAATTTATTCTTGATTTTGGTGACCTTTCATGTACAACAGGCAGTGGCAACGAATGCCAATATGGAAATGAGCCCATCATCCGTCTTTTACTCGAATTTTCCAAACAGCCGCCAAGACAAAAAAATCTGAATGGACCTGACATTAAAATTCTTCATGAAAATTATACGAACAGTTTTCCGCGAAACAAAAAAAAATTTGCAGAGGAGATTTTGACATTGGGCCGCGAAAGCTATCGACTGAGGGACGACGATAATATTCATTTAGGGCGAATAGAAGGCCGATTATTTGAAGCGGTTTCTGAAGGTCAACGTCGGCTGTCTGATTCTTTACTCAAAAAAGAGGATAAAAATATGCTGCTGGGAATTCCAGCACTCAGCGTGATGTCTGAAGGTGAATTAAACTCTGCAGAAACAGACATTCCTGAAAAGGCTTCTAAACGATGGTTCAAATCCCGCCAGATAGTCGGTCACCCTGCAGGGCCAGGTATCGCAACCGGGAAAGCAAGACTTATTAAAAAACCTCAGGACCTGCTGGAGTTTAAACAGGGGGATGTCCTTGTGTGCTCGGGAGTGGATCCGAATATGACATTTGTAATACCGCTGGCATCAGCCGTAGTGGAAGAACGCGGGGGCATGCTCATTCACGGTGCCATTATTGCCAGGGAATATGGATTGCCGTGTATTACAGGGGCCTCACAGGCAATGCAGCTTATTGAAAATGAAGATCAAATAACGGTTGATGGATATCTTGGTATTATCACATGCAAAACAGACGAATTGTGAGTCTTATCATAACCCGCCCCGTGCCCCTGCCGTTAATCTGATGGAACAAATGAAAGGCAGTACCTGGATTGGGGTTCTGCCTTTTATGTTCTGAATGAATAATGTAATCCTGCACCAGGTAAAAATCTATTTTGGGTTTGCTCAAGGGATTTACACCGGGCATCCAGGGCATCATCTCCGGCCACGGCATTGAAAAATAATCGATAGAGCCGATAGCCCTGCCCCAAGCGGTGTTCCAGGTAATTGAAGACTGTGAGGGAGATCATGGCGCTATGTAATGTACACCAAATGATCCATAGGACAGCCAGTAAGAGGTGTGTGATAATCATGAAGGGAAAATATCAGTCCCGACAGTGGGTGTAAAGGAAATTTCGGTGTCTTTTTTGGAAATGTTTTGCCCCTCTCTTTTAAAGATACCGAAAACTATATCCGGCATCGTGAACTCCTCCACAAAATCATATGTGTGGTGTGTTTTCAGTCTTGCCTCACCCTTAAAAAAGAGGCGAATTTGGGGATCCCGTTTTTGGTGAATCCATAATATTTAAAGGTCACCGTTGAGCCGGGTCGCGGCGGTGAATGTCTGATTTTATCGCTAAAACCTGTACCCAGTTTAAAGGTGATGCCATTTTCAAGCTTTATGCTCATTGAGCCCATGAGATTCTTGTATTTTCCCTTTCCCTTGTTGAGGCCGATAACAACCCCCTCCATATCCTGAAAATTTTTCACTTTAAGGATATGGGGGCTGCGACCCGTGTGATAGGGCATATCCGGATTTTTGATGATCAGGCCCTCCCCCTCCATGGATTCAATTTTTTTTAAAAATGCTTCCATGTCTGATTTTTCTTTAATCCGAATCTGGGGGATAATCCGGGCATGGGTATTTTTATGTGCTTCAAACCAGGTGCGTGCCCGATTGAGCCGGGAGAGAAAGTCTCCTTTTTCATTGGGGACCTCAAAAATGTTATAGGTGATGTGTTTCCACCCTTTTCCCGGGGTTTGATCCATCACCACAGATTGGATAAATTCAAAATTACTTCTTTTACTCCAGAGTTCGCCGTCAAGGGGAAACGGCGGAAAATTTTTTATGAACCATGGCGGTGGATGCAAGGGGATGCCTTTCCGGGTATACATCCGAGTTCCGTCCCAATATCCCCTGATCCCGTCTAATTTTTCACTCATGACCCATCCGATTATGTCTTCCTGATCGGAATAAACTTGGGGTTTCTGAAGGGCAGGTTCTCCTGCAAAAATGGATGAATAAAAAAACAGGGAAAGAATCAGACCCGCTCTGGACAGATTATGGAATGAGCATTCTTTGGATATCTTTAAAAAGCGCATAAAAAAACCTCCGTTTTGTGGGGAAAAGGCAGTGTGTACCAAAAAAATATCAGCCCTGCCGGGGAGTGTAAAGGAAAATTTGAGCCTGTCAGGGTTTATTGTTTGATTTTGGGACGTCACAGGCGTATTATGCATTTTGTGAGATATTGCTTATAACATTGGCCAGCCATCATACTTTTTTGAACCCAATCCAAGTTGACCAACGTTGTAACCAAGCCCCATTTTAATGAATTTCACGAGTTTTTATGAGTTTATTTAGGAAGCAGTCTTAAATAACTTGCCCTTTTCAGAACACACTACCGTTGAAGGATAGTGGTCTCCCATTTTTAAATGGGTATGTTATTTCGAACTCATTCCTTAGAAACTAACGATACATTTAACGGGAGGATGAGATGAAACTTTGCATAACAGCAACAGGAAAAAACATTGACGCAAACATTGATGCCAGATTTGGCAGGGCACCTTGGCTTTTGATTATTGATACAGACACAGGCACCCTCATTGAGGCCGTTGAAAATACGGCGGCCGCCCAGGCACAGGGAGCAGGCATCGCAGCTGCCAAGCTCATATCAGATAAAAATGTGGATGCGGTTCTCAGCGGCAGTGTCGGCCCCAATGCCACCAGTGTGTTTGAAACAAGCGGTGTTCACCTGTTTGAAGGGGGCGCTCCCCAAGACACGGTACAGGAGGCCCTGGCCAAATTCAAACAAGGTTCTTATGGCCAGGCCCAAAGCGGTGCATCAACAACGCCTTCCACCGGGCAGGGTGAGGCAAAAGGACGAGGTATCGCCGGCGGTGGTCGTGGCATGGGCGGTGGTGCAAAGGGCCGGGGCATTGCCGGTGGTGGTCGTGGCATGGGCGGTGGCGGAAAAGGACGAGGTATCTCTGGCGGTGGTCGTGGTATGGGCGGTGGCGGAGGCCAGGGTATGGGCGGTGGAAGCGGCCAACGGTAAGATTTGGGTGGTGGTGGGGGATGATGATGCAAGGAACCATTGACATAATCGGTACAGAATCGCTGGGCGTTCGGGGGTTGAGTTGCCTGGTTACGGTGGGAAAACGGCGGATCGTAATTGATCCTGGCGTTGCGCTTGGTTATTTGCGCCATGGCTTTTTGCCCCACCCATTGCAGGTGGCAGAAGGCGAACGTGTACGGCAACGAATCATCACCGCATTAACCACAGCAACAGATGTGGTATTCAGTCATTTTCATGGCGATCATATCCCTCTGCGCCATGCAAATCCATATCAGCTGGCAATTCAACACCTTCCTGCAAGTTTTCAAAATATTTGTTGCTGGAGCAAATCTACAGATTTCCTTGGTAGGACAATGATGCAGCGTGCTCAGGATTTAAAGGATCATCTGGGCTGTAATTTCCATGGCGTTGAGGATCTCATGGATGATTCTTTTATGCGTTTTTCCAAAGCTGTGCGCCACGGAGGAGCCAGAAATCCTGCACAAGACACCGTGATGATGACTCGCATTGATCTGGGCGACACCGTTTTTGTCCATGCTTCGGATATTCAGTTGCTCGATGCTGCGACCATTAACTATCTCATCGCCTGGCAGCCGGATATTGTACTGGCAGCCGGTCCCCCTTTATATCTTGAGATATTTTCGCCTGCAATGCGTCAAGCTGCATGGGAAAATGGTCTTCGTCTGGCTCAAAATGTGGAAACCCTTATTCTTGATCACCATCTGATGCGCGACCAACAGGGGCCTGTATGGTTAAAAGACCTTTCAGCTGCAGCTGGCAAAGAGGTTTATTGCGCCGCAGATTTTATGGGCAAAAAACGTCTGCTTTTGGAAGCCGAAAGAACTAAACTCTATGA
>Ga0307929_1001822_pt1 | contig 14997 bp, 16 predicted proteins | sample AceLakmetage1330_FD_203160 | JGI IMG/M metagenome (GOLD analysis project Ga0307929, IMG submission 203160) | Saline water microbial communities from Ace Lake, Antarctica - #1330 | ecosystem: Environmental > Aquatic > Non-marine Saline and Alkaline > Saline | place: Antarctica: Ace Lake...
GGAGATTCAAGATAAAATGTGCATAAATCTTTTAAAGCCAGAACAGGACATCTTTAAACAGCCAAGTATGTGACATTTCTATTTTGGTAAGAGTGTGACATTTCTAAATTGGCTTGACAAGCCTTATTTTTTCACTTGACAGAAACAGATAAAAGATGTAATATATGCGAATTCGTGAAAAAAAGTACAAAGTCTGTGAAAAATATTACAAATTTTAACCAATGAATAATAATAAAAAGATCCCAGAGACCACTATATCACGCTTATTTATGTATCTTAGAGAGATATCTAAGCTCGCTGAGATAGGTATACGTACTATCTCATCTTCAGAGCTTGGTGAGAGGCTCAATCTCAGTGATACACAGGTACGCAAAGACTTTAGTTATTTTGGCCAGTTTGGCACAAGCGGTTCCGGGTATAAGATCAATGATCTAAAAGTAGCCTTAAAGACCATCCTAGGCAAAGATAAGGCCTGGAATGTCTGTGTTATAGGTGTTGGCCATCTGGGTTCAGCACTATTATCTTATCCTGGATTTAAAGAGCAAGGTTTGAATGTAGCAGCTGTATTCGATGCTGATACCAAAAAGATCGGTAAGGAAAAAAACTCCCTAACAATACAATCGATAGACGAATTATCAATAACTGTAAAACAGAAGGATTTGGCAATAGGCATTATTATTATTCCGGCCAATCATGCTCAAAAGGTCGCGGATTCACTGGTCGCGGCTGGTATAAAATGCATAATGAATTTCGCGCCTGTAAGCCTTAGTGTCCCCGAAGACGTAAAAGTCAAGAATGTTGACCTTTCAAGAGAACTAGAGACGTTATCCTATTTTTTGGCAGGCTCAAAACGCACTAGAAAAGAGTAAATATATGAAAAAGAATATAATAGCACTTGGAGCGGAGAGCAAGAATACATTTACGGTATTTTCCGATAAAGGCCTCTATATAAGCGATCCTGTTAATCAGCTTAATCATCTTGCTGGTATAAATGAATTCGAGGATTCAGTAAGGACTTATATCAGAGAGAACAATGTAAGCCCGGATTACATAGCATGTGATTTTCACCCGGAGTATTCTACTACCAATCTGGCAAAAAAGCTCAGTAATGAGGCTGAGAAAATCAGACTAGTACAGGTGCAGCACCATTTCGCGCATATCGCTTCATGTATGTATGATAATGATATAGATGAAAAGGTAATTGGGGTCTCTTTTGATGGTACGGGCTATGGCATGGATGGGAATCTATGGGGAGGTGAATTTCTTCTCGCGACAAGAAAGAGTTTTTACAGGTTAAACCATATAAGATACGCCCCGCAACCAGGAGGAGATATCGCGGCAAAACAAGGCTGGAGGATGGCCATAAGCTATCTTATGCAGGCTTTTGGAGATGAGTTTTTTGATCTTGGCTTACCGTTATTTCTCGGTATGAATCGCAGAAATATGGAAATTGTCAGCAACATGATAAAGAAAAATATTAACTCACCGCTTACGTCCAGTGCAGGAAGGCTCTTCGACGCGGTTTCAGCTATACTGGGCATATGCCGGGAATCTACATTTGAGGCAGAGGCAGCCATATTGCTTGAGAAAGAGGCTGCAAAATCCGTATGCGATTACTATACATACATGATAACTCCGCATGACATAGACTTTTCCCCTGTCATAAGAGAGCTTGTCGATGACCTTTATGACGGGGAAGATATATCCGTAATAAGCGCGAAATTTCATAATACATTAGGTGAGGCGATAGTCGATATGTGCATGAGGACTTATTCCGCTATAGGCGTTGACAAGGTAGTGATATCCGGTGGATGCTTCCAGAATAAGTTCCTTTTAGACTATCTCAAAAAGCGCTTCAATGAGACTAAGCTTAAGCTATATACGCATAGCAAGTTTTCCACGACAGACATTGGGATCTCTGTCGGCCAGGCCGCGGTCTGCGCGAATATAAGGTAAAGATAATATGTGCTGGTCAGTTCCGGGTAAGATACTGGATATAAAAGAAAATATAGCTACAGTCGAGATATCAGGCTTAAAAAAAGACGTTGGCCTTGATATTATAGATGATCCAAAGGTCGGCGAGTATGTTATTGTACATGCCGGTTACGCTATACAAAAGGTTGATGAAGAGAGCGCGAACTTTACAATAGATTTCTTTAAGGGAAAGCATAATAATGCTTAAGTTTATAGATGAGTATAGAGATAAAGGCCTTTGCGCAGACATAGCAGAAAAGATAAAGGCGATATCTAAAAAAAGATTAAAGATAATGGAGGTATGCGGCGGCCACACAATGGCAATACGCAAAAATGGCATACACAAGCTTATCGGTGATAATATAAAGCTGATATCCGGGCCCGGATGCCCCGTATGCGTTACTTCTATAGAGGATATTGACTTAGTTTTAGCTCTATCAAGGATCGAGTCTGTGGTAATATGCACTTTTGGTGATCTCTTTAATGTGCCCGGAACAGGCTCTGTCACACTGGATAAGCAAAGAGCTGAAGGCGCAGATATCAGGATCGTATATTCGGTTAAAGACGTTATCGAGTTTGCTAAAGCAGAAAGAAAAAAGAAGTTTGTTTTTATAAGTATCGGCTTTGAGACTACAGCACCAACAGTTGCCGCTGCTATTGTCCAGGCTGATCGGGATGGTTTAGATAATTTTTATATACTACCTTTGAATAAGACTATGCCCAGAGCGCTCAAAGCGATATTGGAGGATAGCAGAACCGATATAGATGGTCTTATTTGTCCGGGCCATGTCAGTACGATCGCGGGTACAGATATGTATAATTTTATAGTTGACAAGCTGCGCATACCCTGCTGCGTTACAGGTTTTGAGCCATCAGATATACTTACAAGCATATACATCCTAACGGAACTTGCTGAAACAAGCCAAGCCAAATTGGTAAATGCGTACAAGAGGGCTGTTAGAGCGCAAGGCAATGAGAAGGCTCTACGTATTATGGAAAAAGTCTTTAAGCCATCTGATGCAAAGTGGCGCGGTTTAGGAAATATCCCCGAAAGCGGACTCATGCTTAAGGATGAGTACTCAAGATTTGACGCGCTCAATACATTCAATATAGAGAAGGTAGTTTCAATGTCAGAGAAAGAGTGTATATGCGGGGATATATTAAGAGGCGCTAAGGTCCCAAGCGATTGCAAACTTTTTAAGGATATTTGTACCCCCTCTGATCCAAGGGGCGCGTGTATGGTCTCAAGTGAAGGAAGTTGTGCAGCGGCCCATAGGTATGGTGATTAATTATGTCTAAGATAACATTGGCACATGGAAGCGGTGGTACATTAACGCAGGAGCTCATAGAGAGCGTATTTTTTAAATTTCTTGGCAATAAGTTTTTAAGCAAAAACGATGATTCCGCTATATTGCCCGGAGAGGCCGCTAACATAGCGTTTACAACAGATTCTTTTGTTATAAAGCCATTCTTTTTCCCCGGTGGCGATATTGGAAAGCTTTCTATATGCGGCACGGTTAATGATTTAGCCGTAAATGGCGCGACACCTAAATATATAAGCTGCGGGTTTATACTTGAGGAAGGTTTGGATATAGAAGATCTTAGAAAAATAGTTGAGTCTATGGCACACTGCGCAAAGGTTGCGGGGGTCGATATAGTATGTGGCGATACAAAGGTTGTTGAAAAAAACGGAGTTGACAGTATATTTATAAATACATCGGGTATCGGGGTTTTAAGAGACGGCGTCCACTTAAGTGTTGATAATATATCTGTTGGTGATAAGGTTATTGTTACAGGTAATCTTGGTGACCATGGTATAGCTGTTCTTAGCAAGCGTAAAGGGCTTGAGTTTGAGAGTGAGTCTATCAGTGACTGCGCGCCTCTTAACCACATGCTTAAAACTCTTACAGATAGCGTAGAGGGCGTTAAATTCATGCGCGACGCGACCCGCGGAGGCGTTGCTACTACATTAAACGAAATAGTAAAACATAAAGATTTCGGCATAATGATCGAGGAAGAGAAAGTACCTGTATTAGATAGTGTAAGGTCAGCGTGCGAATTATTAGGCCTGGATCCGTTATACATTGCTAACGAAGGTAAGGCGCTTATTATAATTGATAAAAAATGCGAAGCAAAGGCATTGGAGATATTGGGTAGTAATGAATATGGCAGGAATGCGGCGAGCATAGGCGAGATCACGCAGGATAATCAAGATATGGTTTGTCTCAGAACGCCCTTGGGCGCAACGCGTGTATTGGGCTTGCTTTCAGCAGACCCGATACCGAGGATATGCTAAAGTTTTATGCATGAGTTGACGATTACTAAAAATTTAGTCTCTCTTCTTGAGGATGCGGTAAGGCCCAATGATGTCGGCCTGGTAAAGACCGTTCATTTGGAAGTAGGACGGTTGAGATATCTTGTCCCGGAGATCATGACAACTTGTTTTTCGCAGATTGAAAAAAGTGACAAGCTTAAACAGGCGAAGTTGGATCTTAAAGTATTGCCGGTTAAACTTAGATGCTCGGACTGCGATAAAGAAAGCTGTGCAGATGAGAATAATTTTACCTGTAGCTTTTGTTTAAGCCAAAATGTTGATATCATATCAGGCAAAGAGTTTATATTAAAATCCATAGAATGGTAACAGGAGCGCATATGGCATTTAAGGTTATAAAGGAAAATGTTCTTAAATCGAATGATAACATAGCTAGTGTTATAAGAGAGTCTATGAAAAAGAGCAAGACTCTGATGATAAATATAATCTCTTCTCCGGGCGCTGGAAAGACAACACTTATTGAAAAGATACCACCGATGTTAAAAGACGCTGGTATAAGGTTTGCCGTCTTAACAGGGGATTGTTTTACAACAAACGACGCGACCCGAATAGACAAGGCAGGTGCCGAGGTGGTACAGATTAATACAGGTAACTCCTGTCACATTGACGCTCAATTTATCAGAAGTGCCCTTTCAGAGATAAATATGGATTCACTCGATCTCCTGATAGTTGAGAATGTAGGAAACCTGGTGTGTCCCGCGGAATTTGACATAGGCGAGGACTGCAAAATAGTTATCTTAAGTCTGCCCGAAGGTGACGATAAGCCTAAAAAATACCCGCTGGTCTTTACGGAAAGCGAGTTGGTACTCTTAAATAAGGTGGATCTCTTAGGACATCTACCGTTTGATATAGATGAATGTATAAAAAATATACAAGGTGTAAACTCAAGGGTCCCTATAATAAAGATATCGTCTCTTAAGGGTGATGGCATCGATGAATTTATAGGCTGGATAACAAAAAGAATTAATATAAAAAAGGAGAAATAGCATATGAGATACGGTTATCTGAACAAAGCGGATTTTAAAAAGTTTATAGAGGGGCTTATTAAAAAGCAGAAGGTGGTAACTCCTGTAAAAAAGGAGAACCAGTTTGTCTTTGCCCAAGTGGAAGACGCTAGCCAGGTAAGCCTTGATTATATACCTACTATCTTGCCGCCTAAAAAGTATTTTATGCCGCAGCATCAAAAGCTCGGCAGTTTTAACATGGGCGAGGCTAAGATGAGCAGTACCCAGGTGAATGTGGAGCCTTTGATATTATTTGGTGTTCGTACCTGTGACATAGAGGGTATCGAATGCCTTGATGTAGCTCTTAATGATAGTCCAGCAGATCCGTATTTTGCCAAGAAGAAAAAGAGCATAATTATAATAGGTTATGAGTGCATGAAGCCATGTGATGAACACGCGACATGTGCCGCGATGGATACGCATGTCCCTAAAGCCGGATATGACATAATGCTTACAGACGCCGGGGATAAATATATCGTGCACATAAATTCAATAGCCGGAGACAAGCTGATAGGTAAAAGCCCATTATTTGGTAAGACTACATCCGAGCTTGAGGGCAAGATAAAAGCAGAGCTTAAGGCTTTGCAAGAAGTGAAGCTTAAAAACTTTGATAACAAGCTTGACGCGGAGTACAAGGAACTTAGAAGGGTATTTAAGGACTCGTATTCCAGCAAGTTTTGGCAGGAGAATGTCGGAAAGCGCTGCTTATCATGCGGGAATTGTACGGCAGTTTGTCCTACATGTTATTGCTTTGATATATATGATACAGTTACCCTTGACGTTACCAAGGGAGATAGAAACAGGGTTTGGGATTCCTGTCAGCTTGAGGAATTCGCTGAGGTAGCAGGGGGCGAGAGTTTTCGCGAGGAGCGCTCCGCGAGACAAAGGCACAGATACCACAGAAAGTTCGATTATTCCGTGAAAAAGTATAATAAGTTTTTCTGTGTAGGTTGCGGAAGATGCACAAGAACGTGTATGGCAAATATAAGCTTAATAGATACCGTAAACGAACTTACAAAGGAGCATAGAGATGCAAAAAAATAACTCAAATGATTGTACATGTAACACATCCGTAGATGTTGAGCCTGTATATTCGCATCGCGTAGGCGAGATCGTTAAGGCAAAGCAACTAACAGAGAATGAAAAATTCTTTGAGATAAGACTCGAAGACGGCAACCCGCTTGGGTATCAACCCGGACAGTTTGCTCAGTTTTCGATATTGGGCATAGGAGAGGCTCCTATATCTATATCTTCATCCCCTACCAAGGAGGAGAGAAACCACTTCGAGATATGTGTGCGTAACGCCGGGGCGTTTACAAATGCTCTACACAAGCTTGATGTTGGAGATAAAATAGGTGTAAGAGGCCCCTTTGGGAAGGGTTTTCCAATAGAGGAGCTAAAGGGAAATGATCTTCTCTTTGTAGCCGGGGGTCTTGGCATAGTCCCTCTTCGTTCATTGATAAATTTTGTTATTGATAGGAGAAGAGACTTTGGTAAGGTGACAGTGCTCTTAGGATGCAAGGCGCCAAAGGATAGGTTGTTTAAGGAAGAAGTCACAAGATGGGAAAAGATGGCAGATATAGGATATGCCTGTACAGTGGACAAGGCAGACCCTGATTGGAAAGGAAACGTAGGCGTTATTACAAGCCTCTTACCGGGTACGGATATAGACGTAAATAAGACATACGCTGTTGTAGTCGGTCCGCCAATTATGTATAAGTTCGTTATAGCCGAGCTTGTAAAGAAGGGCTTAGCGGATAATCAGATAATCCTTTCCCTTGAAAGGCGCATGAAATGCGGACTTGGCAAGTGTGGGCATTGTCAGATAAATCATTTATACGTTTGTAAGGACGGTCCGACATTTAAATATTCAGAGATAAAAGGATTGGAGGAGGCACTATGAGCAAGGCGAAGAAAAAGGTAAAAATAGCATTTTTTGATTTTGCTGATTGTGAAGGATGCCAGCTTCAACTTCTATATCTTAATGAAGCGTTTTTAGGAGTTCTGGAACATTGCGGAATTGTTAATTTCAGAGAGGCTATTTCTGAAAAGAGCGACGACTACGATATAGCGTTTATCGAGGGTTCTATTACACGTAAGCACGACGAAGAGCGCCTTAAAAAGATAAGAGAAAACGCGAAGATTATCATAGCTTATGGCGCCTGCGCCTGTATTGGCGGCATAAATGGTTTAAGAAAGCGTTTTACCGGAGACGAGGCCAAGGAGATAGTTTACAAGGGAAGAGAATTTCCTCTCGAGGCAGGAGAACCAAAACCTGTACATGATGTAGTCAAAGTAGACTACTATATACATGGCTGCCCTACAAATAATGACGAGACCGTAAAGGTGTTAAAATCAATATTACTCGGAAAAGGATATAAGGTTCCAAACCATTCTGTATGTGTTGAGTGTAAACTAAAAGAGAATGTGTGCCTATTTGAAAAGGGCCAGGTTTGTATGGGTCCTGTTACAAGAGCAGGTTGTGACGCGTGGTGCACAAGCAATGGCAACACCTGTTATGGCTGCAGAGGCCTTCTTGATAATCCGGCTGAGCAAGGCCAGATAGATGTATTAAAGAATAACGGTTATTCACTAGAGGAGCTTACACAGCGGTTCGATCTTTATAACGCGTGTAGAATGGAGGCAGATAAAAAATGAGTGAACAATTAGCGAAAAAAGAGCTTGATATTAATGTCGAATATTTAACACGTGTAGAGGGGCATGGAAATATAGTTGTAAATATAAAAAAGGGGATTATCGAAAAATGCGAGCTCCAGATAATCGAGGCACCGCGATTTTTTGAGGCTATGGTACGGGGAAGGAGCATATTTGAGGTTCAGCATATAACATCGCGTATATGCGGAATATGCTCAACAGGCCATTGTATGGCATCGATAAAAGCGAGCGAAGACGCGGCAGGGTTTAAGCCTTCAGAGCAGACCAATGCTTTCAGAAAGCTTCTCTTGCATTATGAAACATTCGATAGCCATCTTTTGCATATATATTTTCTTGTTGCACCGGACGCACTCGGGGCAAAGAGCGTATTGCCGCTTGTCGCGACACACAAGGATGTGGTGCTTCGCGCTCTTAGAATGAAAAAGCAATATAGTGATTTGTGTGACATACTTGCCGGAAGGCATACGCACCCGATAACATGCTGCCCGCGGGGCTTTACAAAGCTTCCGACGCAAAAAGAACTAAAAGCAATGAGGGATATCCTAAAATCTCAGGAAGACGACCTCATGATTACGGTAGATACCATAAAATCCTTGGCGCCTAAACTTCCTGCCTTTGAACGTGAGACAGAGTATATCGCCTTAACCCACCCGGATGAATACGCTTTTCTCGATGGTGATATTACTACAACAGATATCGAGGGCGTGATTAAGCCTATAGATTACAGGCAGGCGATCCATGAATATCATGTTGCGCACAGCACATCAAAGCATTCTAAGAACAAAAGAGGCTCTTATATGGTTGGTGCCTTGGCAAGGATAAATATAAACTTTGATAAGCTTAATAAACTAGGAAAGTCTGTAGCGGATACACTTGGGTTTAAAACGCCGTGTTATAATCCATATATGAATAGTGTTGCTCAGCTTATCGAGATAGCCCATTGCTATGCTGATTCTTTGGCTATCATAGAGCGCTTTATCAAGGATGGCGTGGATTACGATCAGGTTGTAAGTTCATGGCCCAGGGTAGATGAGAAGGAGAGCTTTAGCTGCAACTCCGGAAAAGGCGTTGGCGCGGTAGAGGTACCACGTGGGCTTCTTGTCCATGATTACGATATAGATAGCAAGGGTATTGTCAATAGCGCTAACTGCGCGATACCTACGAATCAGAATCTTGCTAATATAGATCTTGATCTTAAGAAATTGGTCCCCGAAGTTATTAGTAAGCCTAAGGAAGAGATCACGCTTTTAGCGGAGATGCTGGTAAGGGCATATGATCCGTGCATATCCTGCTCATGCCACATGCTCGATGTAAAATTCGTCTAAAAGCTATTTATGAATAAGACCTTAGTAATAGGTATAGGTTCCATTCTAAAAGGCGACGATGGCATTGGTCCTCGCGTAATAGATGAGTTGGAAAAAGATTCCTTGCCTGATAATGTTGTTCTCGAGAGAGGTGATTTATCAGGCATGGATCTTATAAAGTTCTTCCCTGAATTTAAGCGTGTAATAATTGTAGATGCCGCTGATATGAAAGAGCCTCCGGGGGAGATAAAGGTCTTTACCTTTGATCAAATAAAGGAATCCACGTTTTCCGACAGTTTTTCAACTCACGGGATGGCGTTACTTGAAACACTTACTCTTTCTAAGGCGCTTGATATGAAGCCTGAAATTGTTATTGTTGGGGTTCAACCCAAGGATGTTTCATATAATCTCAAGCTTACCGGTTTAATCGAATCTAAGATACCGGTTATAGTAGATACGATAAAGGAATTATTATGACTAGCTCATTATGGCTTTTGTGCGTTACAGCCGCTTCAATAGGTTTTTTGCATACCCTCTTTGGCCCTGATCATTACTTACCGTTTATAGTTATGAAAAAAGCGCGTAACTGGTCCTTTGTAAAGACATTATCTATTACTATAGCGTGCGGCTTGGCCCATGTATTGAGTTCCGTTGTGTTAGGACTGATAGGGATAGCGGCAGGGATAGCGATTATGAAGCTTGAGGTTTTTGAGTCCTTTAGAGGTAACATAGCGGCTTGGGTGCTTATCGGTTTTGGTTTCGCGTATTTTTTATGGGGTGTCAGAATGGCTATACGAAATAAACCCCACACGCACATACATATACATGATGATAAAGAAGAACATAGCCATCATCATAGCCATGTAGATGTGCACAGCCATGTGCATGAAGATAAAGTAAAGAGCTTAACCCCATGGATACTCTTTATAGTCTTTGTTTTAGGCCCATGCGAGCCCTTAATACCTATCCTGATGTATCCCGCGGCCAAAGGCTCCTTGATGGGGCTTATTCTAGTAACGTCTATCTTTGGTATCGTTACCTTAGCTACCATGACAGGTATCGTCATAATCGTATCATTTGGTATCAACTTAGTGCCTATAAAAAAGATCGAGAGATACACGCATGCCTTGGCAGGCGCTGCCATATGTTTATCAGGCATGGCGATCCAATTCTTAGGGTTATAAAGATATCCGATAACCCGCCCGCCGCAAAAAATTATCTATTCCCTTTAAATTAAGTTGCAATAGTTATGCCCTCATTGTTATAATAAAAATATATAAAAATAAAAAACGGAGGTTATATTCTATGAGATGCTTTAAGGTATTTTTTATATCGGCCTGTTTGATTACCTTATCCGCATTAGTTGTAATGGCTTCAGAGCCGAGCAATGAAGAGCTTTTACAGGTTATACAGGAGCTAAAGCAGAGAATATCAGTCTTAGAGGAGAAGGTATTAAGCGTTGAGTCAAAACAAGAGGAGCCATCTTCGCTGGATATTATCGAGGCTGAGATAGAGAGCCGTGTAGAGAAGCATGTACTTGGCAGGATGGAAAAAGATATAGAGGACAAATCGGCTATAAACGCACTCGGACTTAAAATAGGTATTGGCGCTACAATGATTGTGCAAGGCGGCATTGACGCGAATCGCAATACCGATAATAAGGAAGACTCAACCGGCGGAAGCTACCAGGTGGATATCCAGCTTGAGAAAGAGTTTGAAGATTATGGTTACGCCTTTGTTCAGATCGAGGCAGGTGATGGCAAAGGTGTAATGGACTCGCTTGAGGTTTTTTCAAACGTAGACAATAATAACGATGACACAAATAACGATGTTGAATTGACTAAATTCTGGTATGAGCACCTTCTATTTGAGAAACAGGTATCACTCGCTGTTGGTAAATGGGATCCGACAGATGTTATCGATAAAAATCTTATGGCAGGTGACGATTCAAGGCAGTTTTTAGCAGAGATATTTAATAATGCCGCTACACTTGACAGGCCCAGCAAAGCACCGGGATTATGGGCCAGGTTACGGCCAAAAGACATAGAGTGGCTGGAGTTGCAGGGACAGGTATTTACAGGCGATGGGGAGTGGGAGAATATGACAGATCATCTTGAATTTACCCCGGAGATAACATTCAAGCCAAAGTTTGGAGAGGGCCTTATAGGAAATTACAGGGTATATGGCTGGCTAAGGAATACAAATTACACCAAGTGGAGTGATACAACAAAGACAGCAGAACATAGATACGGCCTTGGAGTCAGTATCGATCAGGAGGTTACGGATGTCGTAGGAGTATTTGGCCGCTATGGTTGGGCCGACCCTGATCTTTACAATCCTGCTGTTACATCATCAAGCGGAACTAACTTTTCTATCGAACATACATGGTCTGCCGGTCTGTCATTTAAAGGAAAGCCATGGGGCAGAGAGAAGGATCATATCGGTATAGCATGCGGTATGATAATACCGAGTGATAAATATAAAGAGTATGGCGGAACCAACCTGAAAGCAGATGATGAGGGCCATGCGGAGGTCTATTACAACTGGTTTGTTAATGAGCACTTCGCGTTTTCCCCGGATCTACAGGTCGTATGGAACCCGTTTGGTAATGATTATGTTGTCAATGGCCAGAGAAGAGACCAGACAATTACTGTCATAGGTTGCAGAGGACATCTTGATTTTTAATTCTATTCTGAAGGTAGCATGAAAGTTCTAATAACAGGAGCAACCGGTTTTATAGGTAAGAGGCTATCAGAGCGCCTTGTGCAGGATGGCCATGAAGTTATCTGTACAGGGCGTATGCTTTCTAAGCTAGGTCCTCTACTTGATAAGGTAAAGGCGATACGCCTTGACATAGAATATCCTGTCGCGTTAAGAGATGTATTGGGCAGAGAAAAGCCCGATATGGTATTTCATTGCGCGGCGCTTGTTGTTAACAATTCTTCTCTTGATAAGCTTATGCGTGTTAACAGAGAAGGCACTAAAAATGTTCTCGATGCTTGTTATGAGAAAGCAATAGAAAGGGTAGTATACTTAAGTTCGATTTCGGTTGTAAGCGGCAATCGCCAAGTACCGCTTACAGACGATCTTCCTTATAGCGCGACTAATCAATACGGTGAATCCAAGATAGAGGCGGAGAAGATAGCTTTTTTATATCGGGAAAAAGGGTTAAAGATATCTATTATAAGGCCTGTCATGGTCTATGGTGAAGATGAGCCTCATCTATTGGGCCTGATATCAAGACTTAGCAGATGGCGGCTATTTCCTGTTGTAGGTTCAGGACGCAATAAGCTTCAATTAGTCTCTGTTGATAATGTTGTCGATGTTATGATGTTAGCCTTGAATAACGACGCGGCTTATGATGGGACATACATTGTCGCGGATAATGAAGTTTTGACTACCAAGGATTTTTTCGAGTATATAGCTAGTATACAGAGTGCAAAGCGGCCTTTTAATATTCCTGAAAGACTGGTCTCATTTTTTAAGATAATCCCTTTTATCAATGATGGACTTTCTTTTTTTAAAAAGGATAGGACCTACAGTATCCAGAGAATAAGAGAGAATTTAGGATATATTCCTAAGGTATCAACACACGATGGACTAAAGAGAGCGGTATTATCTTATGGTAAGCCCAAACAACCCGTGTAAAAAAGAGATATTGCAACTAGTTGTCGCAGACAAGCATGGAAAGATATACGCAGTTGACCACCTCCATGCTACAGGTATGAAGTCAGGCACATTTTTTAAGCTTGCTAAAAAAGACCTCATAGAACTTCCTTTCGGAAGTGAGCTATTTATTATGCCGCAAAGGAGTGCCGTTGGTTATGATGACCAATCAAAAGGCTTTGTAGCGATAGACAGGAACCCATATTCCAAGAAAAAAGAACCTTGTTTCGCGGTCTCTGCTTTTATCTCCCCAGGTTATACTATTATCTACAATTCTTCATACATAGAAAATCCTGCTTCAAAGATCCTGCCGCTTTTTTCATATTCAGCAGTCTGTTTTTACAGGGATAAGTTCTATGTATCAGCCATAAGGGTTGATAGAAGCACACGGCAGGACTTACGCTGTATGAGTATATCCGGGATAAAGACCGGGATAAGCAAAGTAAGAAAGCTTTTTCCTAAAAACAGGCTTTTTACACATCTTGAAAGATGTGCTTTATGCTATAACTGTCCTGCCGCAAAGAATCTATTCTTAAAAAGGCATGAGGCGCCGCTTCCTACCTCACCGTCGTGCAATTCACGCTGTATAGGATGCATATCTTATCAGCCCGATAAGAGATGTCCTGTAACTCAACCAAGGATAAAATTTGTACCTTCTGCAGAAGAAATTTCCCAAGTCGCTCTCTTCCATATAGGAAATGTGAGAGACGCTGTGGTAAGTTTTGGCCAGGGTTGCGAGGGAGAACCCCTTTTGGCCGGAGAAGCAATAGAAGAGGCGATAAAGATTATAAGGCAAAAGACAGAGAAGGGCATTATAAACCTAAATACCAATGCTAGCAAACCAGAGGTGGTGAAGAGATTGTTCAAGGCCGGGTTAAGCAGTATACGCGTAAGCATAAACAGCGCGCAGGAGAAATATTACAGCAGGTATTATAAGCCGCAAGGGTATAAATTCAGTGATGTTTTAAAATCTATAAAAACAGCCAAGCTAGCAGGCGGCTTTGTCTCACTTAATTACCTTGTTATACCGGGCTTTACCGATTCTGAGGATGAGGTAAAAGAATTTAAGCTGTTACTAAGAAAATACAAGGTCGATATGGTACAGTTAAGGAACTTGAATATAGACCCTATGTACTATTTTAAGGAATTGAAGGTATCATCAGATCCCGATAAATTATATGGTATGAGAGAAACTATCACCACCCTAAAGAAGCAATTTCCTCGTATTATGCTTGGCTACTTCAATCCCTCAAGAAGCAGAATCAGCCGTTTTAAGCACTAGAAAACAGTTTTGTAGCAATTTCCGTGCCTTAGGCTCGGCCACTTTAACCCTTCCAGCACCTAACTCTTTACACCATTTAACTCATAGCAAAACAAGCCTACCTTAAAATGACCTTGCTGTAATTTCGCAGGGACGTAAAATTTCCCCGGCGTGTAAATTTTACTCTATTTTTCTGCTAGCTCTCGCATAGTGCCTAATCAGGGTGAACCTTGCCCGCTTGCATTAAAAAAGCCCTGCTTGAATTACAGCAAGTCCATTTTCCTGCATTCTTTAATGGGTTCGTATTTGCAGAAGTTATTTATAGGCATGCTATGCTTTGGTGATTTGGAGCAGGACCTTTTTATTGCGAATGGCATGGTTTTCCGTATTATTTAAATTTTATGAATGAGCAATAAAGCGGAGCGAAAAAACCACCCTGGGTTTTTAGAGCGTTCCTGCGAAAATTACCCAAAGCATAGGGAGTACAATTTTCCACGCTGTTCCTAATGACAAAACCATTTTTTTCATGTCTTAGGGTGATTATAGCAGGGATTTTTTGCTGTGAATTTAAATAGATGGCAAAAACACCAGCGTTGCTAAAGGCAAAGGCATAAACGACTATATAGCCTATAGAAATGAGCAGCAAGCCGCTATGTGAAGATTGTAATTTAAAGTGCGACAAATAGGAGCAAAAAAATAAAGCTCCACAGATCCGAAAAAATCTGTTATTTTGTAAGTACAGACAAACAAAAAAACAGGAGGATCTAATGGAGCCAAGTA
>Ga0307929_1001824_pt1 | contig 14991 bp, 10 predicted proteins | sample AceLakmetage1330_FD_203160 | JGI IMG/M metagenome (GOLD analysis project Ga0307929, IMG submission 203160) | Saline water microbial communities from Ace Lake, Antarctica - #1330 | ecosystem: Environmental > Aquatic > Non-marine Saline and Alkaline > Saline | place: Antarctica: Ace Lake...
GCAGACTCTTTAAAACAACACAAAATTATGGCTGATATAAAAGATATATTTGAATGCACCCAGTGTGGTTATTGCTGTCATGGTGAGACCACGGTTTCGCTCGATGATGCTGACCAGAAACGCATGGTTGAGGCCCTTGGAATTCCTAGGGAAGAGGTGCGAAATAAATACTGGCGTGTTACCGGCAATGTTGTGCAGATGAAAATTGTGGACGGGCACTGTATCTTTTATGATAAGGGCTGCACTGTGCATCTGGGAAGACCATGGCGTTGCGCTCAATGGCCAATGCATCCTTCCATGATTGCAGATGAAAACAATTATAAAACCATTAGCGAGTCCTGTCCCGGACTGAATAAAGAAATCTCTTATGAGGACTTTTGTCGGATATTTAAAGAACTTATTAATGAACAAACAATTATTCATTGCTGAGAACTTATGAGGCTTGAACTTCCATTTCTTGGAAAGACCAAGGACTCCTTTATTGATACCGGAATAAAGGAGTATAGCAGTAGGTTAAAGCATTATACTAATCTTCACCTTACAATCCATAAGGTAAAGAAAAAGAAAAGCTGGACCGAGGAACAGGAACGCCAGGAAGAAGGGCGTGTACTTCTTGGCTCTCTGCCACCCGCAACTGTAAAGGTTGTCTTGGATTCAAGTGGTAAACAGATGAGTTCCGAAGGACTGGCTAAACGTATTTCTGCCTGGGAACAGGAAGGACGTAAGCAGGTTGCCTTTTTAATCGGTGGTCCAACCGGGCATTCACAGGAAGTACTGGAAACGGCTGATTTGCTGCTCTCTTTTTCACAAATGACTTTCACCCATGATATGGTGCGACTCTTTCTTCTTGAGCAGCTGTATCGAGCCTATACCATAAAATCCGGTGAGAAATATCATAAGTAATTCTCACGTGTTGTGGCCTTCCGGTAAAGTTTAGAACCCATTTCTTACACAGTAATTTAATCAGTTTACCTATAGCCTTTCTTTTATGTCATTTTTTTTGTCGGCTGGACTTTGACCACTTTTGCCGAGAAGAGTGGTGTTTGTTTAACCACGAGGGACCATTGTGGATATAAATATTGAAATGCAGCAGTAACTTTTCCACTGTTTTATCCCTGTGTTCACTCTGCACACATTAAGATTACCCTTATTGAATCATAATCATATTATAGGAATTTGTGATGGTAGAGGACAGTTTGTGAGCGATACGCTGCTGTTACCAATTATTCTTTGCACAGGATATACATCGCATTCTGCAAAACTAGAGCCATATGATAAGGGGATTAAATGTTTTGTAGATAAGCCTCTAGATAAAAGATTTCTTGCAGAGAATGTACGACGATTCCTTGATGAAAAGAAATAAAAAAGCCTATACTTATGTCATGTATACATCGTAACGGCTATTTTTCATTTTGATATCATGGGTTGGAGAGAGTTCACTTAAACAGGGGGCACCTTTTGGGCGTTTTACAACCACCCTTTTTTTTGCGTGCTGTAAAGCGATTTCCAGCAGCAGTGCAGCATCTGTATCATCTCCAACAAGTTTCCTTATAATCCGCATTTCGAGTTTGTTAAGAGCAGATTTTCCGCTATGTGGATACATCGGGTCGAGATAAATGGTATCTGCTCTATTCAGCCGTGTATCTTTGGCGATGAGAATGGCTGCGTTGCCATGCACTAAATTCAGTCTGTTTTTCAACTCTTCCTGAAGCTCAGAAGAGTTCTTGGCACGTTCTAAACCATCGCTTAACAGAGCAGCAAGGAGTGGCGAGCGCTCTATCATGGTTACATAACACCCCAGTGAGGCCAGTAAAAAACCATCTTTACCAAGTCCTGCTGTTGCATCGATAATTGATGGTCTGATCCCCGGTTTAATTCCTACTGCTCGTGCTAGTGCTTGTTTGATTCCACCACCATGCTCTCTTCTATAGCTGAGGGCCGAGGAAAGAAAGTCGATATAGAGAGTGGTCGGTCTCTTTGATGTATTGTCGTGTTTCAGTTGAATTTGTAACCCTTTTTCCGTATATAGTAGGAGAAGATTATATTTTTCCTGTTCTTCTAGGGAAACAGCTTCTATTTTCAGTGACTCAGCAAGCTCTAAGGCTTTGTTTTTCAGCAGCAGGGTTTCTTCTGCGCTTGATACTGCTATGGTAAATGGGGAGTTGGTATCGTGTTTTACAGGTTTGATCATTGTCTTTGGAAAAATCTCTGGTGGACTTAAAATATAATGATCAATAACAGATCGTCTCGTAATAATATTACTATCATTACTTAATACTCAAGAAGATGGAAACAGAAAAACAACACAAAATCGAAGTGGTTGCTATTATTCCAGCCAGATATCATTCAAACAGGTTTGAAGGAAAACCGCTGGCCCTTATTGACGGAAGACCAATGATTCAACATGTTGTTGAGCGTGCCCAGTCTGTTAAGCTTCTTAGTCGAGTGGTTGTTGCAACGGATGATCAGCGGATTGCCGATTGTGTGGCCGGATTTGGTGGCGAGTATGTACTTACTCGCAATGATCATGTCTCAGGTTCCGATAGACTGGCAGAAGCTGCCGAACTACTCGATATTTCAGAACATGATGTGGTGGTAAATATTCAAGGGGATCAACCCCTCTTCGATGCTGCAGTGATTGAGCAGGTGGCAGGACCTCTGCTTGAAGATCCATCATTGCCCATGTCCACCCTTATCTATAAGATTATCAGACCGGAAGAAATAAATGATCCTAATCATGTGAAAACGGTTTTTGATCATGAATATAATGCTCTTTATTTTTCGCGATCACCCGTTCCGTTTCAGCGAAATCCTGAAGAGGGAATCGTTCCAACCTATTATAAACATCTCGGCTTTTATGCATATCGTAAAGGATTTTTACTTACATTTGTTGCTTTGCCTGAGGGAGAGTGGGAGCGTTTTGAAAAACTCGAACAGCTACGAGCGCTTGAGTATGGGTATAAAATCAGAGTGGTTTTAACGGAACATGACTCCATTGAAGTAGATACCCCTGAAGACTTGAAAAGAGTTGAAGTATCCATTGTAAAAAACTGAAACAGTGATGAATGACGTATCTTTTCATCCCCGGAACCTAACTATCGAAAAGGAATAATTATGAGAAAAAAAATAACAATTATCGGTGCTGGAAATGTTGGAGCAACTGCTGCTCACTGGGCTGCTGCAAAAAATCTTGGTGATATCGTGCTTCTTGATGTGGCTGAAGGAATTCCTCAGGGAAAAGCTCTTGATCTCTCACAGTCTGGTCCTGTTGAGGGGTTCTACTTTGATGTAACAGGAACAAATGATTATGCCGATTCCGCAAATTCGGATGTAGTCATTATCTCAGCAGGACTTGCCAGGAAACCAGGTATGTCCAGAGATGATCTTCTCGCAATTAATGTGTCTATTGTTAAATCCTGTGCCGAGGAAGCCGTAAAGCATTCACCGGACTGTGTCCTTATTGTGGTGACCAATCCAATCGATGCCATGGTTCATACAGCCTTTAAAGTAACCGGACATCCAAAAGAGAAAGTAATTGGTATGGCAGGAGTTCTTGATTCGGCCAGGTATCGTACCTTTTTAGCTCAAGCACTCGGCGTTGCACCAAAGGATGTTAATGCGCTTGTTCTTGGTATCCATGGTGATAATATGATGCCAATGGTTCGCCTTGCAAATGTAGCCGGAGTCCCCATTACCGATCTTCTTTCAAAGGAAGAGATTGATTCCATTGTGCACCGCACGCAGACAGGTGGTCTTGAAATTGTAAATCACCTGAAGACTGGTTCCGCTTTTTACACCCCAGGGCTTGCTGCTGTAGAAATGGCTGAAGCTGTACTCACCGATTCTAAACGTGTCCTTCCTTGTGCTGCATATCTTGAAGGTGAATTTGGAGTATCCGGATATTTTCTTGGTGTACCTGTTGTTATTGGAGAGAATGGAGTTGAGAAAATTCTTGAGTTTGAGCTCACCGATGAAGAGAAAGAGGCTTTACAGCTCTCTGTGAAGGCCGTTGCAAAACAGATGGAAGCCACGGGCCTCTAGAATCCGTTGAAAGTGGAAGCCGAAACGAAAAAAGAGTCATCTCAACCAGGGGTGGCTGCAAGTCTTAAACAGATAGAGAGGAGAGCTCTAACTCCTCTTGATCTGCTTCCACATAGTGATATTCGTGAAAAACTCGTGGAACTTGTTCTGGCAGGAGTGCCGGAAGGGATTCCATCTGCTACCGCAGTGGAACTGCAACAGGTAAAAGACACCCTTACCAGGGAACCCGTCTCTAATCTGAATGTTGTAGTTTTTGGTGGAGGTACCGGACTTTCAACTATTATTGGTGGTGACAGTCGTGCTCAGTCCTGGGTTGATAATCCTTTTCAAGGGTTGAAATCGCTTTTTCCAAAAACCAGGGCTATTGTTTGTGTTACCGATGATGGTGGCTCCACCGGCGAACTCCTCAAAGACCTGCCACTGATTGCCCTTGGCGATATTCGTCATGTGCTTCTGTCTTCTATCCAGCTTGCCAAGCTTCAGAATGATTATAATCTAAGCGAAGGCGAATCAGTTCAATGTGTTAAAATATTAGCAAGCGTTTTTAACTATCGTTTTAACAAAAGACCAGCGAGCAGTGTACAACTGCTTCAGGATTGCGGTCTTAGAAACGATGGAGACTTCGTTCTGCCTCCTGTTATCCTATCAATACTTGAAAGGATTATTAAAAACCTGTTCAGCGATCCACGTCTTGAAGTTATCCTTAGTCGTCCCCATTGTCTTGGCAATCTTATTCTTGTTTCATCTATTTATGAACAGATTCCAGAACATTACAGTAAGGAGATGCTTCTTGCGGACACCGAGCTGGTTCGTCAGAATCTGCACAGGGGGATAGCATCTCTTTGCACCATACTCGGTGCCGATGAACATGCTGTTATGCCATGCACCTATATTCCTGCCGAACTGAGTCTTCGTTATACCAATGGTGTTCAGGTAACTGGTGAACACAAATCAAGTGAAGCAAGGCGTGGATACCCGGTTGATTCTGTTTTGATCAATTTTTGTGCTGAGCCTGAAGTGAGTAACGGGGTTCTTGATCTTATAAAAGCTGCTGATATTATGATTATGGCTCCAGGGAGTCTCTACAGTTCATTGATTCCAGTTCTTCAGGTCCCAAAGATCGCTGAAGCCATCAAAAATAATGATAAAGCCCTTAAAATTCTTGTCTCTAACCTTTGGGTGCAAGCGGGTGAAACAGACCTGAGCATGTCAGAACCGGATCGGAAATTTCTTCTTTCAGATCTGTTGAAAGCCTATGAACGGAATATTCCAGGTGGAACTGAAGGACTGTTCGACAAGGTTCTCTGTCTCTCCCTCAAAGATGTGTCGGCGACAGTAATACAGCGTTATGCAGTTGAAGGGAAAATACCAATTTATCTTGATCGTGAAGCCGTACGAGACCAGGGGATACTGCCTCTTGAATGTGGCATATATTCTAAAACTGCTTTGCGAGAAAATGGTGTTATCAGGCATGACCCAAAACAATTTGCTCTTGTTGTTCGTACGCTATGGGCAATTGCGAGTAATATACCTGTTCCACCCATTGTGGTGAGTAAGACAATTAACAAAGGGAATCCCGGAAGTAAATATCTTACCTCCATGGAAATCCCCTGTCTTCGCTATAAAAAAATAGCTCAATATCTATCTGGAATAACAATAGAAATCCAGGATACGACCCAGGGTAAAGTGAATGCTATAAGGGGAACTTTACAGAAAATTCTCTGGCATCATAAAGATATTCCTTTTGAACATCTGCGCTTTGTTAAAGGGATACAGTGTATTGCAGATGGAAAATGGAAAAGAAATCAAAACTGGGACAGGGTCTTTTCTTTTTATGACCCTAATGATTCAATAGTTAAAATTCGCCAGGATCAATTTAGCTCAGAGGACAGTCTTGAGATCGCATTTCTTGTGGCACTCGGACAAGGATTACTGGGAAATTATGCTGAAGGGAAAGAAATTCGGTCCATTACTCCTGACAAGAGCTTTTTAGGAAAGGCCTATCATCTGTACGTCAAAGCATCTGAAAAGAGAAATTGTTATTTCAGTGATGAGGAACTTGCCAGATATCTTATTCTAGCGAGGATGATTCCAGATGCTGAGGATAAAAACCATTTTACCCGTCTGGTAAATGGCAGTGAGGGCTTTACTCCGCCTGGCCTTCTTATGGGACTCACCTATGCCTGGTATCTTGACAATCGTTTTGCATCACATATTGAGTATAAGATGGCAGTGATTAAAATTGATCATTCAGATCTTATTCCAGAGCAAGTGCGAATGAGGAGCAGAAGGGAAAAGCTGACTGTCTTTTTTCGTGAAGTGGTCTTTAAGCACTGATATCTGTATCTTACAAACTCTTAGTATTATTCTTTAGACTCCCGGGCAAATAGATTGTAGCTTCTGCCATTGCAGTTTTAACTTCTTTGCGGAAACCGGCATACCACCTTTTAACTCAGGTGCAAACACAGCAACCCTGAATTCTGCGACCATTGCCAAATAATGGCCTATGGCATCCCTGCATTCAAATGGCAACCCTGTAATATCCTCTGGTAACTGTTGTGATCGTGTAATATAAGGCTCAATTTGTTTTGCCTTCGTCTGATCTTTTGCGGGATTAGCATGAGCTCGCTCGATACGAATCATAAGGGCCTTGAAAAATCGATCACAGCCTGTCAAGCTCTCCACGGATTTACTGGTTAAAAAATCAGCCGATAATGTATCTTCGAGGAGCTGTTCGTACTCTTTGTACTGTGTTTCATTGAATGAATGGCTTTTTCTGGCAAGGCCTGCATAGTGTTCTATATGATTTGAGACTTCTTTTCGCTTGCGCAATATCTGAAACATCTCATCACAGATTTCCTGGCCTTTACGATAGAGGCCCATTTGCTGAACGTTTTGGACTTCTGCCTTAAAGATGTCTTTTTCAGGAATAGTGTCGAGTTTCTTTGTGAAAAGCGATCGCATTATAAATTCCAGCAATGCATCATTGGCTTTTGTTCTATTACCAAATCGTGCCTGAAGCCAAAGAGATGAGGGAGCTGAAAGGGCGGTGTGACAATAATTTTTAAGACTTTTGAACTGATCTTTAAAGTGCAGCTGATAGAGAAATAAAGAGCCAGTTTTGTTTAAATGAGTGGCTGTTTTAAGATCAGACTCAAACGTTATGGTTACCCCACCGCGATTTTTTTCAACGTGAAGGGCAGGGTAGAGATATCCCGCGAGCTCGTTAGTAGTGGTGAAGAGTGCGATTTTTGGTTCAAGTCCTTCAAAATCCCACTTCTGGAAAAGTCTATTTTGCCATTGTTTAATCGAATCACTGATTTTTTTATTGGGCGTTATTTTTGCTGGAGCAGAAGTGGTGATGTTTTGGGATAGCTTGTGTAATATTCTTCCCGTGGCTATCGTTCTGCCGCTGATATCATAGAGAAGATAACGCATGGTAAGGTGTGGCGGTAGAGTTTCAGGCCAGTCTGCCCGACCAACATTGAGCCGGAGCATTTTAAAAATACCAAGCTCAAGTGCGTGATACAATGAGCCCTGATAATGGGTGCAGTCATCAAGCAGCAGATCCACCGTATTGTTTATTGGAATAAGATGTTTTCGTAGTCGTTTGGGCAGTCCCTTAAGAAGAAAGGTGACCTTTTCGCGAAGAAGACCGGGAACAAGCCACTCGAAACTGGATTCAGGAAGACTTTCTACCAGATCCATAGGGATTCGCACGGTGACGCCATCATCATCTTCTCCAGGGGCTAAATGATAACTGAGACGAAGCTTATGTGAGCCAAGTATGAGACGTTTAGGGAAATCCTGGAGTTCCCTTTCTTCCGGTTTGCGCGAAAGGATGTCCTCTTCCGTCATCTCCAGAAAGCTCTGGTCTTTATTACGGGAAAGAAAGCGGTTTAATGTGAACTTGTCATAAATATCAGATGGAAGCCTGTTATCGTAGAAGGAAATAAGAGTTATCTCGTCCACAACAAGGTTACGTTTACGGAGCCGTTCTTCAGTTTCCTGCCATTTATTGAGAATATCAATGTTATGTTGCAGGAATTTGAATTTTCCATGTATTTCCTGCTTCAGCAACGCTTCCTGAATAAATATCAGTCGTGCTTCATCTCTGTTTTGTGGGCTTGTCCTGCCAAAATTGACAATTCTGTTTGCAGAGAGAACAAGACCAAAGAGAGTGACTTTTTCATCGGCTACAACCTGACCGCTTTTTTTCTGCCAGCGTGGATTGGACCAGGATTTACGGCTAAGATGATTGGACGAATCGATAAGCCAGTCCACTTCGACATTTGCAACGGTCAGACCATAGAGGCGGTTTGTTTCGAGAAAAGTGGCACCTATCAGCCATTTTCCAGAGCTGTGAAACTGGTGAGAACCAGGGAAAACCATAAATTCTTTTCCCCCAGCTCCCTGGTATATCTTTTTCTCTTTTTCCTTTTTGAGACCAATGTTTCTAAGAAAACCTGTGCAAAGACTTTGATGAACAGCGGGGTAGGAGGCAGGATTGTCGTTATCAATAAATCCTTTCTCTCGATCTAGAATTCTGCTTAATTGCTCATGAAGATCGATCCACTCACGCATACGTTGAAAAGAGAGGTAGTGACTCTTGCAAAACTTTTTTAAACGGCCCCAGGAAACTTTTTTTTCTTTAACGTTATGAAACATATCCCAGATATTGAGTAAGCTCAGGAAATCGGAATGTTCGTGAGCAAATTTTTTATGCGCAGTATCAGCTGCCGCTTCCTTTTCGGCCGGGCGAACACGTGGATCCTGAATAGCGAGTGCTGGAGCAATGATTTTGATTTCACGTATACAGTTGTTTTCGCGAGCTGCAATAAGAATTCGTGAAATAGGCGGATCGATTGGAAGCCTGGCCATCAACTGGCCGGTCTGGTTGAGCTGGTTGTCAGGTTTCAGGGCGCCAAGCTCTTTAAGAAGATTGTAACCATCCCTGATGGCACCCGGATGAGGTGGCTCGATAAACGGAAATTCATGGGGAGAGCCAAGCTTCATACTGATCATCTGTAAAATAACATCGGCCAGATTGGAACGCTTGATTTCAGGCAGCATATACTGGTCGCGATCAAGGTAGTCCTCTTCCGAGTAGAGCCTGATGCATATGCCTGGACCTATACGTCCGCATCGTCCCTTGCGCTGATCGGCACTGGCTCGTGAAATTCGGGTGATTGGAAGACTGGTGGTTCTTGCCCGGACATTATACTGGGATATACGGGCAAGCCCTGAGTCAATTACATAACGGATTCCGGGTACTGTAATTGAGGTCTCGGCAACATTGGTGGCCACCACAATCTTTGTGCGCTGGGATGGTTTGAAAATTCTTTTCTGATCGGCTGCAGCAAGCCTTCCAAACATCGGAAGTATCAGGGCGCCGGGGAGTACTCCTGAAAGGAGGTCACAGCATTCCCGAATATCCTTTTCGGTGGGGAGAAAGATAAGCGTATCTTCGGGGATTTCGTGTGTGTGCAATTCCACAATGCTCTGTATGCATTGGTCGACATAGGAGAATTCGTTTTTATCCTCTGATATGTTGGACTCTTCGTAACGAACTTCCACCGGATAACTGCGCCCTTCAACAGCCATAATAGGGGCATTATTGAAGTGTTTGGAGAATATTGTGGTATCAATTGTGGCGGAAGTGATAATAAGCTTGAGATCAGGCCGCCGTGGCAGGAGATTTTTGAGATAACCAAGAAGAAAATCGATATTGAGGCTTCGTTCATGGGCCTCGTCAATGATGATGACGCCATATTTTCTTAGGAGCGGATCCTTCCTGGTCTCGGCAAGAAGGACACCATCGGTCATAAATTTAATTCGGGTTTCCTTTGTGGTCTTATCATGAAAGCGTATTTTATAGCCTACAAGCATCTGCTGTGGGCCAAGCTCCGAGGCAACACGTGAAGAGACAGAGGTCGCTGCAACACGTCTTGGTTGGGTACATCCGATATAAAAGGTATCCGAAGGAAATACCTCAAGACAGAATTTGGGAAGCTGGGTGGTTTTCCCTGATCCCGTTTCTCCTGAAACAATTATAACCTGATGATTACGCAGTAACTCAAGAAAGGGTTCCCTGTAGGAAACAATCGGAAGTTCTGCTGGGTAGTTGAGTTGCATGGTAGGTGCTGCCCTTAAAGGAAAAAAAGATGATTTGGATTTGATGCTGATTTGTACACGGGAATAAAATTTCTGTCATTTAAAAAGAGATTATCAGAAGGCTTTAAAGGTCTGGGAGTCGCTTCGTTTCTTGTTTTATTTCGTAAAAGATTTATACTGTATTACTTACTGTTCACCAGTGCTAATGTCTTACGCTGCTCCTTTACAGATATCTTATATCCAAGATACTCTCATGATGAATACAATGTATTCTTTACCATCCGGCGCTCTGTTTGTTGTTCTCAATGTTTTAGGGGTTGGGCTGGGAGTTTTTTATATTTTGCTCCATCCCCGTGAGACAAAGAGCATGGTGGCTTGGATTCTGACCTTTTTTCTCCTGCCAATCCTTGGGGTTGCTCTGTTTTTTCTTCTCAGTGAGCCCAGGAAAAATCGTGCCAGACGTCGTCTTGCCAGACAGCGAAGGGGGTTGAATCCTGAATTGGAGCAGACTCTGCTTTCTTTTCGCAAAATCCATGTTCCAGCACTGGAGAAAAGAGGTTTCTCTCCATCTCTTCGGAAATTTATTAAACTTGCGACGCGTGTAAATGATCATCGTCCTCCCACGGGGGGGAACAGTGTCGAGATCTATCACAATCGTGCTGCTGATTCCTGGCAAGCATTGCTCGAAGCCGTGGCAGATGCGACCCATCATATTCACCTTGAATATTATATTTTTCACGCGGATCAAAGTGGAAGAGAACTTGCCGAACTCCTGATAAAAAAGGCTGGAAAAGGGGTTTCATGCCGCCTGCTGCTAGATCATTTAGGATCCTGGGATCTCCCTTCATCTATTGTTAATAGGCTCACTCAGGCGGGAGTTAAAGTCGCTTGGTTTATGCCTGTTCTCCCTTGGAAAGGACCTCATTGGCGTGTTCATGTCAACTTTCGGAATCATCGTAAAATTGTTGTAATAGACGGGAATATCTCTTTTACCGGCAGTCAGAATATTGCGGACGAATATTTTCGTGTTGATAGTTCTTCCGGGCTTTGGATCGATACCCACCTGTGCATCACAGGGCCTGCTGTCTATGAGTTACAGGAGACCTTTATTGAAGATTGGTACTGTGCCACTGGTGAAGATATTTTTGAGGAGAAGCATTTCCCTGCCATAGACCCACAGGAATCTGTGCGTGGGCAGATTGTTCAAGTAGTTCCTTCAGGACCTGATTCTGATACCGGCACCATGCATCATCTGTTGCTGGCGGCTATCTCGGCCGCTGAATTCTCTGTGATAATTGCGACGCCTTATTTTGTCCCGGATCAGGCCATGGTGCTGACATTGGAAGCTGCTGCCCTGCGCGGCGTGAGAGTTCGTTTGTTGCTGCCGGAAAAATCAGACCAGAGAATGGCTCTTTGGGCTGGACGCAGTTATTATCGACAGTTAACAGAGAGTGGCGTTGAAGTATATGAAATGAATTCGGCATTTCTTCATTCTAAGGTGGTTGCAATTGATAAACTATGGGGAATGGTTGGGTCTGCCAATATGGATCAAAGGAGTTTTCGTCTTAACTTTGAAATTACCACTATCCTCTACGAATCCGACTGTCTTTTTAAGTTGGAGAAGTGTCTGGCAGAATTGATGGATCATGCCCGGCATGCCACCGCTTCTTCCTGTAGTGTGGGACAACGGTTGAAGATGGGGATTGCGCGTCTTGTTTCTCCCCTTTATTGAAAAGGAATCATAAGAAAATTAAGAGGTATTCATCAATGAAAGCAATAGTATTGGGCATGGGATTACAGGGAAAAGCAGTCATCCATGATCTGGAATCGAGTAGTCTTATCACCGAAATTTTTGCCGCTGATCTTTTTGCAACTGCTAAGAGTCTGGCTAAGGCAGATGGTTACCTGGCAGAAAAAGGATATTCAAAAACAAAAGCAATCAAACTTGATATTTCAGTGGAAAAAGAGTTGGCAGGGACAATTTCCAAAATAAATATTGATATCATTATTTGCATGCTCCCTATTCAGCTGGCATTGACAGCAGCCAGAGCAGCAGTTGAAGCTGGCATTCCTTTTGTAAGTTCAAATTATACATATGATTTGAGTGTGCTGGATGATGTCGCAAAGGAAAAAAATACGATTATTCTCCCTGAAATGGGACTTGACCCGGGTATTGATCTGGTTCTTGGCCGTCTAGCCATGGATGAGTTGGATGTGGTTTATGGTATTAACTCCTATGGTGGTGGAATCCCTGCACCTGAATGTGCAGATGATAGCCCGATCAAATATAAAATCACCTGGATTTTTGATCGGGTTCTTGATGTGTATGTTCGTGAAGCACGGTTTATTCAAAATGGTCAACTTCAGATTGTTCCCGGCAATGAAATATTCAAAGAAGAAAATATTCATGAGATTGAATTTCCAGGTATTGGAAAAGTTGAAGCATATCTGAATGGAGATTCCGAAAAATATGTGCAAATCTTTGGTCTTGGTAATGAATTACTGGAAATGGGGCGCTATGCATTGAGATGGCCGGGGCATTCTAAATTCTGGCGTACGATGGTGGAACTTGGGCTGCTTGACGACAATCCAATTACTATTAATAATGCTGAAATCTCCCCCCGTTCTTTTCTTGCTAAATGTTTACCCCCTAAACTCCAGTATAAAAATGATGAGAAGGATGTTGCTCTCTTAAGAGTCGAGGCATGGGGACTCAAAGGTAATAAAAAAGTGAAGGTTATCTATGACCTGATAGATTATCGGGATCTTGAAACAGGGCTTTTTGCAATGAATCGTACTGTCGGATTCACAGCCAGTATTGGCGCTTTAATGATCCTTTCCGGAAAAATCACTGAATCTGGTGTTTTGTCACCCGTGCGCCATGTTCCTCCCCATGAATTTATTAAAGAGGTGGAAGCTCGAGGAATGCGAGTTGATCATAAAACCTTGGCGATGGATTGAGGGCAGAATGAAAAAAATAGCAGTCCTCGGAGCAGGTTTTGTCACCAAACCCGCTGTTGATTATTTCATTGATCACTGTGGGTATAAAGTGATTGTTACGTCACTCAAAAAAACAGAAGCGGAAAAGATAATTGGAGGAAGGCCAAACTCCAAAGCTATTGCCTGGACGATAGATCAGCTTGATCTCCTTGATAGTCTTGTTAGTGAAGTTGATCTGGTTATGAGCATGATCCCTCCAGCAATGCATCTTCCCGTCGCAGAGGCCTGCCTGAAGCATCAGAAAAACATGGTGACCACTTCATATATAAGTCCAGAGATGAAGGGATTAAGCGAACAATGCTGCAATCGTGGAATCCTGATTTTAAATGAAATTGGTGAAGATCCGGGGCTTGATAATATGGCGGCTAAACAGATGATTGATCAGGTGAAAGCCGAGGGAGGAGAAGTTCGCAGTCTCATATCCTATGGAGCAGGACTCCCGTCATTTGAACACAATAACAATCCCTTTGGGTATAAATTTTCATGGAGTCCTAAAGGCGTATTGTTGGCAGCGCAAACACCGGCCGCTTACCTTAATAATGGAAAAAAAGTGGAAGTACCCGCCGGGGATTTATTTGATCACCATTGGCTCGTCGATCTCGAAGGTGTGGGGACCTTTGAAACATACCCCAATCGAGACTGTAGTGAGTATCTGAAATCCTTTGATATTAATGATGATGTTTCACTTTTTAGAGGAATTTTACGATTTCCAGGATGGTGTAACACGATGAGAGGTTTAACTGATCTTGATCTTCTTGATGTAGCAGATGAAAAAGATTTCGAGGGGAAAAGCTATGCACAGTTTATTGCTTCTCTAATTGGTGAAAAAAATTCTGAAAATATTTTGTGTAACACTGCAGACTTTCTCAACGTTAAAGCCAATTCTGATCTTATTCATAAAATGCAATGGCTGGGCCTTTTTGCTCACCAGAAAATTGCAATTTCCAAAGGAACAAACGCTGATGTGTTAGTGGATTTGATGTTGAGCAAAATGTCTTATAGCGCTCTTGAGAAAGATATGGTTATTGTTCATGCTGAAATTGTAGCCGAATTTTCGAACCGTAAAGAAAAAAGGGTTTCAACCATGCTGGTAAAAGGGGAACCCGGAGGCGATTCCGCAATGTCGAGGGCTGTTTCTTTGCCGGCAGCTATCGCGTCAAAATTAATTCTTGAAGGTAAAATCAAGGCAAAAGGCGTACAGCGCCCAACTCTTCCTGAAATTTACCAACCTGTATTGCAGGAGATGGAAACTTTTGGGTATACCTTTGTTCAGAACACCATAAAACTGTGAAAATTGAGCGACAGATATGATAAAAACAATCGGAATTCGTAGAGAAGATAAGAATGAATGGGAAAGAAGAGTTCCTCTCGTTCCTGATGATGTGGCAGAATTACGTGAGAAGTATGGAATAAAAACGATCATTCAGCCATCAAAAATTCGTGTTTTCAGCGATGATGATTACCTGCGTGCTGGTGCCGAAGTCAGTGAAGATTTGAAAGCGGCAGATGCTGTGATCGCAGTGAAAGAGATCCCCCTTCATCTGCTGGAAGAGGAACAAACGTACCTGTTTTTTTCACATACGATAAAAGGTCAGCCATATAACATGAAAATGTTACAAAAGTTAATGGATCTGAAATGCAACCTTATCGACTATGAGCCCATTGCAGACAGGCAAGACAATCGTTTAATAACATTTAGCGGCTATGCAGGATTTGCAGGCTTAATTGAAAGCCTGCATGCTTACGGCAAGAAAATGGAGTTGAAAGGCTATGTGACACCTTTTGCAGACATTAAACAGGCCTATCAATACGACTCCCTTGAAGAGGCAAAGAAAC
>Ga0307929_1001825_pt1 | contig 14986 bp, 12 predicted proteins | sample AceLakmetage1330_FD_203160 | JGI IMG/M metagenome (GOLD analysis project Ga0307929, IMG submission 203160) | Saline water microbial communities from Ace Lake, Antarctica - #1330 | ecosystem: Environmental > Aquatic > Non-marine Saline and Alkaline > Saline | place: Antarctica: Ace Lake...
CTTCTTTGTACAGATTATCCATGGTCATAAATTTACTCCTTGGGATACCGGTTACGACAGCGTGTCGTTAAAATGAATATTGCCTGTGTGGTTATTATTCGTTCATTGATGATGCATTTTGGGAGATTATGTCTGCTAATACCTCAACATAAAAAAATCATCATCAAGTGGTTGGTACCAGCTAACGGGAATGACCGTCACCTGTCTTATTTCAAGTACAGACCCGATGCGCATGGTTAACAAAATATGGAAAATTGAAGGAGGTACGACTTTTTTGATTTTCCTAACGAGCGCTCAGTCTATTTATAATGAATATGTATAATTGAATATTCTTTGTTTTGTCAAAGACTTTTTTCAGGTAAGGGTATTTATTAAATAAACATAAATCAATATTTGAATAAATTTCGAATACTGGAGGGGAATTATGCTTGTTCTATGGACATATTTATGGCTTTTTTATTTTAAAAACAGGGAGTTGATAAAATTGAATAGGCAGGAGGGGATATCTTCAAACCCTCCCCTGTGGAAAGGGGAGGGCAAGGGGTAAAGACGGGGATTATCCGATGAAAGCAGCTTCGGGCATCGCCATGACCGGTGTGTAATTGGTGGTCAAGCCATTCATCTTTCCAAGGGTTCCGGGAATATGGCAGGTGATGAAATAATCGGCGGTTGCCACCTGACCCTGGTAATAGGCCACATCTTTTTTCTTGGCCTTCTCAATTTTGGGGGCCGCAACAACAGCACGCCACAGGAGGAACCATGCCATGATCACATCACCGGTGATATCAAGGAAGGGATGAGCCGCAGCAAATGCGTTGAGTGCCTCTGCTGACATGGCGGTCATACCCATGTGCATGGCCACTTCACCCAGGCGGTTCACTGCGATTTCACATTTTTCCGCCATGGGGACAAGGGTTTTGATTTCCTTTGCCGCTGCAATGGTTTTATTCATTTCACCCAGAAGATCCATAAAAGGCTTGCCCTTGTTCATGCCAAGCTTTCTGCCCAAAAGATCCATGGCCTGGATGCCGTTGGTGCCTTCATAAATGCTGGTGATCTTGCAGTCCCGGAGCAGTTGCTCCTGGGGATATTCCCGGATATATCCATATCCGCCATACACCTGAACTCCCTGGGCGCACACCTCAAAGGATCTGTCCGTGCAATAGGCTTTGAGAATGGGGGTTAAGAGTTCAATAAGTCCTTTATGGCGGGCTTTTTCCGTTTCATCTTCGGCCAGGTTCACCTTGTCAAAGAGAAGACCGGTGTAGTAGAGCAGGGTACGCATGCCCTCCACATAAGCTTTCATGGAGAGGAGTTGCCTTCTGACATCGGGGTGCTTAATAATGGGTACGGACTCGGGATTTTTATCAAACATTTTTAAAAGATCTGTTCCCTGGACCCGTTCTTTGGCATAGTTAACGGCGTTAATGTAGGATGCCGTGGCAAAGCCAAATCCTTGCATACCCGTACCAAGGCGGGCCTCATTCATCATGACAAACATGGCCTTCATGCCCTTGTTTTCTTCCCCCAGAAGTTCTCCGATGCAGGTTCCCTTGGCACCAAAGGACAGCGATGCTGTGGTGTTGCCATGGATACCCATTTTCTTTTCAATGCCGGTACACTCCACATTGTTGGATTCCCCGGGGGTGCCGTCTTCATTTACCTTGTACTTGGGCACCAGAAACAGGGAAATACCCTTGGTGCCGGCCGGGGCACCTTCAATGCGTGCCAGCACAGGATGGATGATGTTGTTCACGAGATCTTGATCCCCGCCGGAGATAAATATTTTATTGCCGGTGATGGAAAAGGTGCCATCCTCATTTCTGGCAGCCACTGTACTCAACGCCCCTACATCGGAACCGGCTTCGGGTTCAGTCAGGCACATGGTACCGCCCCATTTGCCTGTGTAAAGGTTCGCAAGGTAGGTTTTTTTCTGGGCCTCTGTGCCAAATTCTTCCACCAATTTGCCTGCCCCGTGGGTGAGTCCTGGGTACATCATAAAAGAACAGTTGGCACCGGTGAACATTTCTCCGGCGGCCATGGCAAGAACCTTGGGCATGCCCTGTCCCCCATATTCTGGATCGTCACACATGGCCACCCATTCACCTTCACAAAAAAGGCGATAGGGTTTGCGAAAGGCTTCGGGTACATGGACTTGGCCATCTTTGAGGATACAACCGATTTCATCGCCCTCTGACTGGGTGGGGAGAATTTCTTTGATGGCCAGGTTCCGGGCTTCAGTGATGACCATGTCAATGGTTTTTTTGTTGAAATCTTCAAAGCGCTCATGCTTTGAAAGATCTGCAATATTGAGCATTTCATGAAGTACAAAATCTTGGTCTCGTCTATCAGCGATGTGTTGTGCCATGTTAGTTCTCCTGTAAAGTTTTGTTGTCGGCAACGCCGTTTAAAAATATATTAAAAATCAATTCAAGTCTTTTATGGTGGGTTTCTTCATCTTCGTCATCAAACAGGGATGACCAGCAGACGGAGTGGGCAATGTCTGTGAATAAAAGGGCCATTTCCCGGGGGGGATAGGATTTAAACTCACCGTTTTGCCCCTGTTCAAAGGTTTTTTGAAACAGGAACACCATTTTGTCATTCATCCGGTTGACCTTTTCATTGAGTTTGGGCATCAGTACGGAATCAATGGTGCTGCGCTCGGAGATATAAATGCGGATGAACTCATTGTTTGTGCGATAAAATTTTGATTTGGCAAACAGAAATTGTTTTAACTTTTCCGTGGGGGAAAGGTCTTTTTTGATACTGATTTCATAAAGAATATCCCCCAGTTGATGAACCCGTTCCAGGACAAGTTCATGGTAAATCTGTTTCTTGCTGGAGAAATATTTATAAATGGTTCCAAGGGGATATTGGGCAGATTCGCTGATCTGGGCCATGGTGGTACCATGGAATCCCTGGGCTGCAAATATGGAAAGGGCCGCCTCCATAATTTCCCGTTGTCTTCTTAATTCATCCCGTTCTTTTCTTGAAATATCCATTATGTATTCTCCGTTACTATTTCAATGTTAGAATACATATTCTATTTTTGAATTGAAATTGTCAAGTGATTTTATTTATCATCGAGAAATTAGCATTTTTGAAATTTGGCAATTAAGCTACAAGTACTTGTGAAGGATGCCGAACTTTTTATCCAGCAATCTTGGAGAACTTAGGGACAGTCTTGCAGATGGGATCATGCAATTCGGTCGATATTCTTTTTTTACTGTCCATGATCCCAAAATTCGGAACATCTGTGCCGCAACCTTTGAAAAACGGGTTGCACACCATGCCTTGATTCCTATTTTCTGACAGATTGACAAAGGATTATTTGAATGTTATTTTTAAAAATATAAAGCATTTGACCCTCGGTTCGATAGCCATCATAACATGCTGTAATCTAAATAAAATTTTATTTATATTTTTTATTTGTTGTTTTTTTATATCAATAAATTCAATTTGTTATAAAAAAATGGTCGAACCGATGGATTTGAATAACTGAAGTCACTTATTTTTACTGAATCAGAGATACGGAAGGGGACTCCTTGGCCGTTAAAATATAACAAAAATTAGAAAAAAGTGATGAAATTATGGATATTGCAGAAACAAAAAAAATTACTCAAGATGTGTTGACTCCTTTTCATTTTTCATCTTTGGAAGATGCGGGACTTACGCTTTTGCATCTTTCATGTCTCGCAAAATTGTCTGAATACAAACTTGATGATCAGCGTTTTAAAGAAAAATATAAAATTAGTTTTGACCTTTTTAAAAAACGAATAGATGAAAAAATGGGCGAAGAATGTTTTGAAGAGGAAGATGACTTCATGGCATGGAAATATGCACATGATGCCTTGAAATACTGGGAAAAAAAAGCAAAAGAAATTGACAAATCCTTTTAAATATAAAAAAAGCATACCCGGAACTTGTAGAAGAATTAACTGTTGTACGATTCAGGCAAGATCATTTATCATATGAATTTGTTGCTGAAGTTTTTTTAAAAGATAATTCAATAATCCATATCAGAGATTATTTGTTTTTAGATGGAACCAGAAAATATTCTTATCATTGGCAAAATATGCATGGAATTCTTATTGCCAGATGGGATAATGCTCCGCATTGGTCTGATGTTTCTACATTCCCCCATCATTTACATATAGGCCCTGGAAACGATATTGTAGATTCAAATGTCAAGTCCTTGGGCGATGCAATGGAAGCCGTCAAAAACTGGCAAGCGAAATAGGGGACAAAAGGATTCGTCCGTCTTCCAGCTTAACATGTGGAAAATGCATGACACATTGAAAGACCGGGAAAAAGATCACAAAAATATAAGGAAGAAGATGGACGTAAAATTAATACTGGCACCGTTACAGGGCTATACCGATGCCGTTTTCAGAGAAATTTATACCAACCATTTTTCAGGCCTGGACGAAGCCTTGGCCCCCTTTGTATCCACCATGGGGGAGCAGCGCCTTAAACCCGCCCGAATCAAAGATCTTTTACCTGAAAACAATCCCAATCTTCCGGTGGTTCCCCAGATTTTGGGCAACGTGGGGGCAGATTTTATCTTTATGGCCCGGCACCTCACCCAATATGGATACGATACCATGAACTGGAACATGGGCTGTCCCCATTCCAAGATTGCCAAGAAAAAACGGGGATCCGGCATGCTGCCCTGGCCGGATATGGTGGATGCCCTTCTGGATGAGGTGTTTTCTGCCGGGGTGTGTAAACTGTCGGTGAAGGTGAGACTTGGTAGAAAGGATAAAGAGGAAATATTTAAGCTCCTGCCGGTGTTTGAAAAATATCCCCTGGAAGAGATCATTGTTCACCCCAGAACCGGGATACAGATGTACGAGGGGGATGCCGATATTGATGCCTTTGAACGGGTGACCCACCACACCGGGCACGCCCTTGTGTATAATGGTGATATCACCTCCCCGGATAAATTTCAGATGATTCAAGACAGATTTCCCAAGATACAAAAATTCATGATCGGCCGGGGAGTACTGGCGGATCCTTTTTTGCCAGCCAGGATCAAGGGTCTTTCCTGGGATCACGCCCAGGAGCTTGACATCATCAAGGCCTTCCACGATGAACTGTTTTACACCTACTCAGAAAAATTCTTCGGTCCTGTGCATGTCACAGGCCGCATGAAGGGATTCTGGGCCTATATCGGCTCCTCATTTAAAGACAGTCGAAAGCCGCTGAAAAAACTCTTGAAGGCCCGGGACAGAGACGCATACAAACAGGCGGCAGATGCCTATTTTGCCTCTTGTCCTCAGTATTTTCCCCAGCCTTAAAAATCATTAATCTGAAATTGTAAACAAATAGTAACAATATTGTACCTTTGATGACAGTGAAGCCAGTTGGTAAAACCATAGTAAAAAGAAAAGACATATAAAATGAAATCTATAGATACAATTGCTCCGGGCGCAAGGGTTGTAATCCGAGATGCGGAGTGGCTGGTACGAAAAGTTGATAGAACATCCACAGGCAGCAATTCCCGCTCACCATTTAACTACTTGATATTATTTGATATTTACTAAGATGGTTTCGTGAGCTTAAAAAGGTTAAATCTAACAATTATAGATAGTTATCCTGAATTTGACCGGGAATAGCTGCTGGTTCGGGGTCACCTACAAGGGAACTCAATTTCAGCAGATAGAAGAATTTCAAGACCTTCTGCTCAGAACCGGACTGGGTAAAAATCAATTTCCCAACCGTGAGGAGGATATGGATCTGGATTCTCTCAAAGCCCTTCTCCCCGATGCAGTAGGCCAGGCAAGGCAGCATATGGGTGAAGAGCGGGATGCCTTTGAAGAGATGATCAATGCCAAATTAGATGAACACCTCAAGGCCCTTGACCGGCTTAAAGACAAACAATACAAACAATTGGATTTGCTTTATACCGATCCTAAAAAAATTAGCAAAAAAGATCAGGCCAGGCGGGAGATCGACCGCACCTTTGATGATTTTTTCGACTGGGTTCAGGACACCATGAGCACAGAAAAAAATTCCTATATCCAGGTTATTGCAGTTTTAAAGGGGATCTAAAAATGGCCATCGATATCACCGGCATCACCAATGAGAATGGGTAAAACTGCTTATGTAATTACTGGAAATTGTGCCGCCTTTTTTCTCTATGAAAAAGCTATGCTCTGTTAGTGACCAACAAAACATAATCATCTTGACTTCTGTGTCTCAGAGGCATACAAAAAGTAAGCTTTGAAGACTTTTTATTACATTATTAGACCATGAAGTGAGGAAAAAAATATGTTTGTCTTCGATACTGGCATAGTTTTTTTAAGAACTGAACTGGTTATTGTACCCCACAAACAGCTGGAAAGTCTTTGTGTGGAGTTTTTTAATATGAGGTTTAATCTCCAATAAAGTTGGGAATTTTTCTGGATATCCTTCATTTTGTTATAATATCCAGATCTGCATAGTAACTTGTTGTCGAGGTGCTCGCTACGCAAGTGAACTGCGTTGTTTTTTTGCCCCATGAGGAAAAATATGAACGAAATGCCAACATTTGATTCTCTAATGAATCCATTGCTAAACGCACTAAGACACCTTGGTGGTTCTGGTTCAATAGATGAAATTTATGAAAAAGTTTCAGAACTGGAGGATATTGATGAGGAGATTCTTTCTACACCTCATAATCCTGAAAAAAGTAACCAGACTGAAGTGGCATATCGACTGGCTTGGGCAAGAACATATCTGAAAAAATATGGTTTGCTTGAGAATTCAAGTCGAGGGATCTGGACGCTCACACAAAAAGCAAAAGAAGAGAATAAAGTAAATCCTACAAAAGTTTTAAAATATGTCCGTGAATTAGACAAGAAAGAGACTATTCAAAAAAAGAAAGCATCAAAAGATAATATTGAGTTAGCAGAAAACGAAACCCCTGAAGAAGCAAAAGCATGGAGAGAAGAATTACATTATCTTCTTACACATGAAATTAGCCCTGATGCCTTTGAACGCCTCACCCAAAGGCTTTTAAGAGAATCTGGTTTTGTTCAAGTAGAGGTGACAGGAAAAACGGGAGATGGCGGAATAGATGGTAAAGGAATTGCGAGAATTAATGGATTGATGAGCTTCCATGTGATTTTCCAATGCAAAAAATATCAAGGTTCTGTATCTGCCGGAGCAATCAGAGACTTTCGTGGAGCTATGGTAGGCAGAGCTGATAAAGGTTTGTTCATAACTACAGGCACATTTACATCAGCTGCAATTAAAGAGGCCACAAGAGACGGTGCGCCGCCAGTAGACTTGGTAGACGGAGAAAATTTAGCGGAAAAATTAAAAGAGCTAAGCTTAGGTGTAAAAACAGAAATGGTTGAAAAAGTAAGCATTGATAAGGATTGGTTTTTAAATATTTAGAAAGGGCATAACAAAAAAAATGCAGGGGACGTAAAAAGCCGCGCCTCTGATTTAAAGCGTTAGGGCTACAGGATATTTACAATGAGCGATGAAATAGATAACACTGATGAAATGCAGATGCCTGAAAGCGGCAAGGTTGCCAAATATACTCGAGGAGCCTTGCAGACTATAGGCGGTGGCATACCCTTTGCCAGTGGTGTTTTTTCTGCCATTGCAGGCGCATGGTCAGAAGGTGAGCAGGATAAAGTTAATCGTTTTTTTGATCATTGGGTCCGAATGCTCCATGACGAATTGAAAGAAAAAGAAGAAACAATTATTGAAATAATGGCTCGGTTAGACCTCCAAGACGAAGCTATTTCCGAAAGAGTCGAAAGCAAAGAGTACCAATCATTAGTCAAGAAGACCTTTAGGGAATGGGCTGGAGCTGAGAGCGAAGAAAAAAGAGTATATATTAGAAACATTCTTTCCAACGCAGCTGCGACACAAATTTCAAGTGATGATGTTGTGAGGTTTTATATTGACTGGATTAACCAATATTCCGAAATGCACTTTCAAGTTATTGGGGCAATTTATAACAGTGACGGAATAACTCGGGGCGAGATATGGCGTAAAATTGGTAAGGGGCAAGTTCGAGAAGATTCCGCTGATGCAGACCTTTACAAGCTATTATTTAGGGATCTAAGTACTGGAGGAATAGTGCGCCAACATCGAGAAGTAGATAGGTTCGGGAACTTTATACCTAAACCTCCTGCCAAGCGAAGACCCAAAGGAAGTGGCCCAAAACCTCCAGTTTCTACGTTTGACGAAAATGAAGGTTATGACCTAACAGACCTGGGGCAACAATTCGTACACTATGCAATGTCTGAGCTTCCTCCAAAAATTGAATTTAAACCAGATGACGAAAAGTCCTAACAAAAAAATTCAGCGGACGCAAAAAGCCGCCGCTTATTTTCGCGTTGGCGGGATTCTATTTAACGTAGCAGTTGGCTTTTTCAAAAGCCTAATAACAATTAACATGTATCGAAATTTGGCTTGTCAAGGTGAAGCTTTTGATTGATGAAATTCCAAACTCAGTTATTGGGGCAGTATCTTCTGTAATTGCTGGTCATTACTATAGCCATACAAAACTTAATTCCCTTTTTATGGAGTTTGGCGCTCCTGGGAATGCCCCTGAAGGTAATTGTGAAACAAAGTGTAGTAAATGGTTTAGGCGTTGTAACGAAGACCCTTCAGTTGATGCGTTATCCGTTTTAGGTCAAGTTATCCATAAATATATGGACCTTGAACCAAATTCCTGGGATGAGACAATAAAGGAAGGTCAGCAGCGAATAGTTAATGCACTAGAAAGAAACCATCTTTCTTATCAATTGAATGGGCGAATTGTCCTTTCTGGATCGAGCCCAACATCAAAATCGTTGTCAGAAATACTCAACTCTGGTGATTTTTCCTCAATTGAAAAGGAATTCGAGCGAGCGTTAGAGCATGTTGCCTCAGATCCACATGCTGCAATTACAGCCGCTTGCTCAATTATTGAGGCACTATGCAAAACATATATCGAAACCCATGGGCTTAATTTGCCGACCAAACAAACAATCACTCCTCTTTGGAAGGTTGTTCAGCAACATTTAGGGCTTAATATTGACAGAAAATTAGAGGATGACCAAAAGAAAATGTTGCAAGGGCTATCCTCGATAGTGGATGGAGTGGGGGCATTTAGAACACATATAGGTTCTGCGCATGGCAGGGGTATTCAGCCTCCCCCAATAATAGTGTCGGAAGCCCGTTTAGCAGTCAACGCCTCACATACAGTTGTGCTTTTTGTCATGGAAAAATGGCATGAAACTAAGTATAGCTAATGATTATCAGCAATAGCAAACTAAATCACAGCGCCAACAAATCATTTAAGCCGACCGCGTGAACGGGAGTCGTTTTCCGCGAAGGCTACTGGTGCGGCGGCTTAATTCGGCGTTACTCAAATTTGATACTTTATTAAAAATAATGATCTTATTTTTATTTAAAATCAAATACTTATTGCATGAGAACATTGATAATTAGAATGCGATTATTTGCAGCATTTGCTCTCATAGCCACCTGAAAACATTAAGTCCGAATTTTTTATATGAAACTCCATCCAATACATTGGAATAATTAGAGTTTCATTTTTCGTTATGGCTGGTGGCTACAGCCATGCATGTTATAAAAGAACCTGTCAAGATAGACTTTGAAGATTTTAGGATAAAAAACGCATCATTCATTTTTTTTATTTTGATTCTCAAAAATGGTTTAAAAGACCTATCAATACGCTATTATGGTTATCAGTATTTGACAAGGAATTCAAAAAGACCGGAAAGCAAAAAAAGATCACAGAAAAAAATTCTTATATCCAGGTTATTGCAGTTTTAAAGAGGATCTAAAAATGGCCATCGATATCACCGGCATCACCAATGAAAATGAGTTTTATACCCACCATTACCTTTCCGCTATTTTGGAAAATGACCTCAAGGATCTGTTCAGCCAATGGAAAAAGAAAGCAGAGGAAGAGGAAATTTCCCAGCCCCCTAACCTGCTGAAAGGCCTGCGCAGGGAATTTTTCACCACCCTTGCCCTGCTTGAAAAAGAAAGAGAAATAGACCAACGGCTCTCCATTCAAAGGGGATTTGTGGTCAATCTGCTTTCTGCCCTGGGATTTCAATATCATTACCAGATGGTGGAACTTGACGACACCGGAACGATTCCCCTGATCGGCGGGATCCAAAAGGGGGACGGGTCGCCGGAACTCTGGATTATTGAGGCCCTCACCCGTCATGGTGAAGCGTCAGACCCCCTGGAACAGACTCTTTTCAAGGAACAATATACCGGCGATGATGAAAAGGCCCCGGGGTTTCTGGATATCCCCCTGGAGGAGATCATCACCCGGCATGTATTTGGTCGATCTGAACCGCCACGGTGGGTGATCCTGGTGGGCTTTTCCCAGCTGCTCTTGTTAGATCGGACCAAATGGCATGAAAAACGGCTACTCCGCTTTGATATCCGGGAGATCCTGGACCGCAGGGAAACAACCACCCTCCAGGCCACTGCCGCCCTTTTGCACAAAAATTCGATCTGTCCCGGTGAGGGTGCCCCCCTTCTTGATACCCTGGATGAAAACTCCCATAAACACGCTTTTTCTGTATCCGAAGACCTGAAATACTCCCTGCGCCGGGCCATTGAACTGCTGGGCAATGAGGCGGTGTGGTATCTGCGAAATCACACCCATGAAAAAATCTATGAAAAAGGCCGGGCAACCCAGCTTTCCCGGGAATGTCTCCGCTATATGTACCGGATGCTGTTTTTGTTTTATATTGAGGCAAGGCCGGAGCTGGGATTTCTACCGGATAAATCCCCGGCATACCGCAAAGGATACAGCCTGGAAACCCTGAGAGACCTGGAGCTGGTGCAGCTTACCACCGAAGAATCCAAAAACAGGTTTTATCTCCATGAATCCATCCAAACCCTTTTCCATCTGCTCTATGATGGATTTCAGCCGGGGGTGGATGGTGACAGCAAACAACTGGATGTGTTTGCAACCCCGGACCACGGTATTTTCCGCATCACGCCCCTGCGCAGCCATCTCTTTGATCCAAAACAGACCCCCCTGTTAAACCGGGTCCGGTTCAGGAATTTTGTTCTCCAGGAGATCATTGAACTCATGTCCCTTTCCAGGCCCAAGCAGGGAAAAAATAAGCGGCGGGGCAGGATCTCCTATGCCCAGCTGGGTATCAACCAGTTGGGTGCTGTATATGAGGCCCTGCTCTCCTACCAGGGATTCTTTGCCAAGACCGAGCTTTACGAGGTCAAGAAAGCCAAGGATAAATATGATCCCCTGGATACGGCCTATTTTGTTGGGTCTGGGGATATTGAGAATTATACCGAGGACGAACGAGTCTATAACAGTGACGGCAGCCTTGTAAAACATGAGAGCGGGACCTTTATTTATCGGCTGGCAGGCCGGGACCGGGAGAAATCCGCCTCCTACTATACCCCGGAAGTTTTGACCCAATGCCTGGTCAAATATGCTCTCAAGGAGTTGCTGAAAGACAAATCAGCCGATGAGATCCTGGCCCTGACCGTGTGCGAACCTGCCATGGGCAGTGCTGCATTTTTGAACGAGGCGGTCAGCCAGTTGGCCCGGGCCTATCTTGCCCTGAAGCAAAAGGAGACGGGAGAGGTTATTTCCCATGAGGATTACCCCAGGGAGCTCCAGAAAACAAAAATGTATATTGCGGACAACAATGTCCATGGGGTGGATCTCAACCCCGTGGCTGTTGAACTGGCCGAAGTTTCTCTCTGGCTGAACACCATTTATGAAGGGGCCTATGTCCCCTGGTTCGGTATGCAGCTGGTCTGCGGTAATTCTCTGATCGGAGCCAGAAAACAGGTATTTCAAACCCATGAAATCCAGCTGAAAAGAGGATCACGTATCAGCCTCCAATGGCTGGATCAGGTGCCGGAAAGAGTGAAGCCCGGTGAACACCGAAGGGCAGATACTATTTATCACTTTCTGCTCCCGGATAAGGCAATGGCCGAATACAAAGACAAGGTGGTCAAGCAGATGGCTTCCGAGGAAATCACAGCCATTGCCCATTGGCGAAAGGAGTTTATTAAACCCTTGTCAGAGAGTGAGATTGAACAATTGATCAAACTTTCTGAAGCGGTGGATAAACTCTGGCAGCGCCATGCTGAGATGCAGCAGGATATTGACCGGAGAACCACCGATCCCCTGCATGTTTTTGGCCAGGAACTGCCGGATGGTCACCTGCATACCACCACCACCGAGGCAAAGGATCGGATTTTTAAGAAAGAGATGTTCTCGGAAAATGTCCGTAACTCCAGCCCCTATAGACGATTGAAACTGGTCATGGATTATTGGTGTGCCCTCTGGTTCTGGCCCATCGAAAAAGTGGACCTTTTGCCCGGCAGGGCAGAGTACCTGTTTGATTTGACCCTGTTGCTGGAAGGAAATCTTTTTGATTCTGGATCTCAAGTTGGAGAACAACTCAGCCTTTTTCCGGATACTCGCCCCAAAGAGATATCCCTTGATTTGGTGGATAAATTCGGCTTTGTGGATGTGGACAGGCTTTGCCGGGATAACAAACGTCTTGGGCTGGTTCGGGAGTTGGGGGAAAGGTATCGGTTTCTTCATTGGGAACTGGAATTTGCTGATCTTTTTGAACGTCGGGGTGGTTTTGATCTGGTGCTTGGTAATCCTCCCTGGCTCAAGGTAGAATGGAATGAGGGTGGGGTTATGGGTGACCATGAGCCTCTTTTTGTACTGCGTAAATTATCTGCCTCAAAACTGGCAGAAAAGCGGCAGGAAGTTCTGGATAAATATGAGTTGCGAAATGATTACTTGGTCGCCTATGAAGAGGCAGCAGCCACCCAAAATTTTCTAAATGGATTGCAGAATTATCCGCTCCTTAAAGGGATGCAGACCAACTTGTATAAATGCTTCTTGCCCCAGGCTTGGACCAATTTAAAAAAATCGGGCGTTGCCGGATTCCTCCACCCAGAAGGGATTTATGATGATCCTAAGGGGGGTGGGTTCAGGGAAGAGGTCTATCCTCGGTTGCGGTATCATTTACAGTTTCAGAATGCCTTTATCTTGTTTCCAATAGCGCACCGCTCAAAATTTAGCATTAACATTTTTAAGAACTGTTACAAAGATGAAATATCTTTTTCACATCTTGCCACTCTCTTTACCCCTTCGACAGTGGATGCTTGTTTCAACCATGATGGTCATGGGCCGGTATCGGGTATTAAAGATGATAGTGACAAGTGGAATACTCAGGGTCACCGGAAAAGAATTGTGCGATGCGGAGTAGCTGAACTGGCCCTTTTTGCTCGGCTTTATGATACTGAGGATACCCAGCCTCAAAAGGCCAGATTACCAGCAGTTCACTCCACACAGATCGTTCAAGTTCTTCGAAAATTTGCAACTACACCTATGCGGCTTGGAGATTTACAGGGAGAATATATTTCCACTGAAATGTGGCATGAAACCAATGCACAGAAATATGGTACCATCCGTCGTCAGACTGGTTTTCCTAAAGACTCCTCCCAATTGATTTTTTCTGGTCCTCATTTCTATGTTGGAAATCCCTTTTACAAAACACCCCGTACAAAATGTACGGAAAAGGGTCATTACGATATCCTCGATCTTACTATTTTACCTGACGACTATCTGCCTAGGGCAAACTACCTACCCGATTGCAATACAGAGGAATATTTGCGTAGAACACCAAAGGTTCCTTGGAAAAAGCAGGATCATATTACAAATTATTACAGACATATTAATAGAAAAATGTTGAGCCAATCTGGAGAGAGAACTTTAACGAGTTGTATAATCCCTCCACTTACGGGTCATATAGATGGTGGGTTTAGCATTGCCTTCAAGAAGCAAAAAACACTTATAAATTTTAGTGCACTACTTTCATCCTTACCTTTCGATTTTTATGTGAAAACAACCGGGAAAGCAACCCTAAGGGGGGATACTTGCCGATATTTAGTTTTTCTTGAAAAAATACCTTTCAATGCGAGATATCTATCTTTGACCTGTCTAACGAACCACTATGCTGACCTATGGCAAGAATGCTGGGAGAATGAGTTCAAAAATGATTGTTGGGCAAAAGATGATTTTCGTTTAGACAATTGTTTTTTTAAGAACCTTACCCCCATCTGGCAACGGAACAATGCTTTAAGATTCGATTATTCCCGACGACAGGCTCTGGTCGAAATAGATGTCCTAACTTCAATGGCTCTTGGATTGACTCTGGAAGAATTGAAAACCATTTACCGTGTCCAGTTTCCTGTTTTACGGCAAAACGAAGGAGACACCTGGTACGATACCACCGGCCGCATTGTCTTCACCTGCTCCAAGGGCCTACCAGGCGTAGGGTTGCCCCGAAAGAAAAATAACACAGACCTCATCGGCTGGGAAGATATAAAAGATATGCAATCCGGCACGGTAACCCGAACCATCATGGATGATACCCAGCCAGGAGGTCCATTTCAACGGGTCATAACCTACGAGGCACCCTTTGACCGCTGCGATCGGGAAAAGGATTATGAAGAGGTCTGGGGTAATTTCGAGAAACAGTTTAAAAAAGAGTGAGAACTTTCTTTAGATTCAATCACATTAATGTCTAATCCCAAAGGAAGAGAATAGCGGAAAATCAAAGAACTCTGGTTGACAAAATATAAAAAATAATGATATTTGTCAACCAGGAGGTGACAATCATGATCAATGAATTTGGCAAACGACTCAAATCCGCAAGAAAAATGGCAGGGTTGAGCATGGCAGCTCTGGCTGAAAAGTCAGGCGCTGTAGTGAGCAAGCAGGCCATCAGCAAGTACGAAAAAGGACTGATCAATCCGGCCAGTGATGTCCTGATTGCCCTGGCCTCAGCCCTGGGGGTGAAGGTTGATTATTTTTTCAGACCCTCAACCATATCCATTGAGGGCCTGGAGTTCAGAAAAAAGGCCAAGATGACCCGGAAGATTGAGAATCAGATCAAATACCAGACCATAGATTTTATCCAGAAATATTTGGAATTGGAAGGTATCC
>Ga0307929_1001827_pt1 | contig 14984 bp, 14 predicted proteins | sample AceLakmetage1330_FD_203160 | JGI IMG/M metagenome (GOLD analysis project Ga0307929, IMG submission 203160) | Saline water microbial communities from Ace Lake, Antarctica - #1330 | ecosystem: Environmental > Aquatic > Non-marine Saline and Alkaline > Saline | place: Antarctica: Ace Lake...
CGCCCAGCCTGACCGGGTTTCTGGGGTGGATGTCGACCGATGAAAGCGACATCAAACGCCAGATGGACAGCCAGTCAAATGAGATCCGGGTGATGACGGTGCATGGCGCGAAGGGCCTCGAATCACCGATCGTGATCCTGCCTGACACTGCCAAACGCGGCCCCTCCCCCGAGGCGCAGATCCTGCATCTTGACGGCGAATTGCCTGCCTGGAACCTGGGCGTCAAACACAACCCGCTGCAGATCCGCGAGGCGCGTGAAGCCCGGCAGATTTTCCAACAACAGGAGCGTTTGCGCCTGCTTTACGTCGCGCTGACGCGGGCCGAAAACTGGTTGATCGTCTGCGGCGCCGGTAATCTGGGGCAGCCCGGCGAAAGCTGGTACAGCCATGTTGAGACGGCTTTGGAACAGGCGGGTGCTGGTGGGTGTGATTTTCAGGGTCTGGAAATCCAGCGCTATCAGCCCTTCCCCTGGGAAGGTGCCGCGCAGGCCGAGGCCGCGATGCCGTCCCCGACTGCGCTAACCCTGCCCGACTGGGCGCGTCAGCCAACCCCGAAGGTTGCGACAATTGAAAAGCCGCTGAACCCTTCGGACCTTGGCGGCGCCAAAATCGTTGCGGGGGCATATGGCGGCCAGATGGAAGCGGCAGCGTTGCGGCATGGTCGGTTGATCCATTTGCTGTTGGAGCATTTGCCTGGGGTCACGCCCCAAGACCGGCAGGCATTGGCTGGGCGCGTGTTGGCGGCAGGTGATGATCCGGTGGAATCACATGAAATCAATAGCTTGCTGGTCGAAGTTACAGCAATACTTGATGATCCGTCACTGGCCTTCCTGTTTCAACCCGGCACATTGGCCGAGGTCGCGATCACTGCCGAGGCACAAGACATGCCGATAATCGGTGTGATCGACCGTCTAATTGTTGAGGAAAACCAAGTGCTTGCGGTTGACTATAAAACCAATGCCGCAACCCCGGCACAGGTTGGGGACACGCCCGAAGGCCTTTTGCGCCAAATGGGGGCTTACCGCGCCGTCCTGGCGCGGATTTACCCGGACCGGGACATCAAAACCGCAATCCTTTGGACAAAAACCGCCGATTTGATGCCCTTGCCACAAGATATCGTGACTGCGGCCTTTGCGCGTGCCCCAACATCTTGACGCGGTCATGGGCGCTACTTAGGTTGCGCCTAGTTCAAACAGATACGGTCAGGAGGCCGCGATATGGCAACAGTAACTGTCACCGATGCAACATTCGATGAAGAAGTCAAAAACTCGGACATCCCGGTGGTCGTGGATTTCTGGGCAGAATGGTGTGGCCCTTGCAAAATGATCGGCCCGGCTTTGGAAGAATTGTCCGAAGAATATGCCGGTAAAATCAAGATCGCCAAGGTCAATGTCGACGACAACCCGAACTCACCCATGACTTTGGGCGTCCGCGGCATCCCCGCATTGTTCATGTTCAAAGATGGTGAGGTCGTGTCCAACAAGACGGGTGCTGCCCCAAAATCGGTGCTGGAAGACTGGATCAAAGGCGCGGTCTGACGCGCCTGACAGATAGACGAAAGGGCGTACTGTGGGGCGCCCTTTTTGTTTGGGGTGGTGATTTTTGACAGCGGCTTGCCAGAAACAAGCCCTACCCGTTTTCCCGCAGCACATTGCCCGCCAGGTAAAGTGAGCCGCAGATCAGGATGCGGGCGGTTGGGTCGGTTTTGGCGAGGTGATGCACGGCTGCCAGAACGCCCGATGCGTCGCTGGCTTTGAAGCCTGCGTTCAGCGCAGCAGCTACGGTTTCTGAGGCTGGCAGCGTTGCCGTTTCACCGGGGATCGAAACGCCTTGCAGGGTTTCGGCCAAGGGGGCCAGTGGTTTCAGATATCCGGCGATGTCCTTGGTGTTCAGCATGCCGCAGATCAGGTGGAGGGGGCGGTTTGGCAGGCGGGTCAATGCCTCGGCAATGGCTTCACCGCAGGCGGCGTTGTGACCACCGTCGAGCCATATTTCGGCCTTGGGCGCGGCCTCGGTCAAAGGGCCGTGGCGCAGGCGTTGCATCCTTGCGGGCCAGTCAGCGCGGGTGATTGCGGCCTCGCACACCGCCTCGGCAAATCCAAGATGCCGCAGGGCGGCGATGCTGGCCCCGGCGTTTTGCACCTGATGCGCGCCGATCAGATTGGGCAGGGGCAGGTCCAGCAGACCGGCCTCGTCCTGATAGACAAGGCGTCCGTTTTCTTCGCCGACATGCCAGTGCTGGCCGTAAACCAGCAGGGGTGCTCCGATACGGGCGGCTCGCGCCTCGATCACCGCGAGGGCGTCGTCGGTTTGCGGGGCGACCACGCAGGTCACGCCGGGTTTCAGGATACCGGCCTTTTCACCGGCGATTTCCGCCACGGTGTTGCCCAGAAATTGCGGGTGATCAAACGATACCGGGGTGATCACCGTCAGCGCCGGTGTGTCGATCACGTTGGTGGCATCCAGCCGCCCGCCAAGGCCGACCTCAAGCAAGGTGTAATCGGCCTCGGTCCGGGCAAAGGCCAGAAAGGCAGCAACCGTGGTGATTTCGAAATAAGTGATCGGCACGCCGCCATTGGCGACCTCGCATTCCTCAAGCACCGCTTGCAGGTCGGGTTCGGAAATCAGTTCGCCCGCCACCCGGATGCGTTCGTGAAACCGGGCCAGATGCGGGCTGGTATAGGCATGCACACGCTTGCCGGCGCTTTCCAGCCCAGCACGCAGCATCGCCTGGGTCGAGCCTTTGCCGTTGGTGCCGGCGATATGGATGACCGGCGGTAAAGCGCGTTCGGGGTGGTCAAGCGCGACCAACAGCCGCCAAACCCGATCCAACGTCAGGTCGATGATCTTGGGGTGGAGGGACATCAACCGTTCAAGGATGATGTCAGAACCGGGGGCCGTCACGCTTTGGCGTCCCCCTTGGCCGGGGTTTCCGGTGCCGCTTCGTCCTGATCCGGGGCTTCAAGGGCTGGGATGCCGGGGCTTGGCAGATCGCCTTTGATCGCAGGCGTCTGGCGCATCAGCATCCGGCAAACCGTGATCAGGGTCTCGCGCATGTCCTTGCGTTCGACCACGCTATCAAGCATGCCGTGGTCCAGCAGGTATTCGGCCCGCTGAAACCCGTCGGGCAGTTTTTCGCGGATCGTCTGTTCAATTACCCGTGCCCCGGCAAAACCGATCAGCGCGTTGGGTTCGGCGATATGGATATCGCCCAGCATCGCATAGCTGGCGGTCACGCCGCCGGTGGTCGGATGGGTCAGCACGACGATATAGGGCAATCGCGCCTCTTTCAGCATTTCCACCGCGACGGTGGTGCGGGGCATCTGCATCAGGGACAGGATGCCTTCTTGCATGCGGGCACCCCCAGCGGCGGAAAACAGGATGAACGGGCATTTCCTGGCAATCGCGCGCTCAACACCGGCGATGATCGCATTGCCGACATGCATCCCCATCGAGCCGCCCATGAATTTGAAATTCTGCCCGGCGACAACAACTGGGGTTCGGCCGATTTCGCCTTCTGTGACCAGCATCGCCTCGTCCTCGCCGGTGGTTTTGCGGGCGGTTTTCAGGCGATCGGGGTATTTCTTCTGATCGCGAAAATGCAGCGGATCGACCACGGCATCGGGCACATCCACTTCGGTAAACAAGCCGCCATCGTAAAGATGGGTGAAGCGGTCGCGCGGCGACAGGTGCATGTGGTGGTCGCAGTTGGGGCAGACATTCTGGGCCGCCGTCAGCTCCCGGTGGAACAGCATCGTGCCGCATTCATCGCATTTGGTCCACAGGTTATCCGGCGTCTCGCGGCGCGAAAAGATCGAGTTGATCTTGGGCCGGACATAGTTGGAAATCCAGTTCATGCGATTGCGCGCTCCTGCTCTTCTTGGCTGATTGCTAAATAGGCGGGGATCATCGGAAATGCAATCATTTGACACCCAGTGCTTTCATCGCCCGCAGATAGATCAGATAGCCCAAAATATAGGTGGCGATGTCGATCAGCAAGTAAACCCGCAGGGTGTCGCTGTCGATCGCGCTGAAGCTGGTGATATAAAGCGACAGCCCGGTCATTGAGCCTTGCAACGACATCAGAAAGATCGCGAAGAAATTGTTGACGAAATGCAGACAGATCGCGGCAGCAAGGTTTCCGGTGCGGGCGGTCAGATCGCCAGCGATCAGGCCGAAAACGGCGGTATCTACGACCACAAGCCAGGCGTTTGGGCCTAGTTCAGACGGCTCATAATGCAGCAGGCCAAACAGGATCGCCGGGCCAAACAGCCAGATCCGCCGGTCACTGAACCGCGCCGCCAGTTGCTGTTGCAGATAGCCGCGAAACAGGATTTCTTCGGCGGAAACCTGGATCATCAGCAACGGCAAAGCCAGGGGCAACCACCTAAGCCAGGTCATGAAATCCAGGTTTTTGGCCGGGGTTTCGATCATCACACTGACGATCAGCCAAAGCGCGAAAATCGGGAAGGCGATGTAAAAGACCAACTTGAAATGCCAGCGAAAAACCCGTGGATCAGGCCCCAGAAGTGACGGCAGTCCGCGCCCGTGCAACAGACGTGCGGCCAGCACCACGCCAATGGTCATGCCGCTAAACGTCAGCATCGCGAATGCCATGTCTTGTGGCGTGACAAACACATTGCCAGCGGCATCGGTCTGCAAAAACGCCAAGCCAAACGCGCTGAACAGGCCAAAGCCAAGCTGCATCACCACAACCATGAAGGTGAAATAAAACACTGTGATGCCAGCCAGGCCCAATAGCAGCCGCCAGATCTGGTTTTTGTCACGGGCCGGGGCGAAATAGGCCTGAAATTGCGGGGAAAGGGTCGGCAGCATCGAGGCCTCGGATGATTTTAGGCAAGGCTAGCGGTTCTTTGGCGCGTTCGCAATCAGGCGACTTGTGCATTTCCCACCTGTCGCTTATTCAATTTGACGAAAGATAAAACACCTCCGAGGGACAACGCCCATGACCAAACATTTCGACAAATCCAGACTGCCCAGCCGTTACGTCACCGAAGGCGCCGCGCGCGCGCCGCATCGGTCGTACCTATACGCCATGGGTCTGTCCGAGGAAGAGATTCACCAACCCCTGGTCGGCGTCGCCACCTGCTGGAACGAAGCAGCACCCTGTAACATCGCCCTCAGCCGTCAGGCGCAGGCGGTCAAGATGGGCGTGAAAGCCGCCGATGGCACCCCAAGGGAATTCACCACCATCACCGTCACCGACGGCATCGCGATGGGGCATGAAGGGATGCGCAGCTCGCTGGCATCGCGCGAGGCGATTGCCGACAGCGTTGAACTGACGATGCGCGGCCATGCCTATGACGCCATTGTCGGCCTTGCCGGTTGTGACAAATCCCTGCCGGGGATGATGATGGTGATGGTACGACTGAACACGCCGTCGGTGTTCATCTATGGCGGCTCGATCCTGCCGGGCCGGTACAAAGGCCGCGACCTGACGGTGCAGGATCTGTTCGAGGCGGTTGGCCAGAACCAGGCCGGCAACCTGTCTGAGGCCGAGTTGAAGGTGATGGAGGCGATTGCCTGCCCATCCTCGGGCTCGTGCGGTGGTCAGTTCACCGCCAACACGATGGCTTGTGTGTCCGAGGCAATTGGCCTGGCCCTGATCAACTCGTCCGGCATGCCGGCCCCTTACGAAAGCCGCGATCAATATGGCGAGGCTTCGGGCCGGGCCGTGATGAACCTGTTGGAAAAGAATATCCGTGCGCGCGATATCGTGACGTTGAAGTCGCTGCAAAACGCCGCCCGCGTGGTCGCCTGCACCGGTGGCAGCACCAACGCCGGGCTGCATCTGCCGGCGATTGCGCATGAGGCCGGGATTGATTTTGATCTGGATGATGTCTGCGAGATTTTCCGCGACACGCCCTATTTCGTTGATCTGAAACCGGGTGGCGCTTATGTCGCCAAGGATCTTTACGAGGCCGGCGGTGTACCCGTGGTGATGAAAGAACTGCGCCGTGCTGGTTTGATGCACGAAGACTGCATGACCGCCAGTGGCCGGTCGATGGGCGAGGAGCTCGACAAGGTTGAACGCGAAGCCGATGGCCGCGTGATCTATCCGGTTGACAAACCCCTCAGCAAAACCGGCGGTGTTGTCGGGCTGAAGGGCAATCTGGCCCCCGAAGGCGCAATCGTCAAAATCGCCGGTATGGCCGAGGATGAGATCATCTTCACCGGCCCAGCCCGCGTATTTGAATGCGAAGAAGACGCGTTTGAGGCAGTCAAAGCCCGCACCTATAAAGAAGGCGAAGTTCTGGTGATCCGCAACGAAGGCCCCGCAGGCGGCCCCGGCATGCGCGAAATGCTGGCCACCACCGCCGCCCTGTCAGGCCAAGGCATGGGCAAAAAGGTGGCGCTGATCACCGATGGCCGGTTTTCCGGCGCGACCCGTGGCTTTTGCGTCGGCCATGTCGGCCCCGAGGCCGCACATTGCGGGCCAATCGCGTTGTTGAAAGACGGCGACATGATTACCCTGGACGCGATCAAAGGCGAGATCTCGGTCGATCTGACCGAGGCAGAGCTGACATCGCGCAAGGCAGACTGGAAAGGCCCGCGCGAAACCATCTATTCATCTGGCGCGCTGTGGAAATACGCGCAACTGGTCGGTGCGACCAACAAAGGGGCGGTCACCCATCCCGGTGCGAAAAAGGAAAAGCATGTCTATATGGACATTTGATCACCACCTGATCAAAGCCATCACGATCTTAGCGATAGCCACGGGCCTTTCGGCCTGCGGCGGTCGCACGGATGGTCCATCGCGGACAACAGCGTTTTCCCAATTAACCCCAACCCAGAAATCCACCATCGAAGTTTCAGGCCGCCCGATCATCATCGAAGGTCCGCGCGGCTTTTGCATGGACCGGCAGGCCTCCCAAATCGCTGAGGACAACGCCTTTGTGCTGCTGGGTAATTGCAACGCAGTTTCCACCAATGGCCGTGGCGCCAGCCCCAAGATCAAAGCGCTTCTGACGGCGACGATCTCGGGCAGCGGCCAAGGCTCGGTCACTGATTCGATGAACAGTATGGATGCGTTTTTCCGCTCGGAAACCGGGCGGACGGCGCTGTCGCGCAGCTCAGACCCAGGATCGGTGCAGATCCTTGACAGTTTTCAGCAGGACGACGTCTATTACCTGCGCGCGCGGGACAGCAGCACAGGTATCGTGCCGGACGCTGCCGATGATTACTGGCGCGCTTACTTCGATTTGCGTGACCAGATCGTGTCGGTGTCGGTGATCGGCTTTCAGTCCGACCCAATCAGCCCCGATGTCGGGCTTAGCACGGTGCAGGAATTCACCGGCCTGATCCGCAACCGCAACGATGGGACGCCGATGGCTGACACGGTCATACCCGAACCGGAAACGCCTCCGGCCCGGCAACCACGCCCGCAACCAACGGCGAACGATCCGACCAACTCCCTCAGGTCGATCGGCTTGCTGCGTCGGCTTTTGGGCTAGGGGCCTGGCACCTGCCCCGGGTTAGGGAAAGAATTTCGTGCATGGCCCGGCGTTAACGGTTAGAAACTTTGCTGAGGGGCTGTGTCTTTGCCCAAACATGATGGGTCATACCTGGCCAATTTCAACCGGGATCTGATCACGTCAGACGCAAAGTACGGCAGACGGGCAAAAGAACTTTATAACCATGCGCGATAAGTCATCGGGATTTCTGGGGACCATGTTCCAAAAGCGCCATTTGCGGCGTTGGCAGCGGTTGCAGGACGTTGCCCGGACCACCGATCTTGAAAACCTGCGCCAGTTGCAGGGACATGCGCGGGCCGTGGCGCAGCGCGCGGCCTCGGTCAGTTTGATCGCGGAAACCCGGCTCTTGCAGCCTTTGATCGGCGCCAACAAAATGGACGTGCCGCCCTCAACCAACTGGGCCCATCGGCCTGATCTGTGGGCTGGCCCGATTGACCCTGTCGGCTATGCCCCGGCGCGCAACAATTCACGTATCGGCAAAGAGGTGACGCTGTATCACGATTGCAAATCTGGCAGCGTTTCGGCCCGGCAAGTGCGCAATTCCGGACCGCATGACGCCGCGCCTTTTGGCCTGCAAATGGATATTTTCGACTTTAACGGCAGCTTTCTTTCGCTGGTGATCCAGGCCCCCGATCACATCATTCAGAACCTCAAGAAAACCCAGATCCTGCGCCTGGCGATGACCGGTCAAAGCGAACGACCGCTTGAAATCAGCACAAGACTGAACCTAAAAAACGGCCCCAACACCGAACAGGTCAGCCGCGAGGTCAGTCTGACCCCGGATGGCAGCGCGGTTGAATTTGACCTCGCCTATGTGCCGTTTCAGGAAGCCAAGGCCGAGCGCGTCTGGTTTGACCTGTTTTTTGATGCCCCGGCGATGAACCAAGTGCAAATCCGCGATCTGACCCTGTCGCGCCACCCCCGCGCCGAAGTGTAAAGGCCAGAGATGAGCGATTTTATCCTAACCCGCCAACGCATCCGATCCGGCCGCTATGAAGGCATCCTGACAAGCCGTGGCCGCGTCTCGGCTGAGCCTGAGCTTGAGATGCAGTTCCTTGGAACCTCGGTCGGGAATGTCGATTTTAAGCCGGATGAAAAGACCAAACGCACCTGGAACATCAAGGCCCAGATCCCGCTGTTTTCAATCAATGAAGGCGTGCAGACCTATGTGATCCGCGACGCTGCCTCCGAAGAAACGCTGGACAGTTTCGCCATCGTCTGCGGAGAGCCGTTGCAAGAAGACCTGCGCACCGAAATGGCGCTTTTGCGGGCGGAACTTGAAATGCTGAAGAAATCCTTCTGGAAACATGTGGTGAAAACCGGGGAATGACGCCGCGTTTTGCGTGACAAGACCCTCTGATTTCAGCACAGTTTCCAACAGCCGACATTTTCTGAAAGAACCCTGATGACCAACGCTTTTTACCCCCACCTGTTCGCCCCGCTTGATCTTGGCTTCACGACGCTGAAGAACCGGGTGCTCATGGGCTCGATGCATACCGGTCTGGAAGAAGTCGGCGATTGGGAACGCATCGCCACCTATTACGGCGACCGCGCCAAGGGCGGGGCGGCTTTGATCGTGACAGGCGGCATGTCCCCCAATGCCGAAGGCGGGGTTTTTGCCGGGTCTGCCGGGTTGTTTTCCGACAAGGACATCGCCAATCACAAGATCGCCACGGACCGGGTGCATGAAAACGGCGGCAAGATCGCGATGCAGATCCTGCATGCTGGCCGCTATGCCTATAACCCAAAATGTGTCGCGCCCTCGCCAGTGAAATCACCAATCTCGCCTTTTCCCCCGACCGAGTTGGATGAAGACGGCATCGAAAAGCAGATCGCCGATTTCGCCACCGCCACGGTGCGCGCCCGCGAAGCCGGGTATGACGGGGTGGAAATCATGGGCTCCGAAGGGTATTTCCTGAACCAGTTCATTGTCACCCACACCAACAAGCGCACCGACCGTTGGGGCGGATCATACGAAAACCGCATCCGCCTGCCGATCGAAGTCGTGCGCCGCTGCCGCGAAGCGGTTGGGCCGGACTTCATTATCATCTACCGCCTGTCGATGATCGACCTTGTGCCCAACGGCTCCACTTACGCCGAAGTTGTGCAGCTGGCGCAGGAAATCGAAAAAGCAGGCGCTACGATCATCAACACCGGCATCGGCTGGCACGAGGCACGGGTGCCGACGATTGCCACCTCGGTGCCGCGCCGGGCCTTTGCTTGGGTGACGCAAAAACTGATGGGCAAAGTGTCGATCCCGGTGATCACCTCAAACCGCATCAACATGCCGGATGTCGCAGAATCAGTGCTGTCTGAAGGCTGTGCCGACATGGTGTCGATGGCGCGACCGTTCCTGGCAGATGCTGAGTTTGTGAACAAGGCCGAAGCAGGCCAAGCCGATCACATCGCGCCCTGCATCGGCTGCAATCAGGCCTGCCTTGACCACACATTTGCCGGTAAAATCTCAACCTGTCTGGTCAACCCCCGCGCCTGCTACGAAACCGAGCTGGCCTATGACCCTGCCGCAACCCCCAAATCCGTCGCGATCGTCGGCGCGGGCCCGGCCGGGCTTGCCACCGCTTTGGTTGCGGCCAAACGCGGCCATAACGTCAGCTTGTTTGACAAGTCCGACAAGCTGGGCGGACAGCTGAACATGGCGAAAATGGTCCCCGGCAAAGAAGAATTCTTTGGCCTTGTGACCTATTATGAGGCGGAGGTGGCCACCCGCGGCATTAACCTGCACCTAGGCACCGAAGTTACGGCAGACATGCTGACTGATTTTGACGAGGTTATCATCGCCACCGGCGTCAGCCCACGTGATCCCGGCATTCCGGGGCAAGATGGGTCAAACGTGCTTAACTATATCGACGTGCTGAAACATCGAAAGCCGGTCGGCAAGACCGTCGCGATCATTGGTGCCGGGGGTATCGGCTTTGATGTCGCGGAATTCCTGGTGCATGAGGGCGAAAGCCCGGCCGAAAACATCGACCTGTGGAAACGCGAATGGGGCGTTGGTGATCCGGCAACTACCCGTGGCGGTCTGGCTTCGGACGGCCCGCATCCCGAAGGCCCAGCACGGCAGGTCACGCTGCTGCAACGTAAGGCGCAGAAAATGGGCAAAGGCCTTGGCAAAACCACCGGCTGGATCCACCGCGCGGCGCTTAAGATGAAGGACGTCGATATGGTCGCGGGCGTGAATTACGAAAAGATCGACGCCGAAGGCCTACATGTCAGCTTTGGTGAAGCCCGCGAAAACCCGACCCTGATCGCTGCCGAGACCATCGTTCTGTGCGCTGGACAATTGCCTGAACGCAACCTGGCCGACACGCTGATCGCAAATGGCCGGACCCCTCACATCATCGGCGGCGCCGACGTCGCAGCAGAACTAGACGCCAAACGCGCCATCGACCAGGGATCAAGGCTGGCGGCCCAGCTCTGACCTGCAGATCTTTCTTTCAAAAATATCCTCGCCGAAGGCAAACGCGTAGCAGCGCGTTCTTTGGGCGGGGATCCTAAAGCGTTACATTAAGAAAAAGCTTTAATCGCCTTTAATCAGGCAATTAGCGAATGAAGTTCATCCATTGATTTAACCAGCTCCTGGGTGATACCGGGTTCAGACAGCGCATGTCCAGCCGTCCCAACCATCACCAACCGCCCCAGATCCCAGCCTTCGGACAAGGCATGCGCGCCTGCCGGTGGGCAGATCATGTCATAGCGGCCCTGCACGATCACGCCGGGAATATCGACCAGCTTATCAAGGTTGTTCAGGATCGCCTGATCCTCTGTCAGGAACGCGCGGTTGGTGAAATAGTGGTTTTCCAAACGCGCGAACGCCCGGGCGTAATCCGCCGGGCTTGACCCCCGCGCCTCCCCCGGTTCCAGAACGGCCAGGGCGTTTTCCCAACCGGCCCAGGCGCGGGCGAAAATCACCTGCTCTGACGGATCGTCGCTGAACAGACGTTTGTGATACGCGCGGATCAGATCGCCCTGCTCGTCCTTGGGGATGGGGGCGATGAAATTGGCCCATTGCTCGGGCCAGAAATGTGCTGCCCCACCGCCGTAAAACCAGTCAAGTTCGCGCTGGGTGGCCAGGAACACGCCGCGCAAAACCAGCCCTGTCACCCTGGAAGGATGCGCCTGCGCATAGACCAGCGACAGGGTCGCCCCCCAGGAGCCGCCAAACACCACCCACTGATCAATGTCCAAAAGGCTGCGGATCACCTCGATATCGTCAACCAGATCCCAGGTTGTATTGTTTTCAACGCTGGCATGCGGGCGGGATCGACCGCAGCCACGCTGATCAAACAAGACAACGCGATAGATCGCCGGATCAAAAAACCGCCGCATCGCCGGGCTACAGCCCCCGCCGGGGCCGCCATGCAGAACCACCACCGGGATACCGGTCGGGTTGCCGCATTGCTCCATATAAATCTTGTGGCCACCGCTGACAGGAATGACCCGCTGATCAAAGGGATTGATCGCGGGATACAACATTTCAGACGTGGTTTTTTGGCTGGTGGACTTGTGCATCGGCTGTCTTTGTGGTCGGTGGTATCCCAGTATCACCCCATCCTTGGCAGGTTGAAATGACAAGTGCAATGCAATCCGCAACGACCGTAGATGCCGGCGAAGTCGCCAAGTTCGAGGCGATGGCCACCGAATGGTGGGACGCCAACGGCAAGTTCAAACCGCTGCATATGATGAATCCCTGTCGGCTGGATTACCTGACCGAACAGATCGCGACAGAGTTTGGGCGCGACCTGTCGGCACCCGACCCTTTCAAAGGGCTGCGGCTACTTGATATTGGCTGTGGCGGGGGTTTGCTGTCGGAACCGATGGCACGGCTTGGGGCGACCGTGGTTGGCGCGGATGCGGCTGCCGGGAATATCCCGGTGGCGCAGATCCACGCCGAACAATCCAACTTGGAGATAGATTACCGCAACACCACCGCCGAGGATCTTGCCGCCGCAGGCGAACAGTTTGATGTCGTGCTGAACATGGAAGTAATCGAACATGTCGCCGATCCTTCCGCCTATCTTGCCGCCTGTCAGACGCTGTTGAAACCGGGCGGTCTGATGCTGTGTTCCACCATCAATCGCAACGCCAAAAGCTATCTTGTGGCGATCATCGGGGCAGAGCATGTGATGCGATGGTTGCCGCGCGGCACCCATGAATGGCAGAAATTCATCACCCCGGATGAGCTTTACGACCTGATCCGCGCCGCCGATTTGCAGCCGGTTGATCGCAAAGGTTTTGTGTTTAATCCGGTTTTGTGGTCCTGGGCGATTTCGACTACGGATCTAAGCGTCAATTACGTTACGGCCAGCGTGAAGTCAGTTTAAATATCCTGCTCCAACACGCGGCGCAGGTCGCGCAGGAATGGCATTGCTGCTTTCATCTTGTCGCTGCCAAGCGCCTGAACCAGACCGTCAAAAATCGGTGCCACCGCACGCACCGCATCATCGCGTGCGCGTTCGCCTGCCGGGCTGATTGCGACAAATTTTCGCCGCGCGTCGTCCCAATCGGGGCGGATATGGACGTAGCCTGCGGCCTCAAGCTTGCCAAGGGTGTTGGTCATCGCACCTTTGGTCACATGAAACAGCCGCGCCAGTTGGGCCGGGCTGCGTTCGCCACCGGCATGCACAAGATGGTTCAGCACCGAAAAGTGGGAGATTTCCATCCCCTTCGGCAGCGCCTTGCTGATCTGGGCGCGCGACAAACGCTCGGCCATTGCGATTTCGCTGAACAGGGCGATTGCCACGGGATCATTGCGCGCGGTCATAGTGGCCCCTGGTAGGGGCGGTCGTGGCGGATGGCCGGGATGCGCTGGCGGGCTTTGGCAACCTCGGCCAGGTCGATATCCACAAGGGTGACGCCGGGATTGGTGCCGCCATCGGCCAAAACCTCCCCCCAGGGGGATATGGCTAGCGCGTGGCCATAGGTACTGCGTGGTTTGCCGTTAGATATCGCGTGGTCGCCGCATTGCGCCGGGGCCAGCACGAAACAGCCGGTTTCAATCGCGCGCGCGCGCAGCAAAACATGCCAATGCGCTGCACCCGAGACTGGCGAAAACGCGGCCGGAACGGTGATGATCTGCGCCCCGGCTTTAGCCAGATCGCGATGCAGATGCGGGAACCGCAGGTCATAACAGATGGTCATGCCGACCGCGCCAATCGGCGTTTGCGCCATAACCGCATGATCACCGGGCCTGTAGCCATCGGATTCGCGCCAAGTCTCGGTTTCGGAGATATCGACGTCAAACATATGGATCTTGTCATATGTCGCAACGATCTGGCCTTTGGGATCAATCAGAAAGCTGCGATTGGCGAAGCGTCCGTCCCGATCCACGGTTTTCACCGCGAGGGAGCCGATCAAAAGCCAGATACCCAGCTCTGCCGTCACATCGCGTAAGCGGGTGAGGGTCGGGTCGTCTTCCTGAAGGCGCAAGACGCCTTGCTGATGAGCGCGGCTGGTTGAAATGATGTTGGTGACTTCCGGTGTCAGCACAAAGGTCGCGCCATCGCCCGCTGCCTGGCGGATGAAACCTTCGGTCACGGGCAGGTTTGCCAGCGACTGGTCACCCGCGCATAGCTGAACCAGACCCACGCGCATCGGATCAGGCCGCCAGAAGATCGTTAAGCTTGCCTGAACGCTCTAGCTCATAAAGCTCATCACAGCCGCCGACATGTCGGCCGCCGATGAAAATCTGCGGCACGGTACGGCCACCATTGGCGCGTTGAACCATCTCAGCCCGGCGCGCAGGGTCGCGGCCAAGGTCAATTTCGTTGTACTCAGCGCCTTTTTCGGTCAGCAGACGTTTGGCCGCGACACAAAAACCGCAAAACCGGGTTGTGTATATTTCGACTTGTTTCATTTTTTCCGCTCTTATCCAGTGGCTGGGATGTACTGGATTTAGGCATGCCATGCAACGCGCGCCAGTGCTGCACCAACAAATTCGCGTAATCGCTAAGTTTTTTCGACACGCGCCAGGGCGATGACATCAACCCGGGCGGCCTTTGCGGCGAAACAGGCCTCGGCACAGGCAGCCAGGGTCGCGCCTGAGGTCATCACATCATCCACAAGCAGGATGTGTCGCCCGGTGAGGGTTGGCTGTTTGGCCGCAGGCACGGCAAATGCGCCGCGCTGGTTTTCCTGACGCGCTTGGCGGGACATCCCTTCCTGCGGGCGGGTTTTGCGGATGCGTTTCAACGCGTCAGGGCAGGTTTGCAGCCCGGACACGCGGGCCAGGGCCTGCGTCAATAGTGCGGCCTGGTTATAGCGGCGGAAGAACAGGCGGCTGGCACGCAGCGGCACTGGCACCAGCAGGGTTTCAGGCCCTGCCAGTTTATGGGTCAGCGGCAGCAGCCACCGGCACATCGGGCGCACCAGGTCTTGCCGGTCGCCATGTTTCAGCGACAGGATCATCCTTCGCGCGCTGCCCCGGTACAAAAACACCGCCCGCCCTTTGCCCCAAGGCTGTGGCGCGAT
>Ga0307929_1001828_pt1 | contig 14978 bp, 9 predicted proteins | sample AceLakmetage1330_FD_203160 | JGI IMG/M metagenome (GOLD analysis project Ga0307929, IMG submission 203160) | Saline water microbial communities from Ace Lake, Antarctica - #1330 | ecosystem: Environmental > Aquatic > Non-marine Saline and Alkaline > Saline | place: Antarctica: Ace Lake...
AGGAGATGCTGGCCGACGCAGTTGGAAGCCGCTATAGCTTTCGCCGGGTGGAGAGATTGTCAGACGGTATTGAGGCATTGAGAAAATCCGAGCCGGGTGATATAGATATCGTGCTCTTGGATTTGACTTTGCCCGACAGCAGCGGATTGAACACTCTCCACAAGATTAAACCGGAGATTCCCAAAACTCCCGTAGTTGTCCTGACCGGTCTTGACGACGAGGCCATAGCGTATGAGGCCATGCGCAACGGTGCTCAAGACTATCTGGTAAAGGGACGCATAGATATTGACAGCCTTTCGCGCAGTATCCGTTATTCAATCCAGCGACAGAAAATATTCTCGGATCTGATAGATCTGACCTGGCATCTGCAAATGAGCGAGATGCGCTTTAAGGATATTGTGGAAAACAATGCCGACGGTATTCTGCTGGTGGACAGCGATGATAAAATTCTGCTTGCCAATCAAGCTTGCAGCCGTCTTTTCGGTAGAAAACCCGAAGACTTGATGGGTAGCCTGTTCGGTTTTCCTATGGTTGAGAGGGAAAATACCGAGATACAGATAATCAGGCAGGAAGGCGATACCATTTACGCCGAGATGCGTCTGGCACAGACTGTCTGGGACGGCAAGCCCTCATTTCTGGCGTCTCTGCACGATATTACCGAGCGCAAGAATGCCGAAATGCACACTCGCCACTTGAACAAGGTGCTGAAGGCTTTGAGAAAAGTCGGGCAGTTGATGGTCAAGGTAAAAGATCGCCATGAACTGGTTGAGAAAATATGTGAGACTCTGGTATCTACTAGAGGATATCGCACAGCCTGGATAGTTTTGACAGGGGATTTCGGGGAATATCGTTATGTTGCAAAAGCAGGAGAACCGGACGGTTTTGCTGCCGTTATCGAGAGCTGGAAGAGCGGCGATATTCCAAGTTGTGCCCGTGAAACAATTCTGACACCTGGTGTTTCAGTCAGAAACCAGGAGACTTCCTATCTCTACAAGGAGGAATTATGCAGACAAGCCAACCGGGAAAACTGCGCTTTTGTGGCTCGTCTGGAGCATAACGACAGGCTTTTCGGTATCCTGCGGGTGTCGCTTTCCAGCGATTTTACACTGCATCTGGACGAGAAGGAGTTGTTCGGGGAATTGGCCGACGATATCGCCTTTGCTTTGCATAATATCGAAATAGAAGGAGTGCGCCTTCAGGCTGAAGACAAGATCAAACAAATGGCTGTGTTGCAGGACAGCAGCATAGATAACGCCGGGGTCTGGTTGAATGTCATCGACCCTGACGGTAAGATTCTGGTCTGGAACAGGACTGCTGAAAAAATAAGCGGTTACCGCTCGGATGAAGTGATCGGTCGTGTGGATATCTGGGAAATACTGTATCCAGATGTCACTCAGCGCCAGAAAATTATGGAGCAGACGCATCGTATCATAGACGAGAAATCCGGTTTCAATAGTCTGGAGTCTGTCATGCGTTGCAAAAACGGTGAAAATAAAACAATCGCCTGGCATTTGCGCAACTTGACCGATGAGTTGGGTAAGGTAGTGGGAGCTATCATGCTGGGTCGTGATGTTACAGAGCACAAGCAGGCCGAAGACGATCTGCGCCGCACGACACAGTGGCTCAAAAACCTTGGCGATAACGGCGGCGATCGGAAACAGCATTGAGTGCGCTGAGATTAGCGAATACTTCCCGTCGACTGGACAGAACAGATAAAAGCCTGCACAATAGGGCAAATGAATTATTTTAATGAATTGTAGTGTGCAGGTATGGGCGCTTTTCAGATCGAAGATACAGTCTATTTCGTTTATTTAGTTTATCCGCTATTAATAGCAGCGATGACTTTGCTTGCCATAAAAGAATTCCGCAAGAGCCTGCCGGAAATTTGCAAAAGAGATTGGGCCGCTTTGTCGCTGGTGATGGCTTTTGCCTTATTGTGGCTGGTATTGCACTCAGATATAGCTTCGCAATACTGGGGGCCGAGTTTTCAGAACTGGAAATTCGAGTACAACGCCTTGAGTCTCAGCCGTTTCGAGCCTGCAAGCTTTGAGATTATACATCACAACGGCGCGGCTTTTTTGATGATTCCGTTTCTTTGGATATTCGGTGTCTCGCATTCATCGGTGGTAATGCTGAACGCCATTGCATTCGTTGTCTGTGTTTCAGGCTGTGCCCTGGCTGCCCGAGAACTTGCAGGCAGGCGCAGTGCCTTGATTCTGACGGGTTTTTTTGCTTGCACCTACGATCCTCTTCTGGCCCTGTGGCCAGCCGGTGGAGAATACATGCTGTGCATGGCGGCCTGCTCGCTTTCTATCTGGTTGATACTGAGGGATTTGCGTGTCGGCAGCTTGGGCGGTTTTTTTCTGACGGCTCTTTCCATACAATATGCCAGCATGATACGCATGGAAGCACTTTTGCTATGGGGCATCTGGTTTATTGCGTATCTGACGATGGATGAGCGCAGAGCCGGGCGTTTGAAGGTGATGGTGCTTTTAGGATCTGTCAGCTTTATAATCTCCAGTATGGCCTTCGACAATTTCTTTTCCCCGCGTGAGGCTTTGGAAGATAAAAACCTGCACTACTATTTCAATGGCTATCTTTACTACCTTGCCGAAGCTTTGCCGATATTGCTGGCGGCGCTTTTTGCGCTTTTTGCTTTTTTAAAAAAAGGCGATGCGCGGGTGCTGGCGCTTTTGTGCGGAGTGGTGGTCTTTAGTGTGATGTTGCTTTTCTCTGCCAGTTCCGATGTTTATCAGCTCTCCAATTATCTATTCATTCCATTGGCGATTATAGCCGGTTCTTTTACTGACAGCTTATCAAATCGCCCTAAGATACTTGCGGTCTTATCGGTCCTGCTGGTGGCATCCGGGGCGTTTTGGGGACAGAGTTGCATCTGGAGCAATATCGAGCTTTTCCGCCAGCCGGATAAAGACATTAGAGAATTGGCCGGAAGTCTTGAAAACAAAGGGACTCCGCTGCTGATATATGAGCCTTATGCAGCCTTGGCGCTTTGTGAAAGGCCGCTGGTGCAGCATGGCATAATTCCCTTAAAAAAACTCGTCCGAAATCTCGACGATCTGGACAGCTTTGCCTGCTTTGCTTTAAAGGAATCTCAAGGCGGTTGCGATTTTGTGGAGCTTTTTAGTGATGTGCGTGAGTTGGTCACTGAAGGCCTCACTCACGTAGACCCCGAGAAATACGGCTTCAAAGCAAGCGATATACGTGAGAACGGCGCGGTCGTTATGCGCGTTTATCACAGAAGCGCCGGGACAAAAGCCGGGAGGCTGCCATGAAGCTTCGTCTGCTGTCGCTTGTTCTTGTCCTGTCTGCTTTGCTGATGAACCCGGCATTTGCGGAAGAGACTGAAAAATGGATCATCCCCTCGGGGCAGGAAGAAAGCATCTCCGCCATTTTCGACACGCCGCCGGATACGCCGAATGTGCTGGTGGAATCCATCTCCATCATGCAGGACAAACTTGTGATCGGGGTTTCATCCAAGGGAAGTGCAGCGACCATAAGCATAGATTACGGGTGGACACTAAAGCCCTCCCCTGCCTGTGGTCTGATGGGCAGAATGCGTCTGTGCGTTGAGGGCTCCGACTTCGCTTCCTCGCCTGCGGCCCTTGAATATCACAAGTGGCTTGGGGGGCGCGGGATAAAACTGGAACGTCTGGATGCAATCTGGAAAAAAATAAATATCGTCAGCGAGCAGAAAAAAGAGCGCTCTTTTGCGGTGGAATTTTACTGGTATCTGCACGAACGCCGTGCCTTTTGGCTGGGTTTGTTTTACGTGGCATGGTTGCTGATTCTTTCGCTGGCTCTGGTGTCGCGATTCGTAAAAGAAGTCTCGCTGCTTATAAGTCAGCAGGGCGGCACGAGAAAAACCGCTCTGATACGCGCTATCATCCTTTTGTCGCTTGCCTTGATATTCTTTGCCACCGCCGTATTCTTGAGCTCCAACGATTTAAAATCCATCTGTTGATATTCTCACTTAAAAGGGATGCGGATCGTCGTATACCTTGTCGGTGTCCTTGACTTGCTTGGTCTCGGTCTGCTGCATTAAACCCGGCTCCTGTTCGCGTACCTCCCAGGGTGTCTTGATTTTCAAGCTCGTCACCTTGTAGAGCCCCACTTGCAAAGACTCTGCTTCGGGATATTCCAGAATGCCGTAGCCGTCGGGACGATTGGGTACAAGTTCCTGCCAGACCGGCTCTAAATTGGCTTGTCCGCGCAGCTTGCGGCAGGCGGGGTGCATGTAATCTTTGGGGAGTTTCGTTTCTTTTGACTGGCGATAAAGCGCATAGCAGCGCGTCCCAAGATACACGTAGCTCGGTTCGCTTACCTCTCCTGCCAGATAGAGGTTCCACCAGGTCTGAAGATTCAGAATCCTGTCTCCGGGACGGGGTGGGTTGAAAGTCGTTACCGGGTTCGAGCGCGGCTGGTTGCGACTTAGTGGGGGATCGCCGTCTGCAAATAGCGCCAGCGCTATCGGCGTATCCGGCAGGCTGGATGCCAGTCTTGCAAAACCCGCTTTTTCCGCATCGGCGTTTGTGGTCTGCCAGGACAGCCAGGCCGAGAACGCAATAGAGCCGGAAAGCAGCAAGCCCCCCCATAGTGCAGGGTGCAGGAGCACCTGCATGGCGCTCTGTTTTTTCTCGAAGAGTCTTACAGCCGTCAATGCCGCGGGCATCGTTGCAAAATAAAGCGCCGCGCCGTCTGGGTGTGCGACTCCTGACAAGTGCGCTTCCATGAAATACAAAAGTGAGAATCCGCAGGCGCACAAAAGCAAGGCCCAGGATTTCGAGAGTAATTGCCAGGGTTTTGTAAACAGTGCAATAAACGTCAGCAGCCCGACAGCAAGAGGCATTAGCTGCGGTTGGAAAAACGGCAGGTGTTGTATGTAAAGCGGCCACAATTCCTTTATGCTGTCGAAAAACGCGATCATATTTGTCCAGTCGCGCATTGTTGCGGATGACAGATACAGCAGGTGCGCCAGCAATAAGGGCATCAGCAGCAGAAGCAGGGCGATGCGTTGCGACATAAAGGCTTGCCTGATGTCTTTTTCCAGACGTAGATTTTCGCTCCAGAAGATCGTCAAGGGGATGGCCACCGCCATCAGCGGCATACAGTATATGGCGAACATGAACGACAAAACAGATACGGTCAAGGCCATCCGCGAGCAGTCGCGCCTGAAAAGCTCAAGCTGATTCAAGCCTGCGAAAAAGAAAAACAAGCCCGGAATGTGTGGCACAAGTGAATTGTGTTCGGCTATCAGGAAGGGATTCAGTCCTAAAAGAACGATCAAGGCCGCGCCGGAGTAGGCTTTACGAGTATAGCGCTCCAGCCACAGCGAGGCCGAGAGTATCGTCAACCAGCCGATGACGATGTTTGTATAGAGCATACTCGCGCCGCTGTCTGGCAAAATAGAGAACAGAAAACGGTAAAAAGCCACGCTGCCCGGCATCATGCCCGACAAGTCTCCCGATGCGGCAGCCTGTTCCAGAAACCAGTAACCGCCGTAAGCTTCCAGCGATCTTTCGGGAAATACCAGACGCAGCAACAATGCAATAGCCGCAAGCAAAAGCAGCAGGCGTCTTTCCGGGCGATCCATGAAGCGTATGTCTTTAATCGCTCTGAAAGCCAGTATCAGGCCGCCTGCAAAGGCCAGAAAGAAAATCGCCCAGATGGAAATCTGCTCGAAACTCAAAAGGAAAATCTGGAAATTCTTGAGCACCGGAAAAGGCAGTTTGAGATTTGAAGGCTTGTTATCTGTTGTCGCGGGTCTGCCGTCCAAACCTTTGATTCCTTGAATATTGCGGACTTCGAGTTTCAGCAGACCTTTGTCATTAAGCTTGAGCCGACGTGCCAATTCGTCCATCAGCAGCGATACTGCGGTCTGCCTGTCGGCCTCGAAACCCGTGCCTTCGTACAGAATCTGAAAATTGTCGCTTGCTGCATAAGCTGCAGTGCCTTCTTCAAATGCTTCCAATATCACCACGACCCGGCCCTGCTCTTTGTGCGAGTAAGGGCATACCATACGCGAAGAGCCTTCGCTGCAAGCTTCGCGTGTCCAATCATTGGCCACTGCCGAGTTGTTGTTCTCATTATTCAGAAGCGAAGCGATATCGCCTTCTGCTGCGAATGAATTTGCGGGCAGGCAGCACAAGGCGAGCAGCATAATAAAACAAAGTCTTGTATGCCACCTTGCAGTATCGGAGCTACTCGGCTTTTCGAGTGCGTGTCTCATATCCGGTTTCCATTTTGCTCTGCTTCGTTTGTGGATTCGGGCAGGAGGATCACGAAGGTAGCGCCCTCGCCCTTTTTGCTCTGTACGCCTATCTCTCCTCCGTGCGAGTCTGTGGTGCGCTCGCAGATGGCAAGCCCCAGTCCGGTGCCGTAGCCGGGGTCTTTGGTGGTGTAGAAAGGCGTGAAGATATTGGCCTGACGTTCTTCGTCTATTCCGGGGCCGTTGTCGATCACGGCCAGGGATATCAAGGGTTGCCCCTTGGCGAAATTTTCGCTGGATTCGCGGAAGGTCAGACTCGGATCGTAGATGACCTCTTCTAAAAAGATGGTTATCGAGCCTTCGCCGTTCATGGCCTGGGCTGCGTTTAAGAATAGATTCACCAGCACCTGCTGCAACTCCGACTCGTCGCCCTCGACCGGCGCAGGGCGTTTGTGGGAATTGAAATTCATCTCTATGTATTTGAACTGGTTCTGCATACGAACGAGTTCTATGGTTTCATCAACAAGCAGATTCAAATCCAGACGCTTGACTTCCGATGATCCGGGCCGCGAATAATCCAGCAGACCCTTGACAATGCTGCGGATGCGGATCACGTCTTTTTCTATGCGTGTCAAAATATCCTTGACGTTTTCCTCGTCCACGCCGCCATCTTGCATCAAACCCACATAACCCAATATGGCCGAAAGCGGGTTGCCGACCTCGTGGGCGACGCCTGCGGCAAGCTGACCCACAGAGGCCAGGCGCTCCGAGCGCATCAGACCGCGCCTTGTCAACTCAAGTTCTTCGTTGATGTCCAGCAGTTCGTTTATCTGCTCGGCCACCTGTTGCTCGCTCTCGGATAGCGATGATGCCATTTCGTTGAAGGAATTGGCCAGCTCCGCCAGTTCAGTCGTTTCCGAGATAGGCAGGCGTACGCTGCGATTACCGGCGCTCATTTTGCGCAGGGCATCGTTGAGTCTTTTAACGGGAGTTGCCACCATGCGGTTTAACAGCAGGGCTCCGAACAGGATCAGGATTCCGGCATAGGCTCCCGCCAGAGCAAGGATGAGCCAGCCCGAGAAAAACAACTCGTGCTCGGGTTGGACTATGGGCAGTATGACCTGCACGCGACCAAACAGCGCCCCCATGTATTTCCAGGGGAACTGCACCAGTATCATTCTGTTGTCGTTAATGGGGTGGTTGATTACGGATGTCGTCAGCGAGGCGACAGGTTGCGGGAATGATTTTGAAAAAATCTCGGCTTCCTGCCAGCGGCGCTCGGACAGGGTGGACCAGACCACCTGACCGGAAATGTCGAAGAAAGAAATGGAATGCATATAGCGGTCGTCGTGGACGCGCGATGCGACGCGGGCTGCCAAAGCGCGTGTGGCCATTTCTCCGGGCAATTCGCTCGGCATACGTTCGCTGGTCAGGGTGCGTTGCAGCATCTCGGCTATCATCACACCCGAGCGACGTTTTTCTTCCACGAAAACGTTACGTGAGAAATTGATCAGGACCAGTCCCAGCAAGACCACGGCGGTTATCAGCAGTATAGACAAACTCAAAAGAATTTGAAAGCGCAGTGATAACAGTCGTGGAAAGCGCAGGCGCATCTATCAGAACCCCCAGCCAGTCATAAAGTCCAGAATGATTTTGCCGAAGAACAGGAACTCCAGTCCCGACAATGCCAGGAAAGGACCGAAGGGTATGGCGGCATGGCGCACGGAAAGTTCTTCTTCGCCTTCTTTTTCACCGTTTGTGGCGCTTTCCTGCTCCTCATCCGGATCGGGTAAGGGCGGTTGCTTTTTGATTAATCCAAAAGCATAGCCGATAAAAAACACCGCCAGGCCCTGCAACGAGCTTCCCAAGAGCAGGAAGGGAATAGCCTGCCAGCCTAGAAAAGCCCCTAAAAGGGCCAGCAGCTTTGCGTCGCCCATGCCTATTCCTTCGCGTTTGGTCAAAAACCAATAACCGTAGGCTACCAGGAATATCAACAGAAAACCGATGATGGCGCCTATCAGCGAATCTTGCCAGCGCAACTCGGGAATGAAGAAGCTGGCGCCTATGCCTATCAATATGCCCGGCAGAGAGATTTCGTTGGGGATGATCTGGTAGGGAATGTCTATGAAGGTGATCGTAAGCAGTATGGCGCAGAAAATGAAATAGACGAACATGGCCGGAGTAAGGTCGAAGTGTGCATAGCAGGCCAGAGCCAGAACGCCTGTCAACAGTTCTATCAACGGGTATTGTATGGATATGGGCTTTCTGCACTTGCGGCATTTGCCGCCCAGCGTGATATAGCTCAGGATGGGTACGTTGTCATACCAGCGCAGGCCGTAGTTGCAGCGTGGGCAGTGCGAAGGCGGCGATACCAGCGACTGTTTTTTTGGCAGGCGCAGAATGACGACGTTTAGAAAACTGCCTATGCTGATTCCGAAAAGAAAAACAAAAACGGTGACATATGTTTCGAACAAATCTTACTCCTCTTCGTTTTCGACCGGGCCCATGTCCATGCCGAGTTTTTTCATGCGATAGCGCAGGCTGCGGAAGCTCACTCCCAAAATCTTGGCAGCTTCGGTCTTGACTCCGTCGGCCTTTTTCATGGCATCGTCTATGTAGCGTCTTTCATGCTGTTCCAAAACCTTGTCCAGAGTTGCGCCGGATTCCGCATCTATGCTGTCGCCCACCAACTCTTCGGCGCGGATGACCTGTGAAGAGCGTTCCAGTACCTGATCCAGCATAGCAGGTGGCAGGCTGGCGGGCCTGATCCTGTCGCTGGTTTCAAGTGCCACTGCGCGTTCTATTATGTTGCTCAATTCGCGCACGTTGCCGGGGTAATCGTAGTTTATCATTATCATCATGGCGGCTTCGGAGACATTCAACTGCGGCCTGCCTAAGTCGTTGCATGATTGCTTGATGAAGTGCTGTATCAGGATGGGGATGTCGTCACGCCGCTCACGCAGTGCCGGCAGCCCTATCTGGATAACGTTCAGGCGATAGTAGAGGTCTTCTCGGAAGCGTGCCTGATCGACTTCTTTTTGCAGGTCACGGTTGGTTGCGGTAATCAGTCGCACGTCTACGGAGATTTCCCGAGTGCCGCCGACAGGCATAACCTTGCGCTCCTGTATGGCTCTTAAAAGCTTGACCTGCAATTGGATATCGAGTTCCGAGACTTCGTCCAAAAACAACGAGCCGCCGTTAACGACTGTAAACAGGCCATCCTTGTCGCGAATCGCTCCGGTGAAAGAACCTTTGACGTGTCCGAACAACTCGCTTTCCATAAGCTCCGATGGAATCGCACCGCAGTTGACCGTCACGAAAGGGCGTCCCGATCTCTGCGAGTTCTGGTGCAGCGCCCGGGCGACAAGTTCTTTTCCCGTGCCGGATTCTCCGCTTATCAGCACACTGGCGTTGGTTGTGGCCACGCGGCTTATCATCTTGAAGACTTCCCTGATTTGCGGGCTGCGTCCTATAATGCCTTCTACATGAATTTCGTTCTGGTAGTCATCGCTGTTTTTTTCGCCGTTGTCATCGTGCCCGATATTTCGTATCGCTCTTTCGATGGTTACCTTGATGTCGTTCAGCTTGAAAGGCTTGGTGATATAGTCGTAAGCCCCTGCATCGGTGGCTTTGATGGCGTCGGCTGTGGAGCTGTAGGCTGTCATCACCAGGAACTGAACGTCGGGCTTGAAGCGTCTTGCTTCCTTTAACAGAGACATGCCGTCCATTTCAGGCATACGTATATCTGAAATTACCAGGTCCACCGGACTGGACTTGATATGCTCCAGAGCCAGCACCCCGTTCTCTACACAACAAACCTCGTATTCCTGTTTGCGCAGGAAAATTCCGAGGAAATCGCGCATGGATTGTTCGTCGTCTACGACAAGAATCCTTCCGCGTTTCATTCTTGTACTCCTTCCTCAATTGCAGTGTCTTTATTTGTTGGCGAATGTTCTGCGCCTTTTAACCGCTTAGGTCTTTTACTGGCGTTTTCAGGGTGCAGAGGTAGATCAATTGTAAAAGATGTTCCTTTGCCAAGTTCGGATGAGACGCTGATTTCCCCATTATGCATTTCTACAATCTGGAAAACAAGCGACATACCTAATCCGGTGCCCTTGGCCTTGGTGGTAAAGAATGGATCGAATATGTGCTTCATCCGTTCTTCTTCCATACCGGACCCGTTATCGCGGATCTTGATTCTTATCTGTTCCGCGTTTTTATCGCCAGCGGTCATGTTCTCCATGGATATCCAGACCACCGGAGGAATTTCCATTCCGCGTGTAGCATCTATGGCGTTTGTCAGAATATTCCAGAGCACCTGCCTGATGCGCTGCGAGTCTCCGAACATGTCTTTTAAGTCGGGATCGAACTCCACTCTGAATCTGACGGGCATTTCATGGTCGCGTCGTTCCAGCAGATTTATGATGTCTTCCATTATTTCCCGCAGGTTGACGAATTCTATGCTGATGGGATTGGGGCGGGCGTAGGCCAGAAAGTCGGTGATGAGCTGGTTCAGGCGGTCCACCTCGCGCATGATAATGTCCATCAATTTCTCGTTGTCCTCATCCAGATCCAGCTCGGCGCTTAACATCTGGATGGAACCGCTGATGGACGCCAGCGGATTTCTGATTTCGTGTGCAATGCCTGCCGCCAGGTTTCCTACCGCCGCCAGCTTTTCGCTCTTTCTCAGGTTTTCTAAGAGCAGATGACGCTTGGTGGTTTCGTCGGTTACGATAATGGAGCCGTTTCGGGAATTGTCGAGATTGTACAATGTGGTGAAAGAAAAAGACACCCAGCGATCCTCTTTTTCACTACTGCTGATCTTGACTTCAATTCGTCTTTCCCATTCTTTTTCATCCAACTCCAGCGGCAGAACGTCTTTCAACTCCGGGAAGATTTCATCCAGTTGCCTGTTGGTCAATTTAAGGGAGGGTTGTCCCGTCAAGTCTTCTATTGCCTGATTTGCAAAACTGACCCGGCCCAGATTGTCCATCATCATGAAGCCCGAGTGCAGGCTGGATATGAAGGAGCGGTTGAACATGCGTTGTTCGTTCAGAGACAATTCACGGTGAGCCAGCACTTCTTCTCTCTGACGCAACTGTTCGGCGATGTAGATGGACAGAAAAGAAATCAGGGTCAGCATGGATATGTTCAGGAAATACTGATACCAGATTTCGGGGTCCGTTAAGCTCGGCAGAGCCGAACCCAGGCCGAGTTTTTCGTGTAATATTCCCTGTGAGTTGAACAGCAGTACCACCATAAGCAGCAGGGCCGACATTATGCCTGTGGCCAGCGCTCCGCGACGCTCTAAGAGTACGCCACCGTGAATGATTGAAACCGAATACAAAAATGTGAAGGGGCTGTGTATGCCTTCGGTCAGGTAAATCAGAAACGACCATAGCAGCAGGTCAACGAAAATCTGCGTTGTGGCCTGGAAGGTATAGTTGCGGTTGTGTTTGATGGCCAGAGAGTAAAGGATGGACATCAGGTAGATGATGCCTATGGCCCAGACTATGGTGTACTGCGCCAGCGACCAGTTGGAGGTGGTCTGGTGACCTATCAAAGCCGTTGCTCCTAAAAGCACGGTTATCATCAGCAGTCGGAAGAGGACCAGCGTGATGAGCTTGCGCTCCATCGATTCGCCGAACTTGTTTATTGTAGATAGCGATAGTTCCATTATTGACAACTCTGCTCACATACGAGTGCAAATTTCGGTATCTTAAAAATCTAGCACATGCAGGCAAGGGCGGTAAAGCTTTTAGCCTTCCAAAAGTACAGCATTTACACCGTGTTAAAAAAGTGCCTCCATAATCTGGGATTTGTTCTTGTGAAATGGGGGGACTTTGTGTAGCCTGCAAGCAAGCCGAATCACAAAAACATCAATGATTGCGGACTATTTTGAATATATTTAGCAGAACTGGCACGGCATAAACATGGGACAACTTTTTCTTTGGACCGGTAGAGTCGATCCGGCCTTGAAAGAGGATTTTGCGGATCGTTTCGGATTTGAGATTCCACAACCTCTTTTGGAGTTGTACGAGAATCTTCCGGAAGAAATACACAAATTTTTTGGTTTCATTCCTCTTGAAGACATAGTCGAGGAACGAGAGCGTTCTCCGCGCATGATGCCGGGTTTGATACCATTTGCAAAAGAAGAAAACGGAGACCGTTTCTGTTTTTACAGGCCCTGGAACAACGATGGCACCATGCCCATCGGTATCTGGATGCAGGAAACAAACCATTTTCTGCCTTTGACCGATCAGATGCGTTTGTTTTTGCATTGGTGGGTCAGCAAAGAAACAATAGATTCCTTCGGTGACGAAGACTGGCCCGAGATCAAAAAAATTCTCGAAATGATTCAGACTGCCTGCGGTCTGGAGCAGTTTGATGTGTTCTCAGCTCCGGCTTTCTATCCCTTGAGCTGGCACCAGGAAATCAACCGCCTGGACCCGTTTAACCCATTCACCCTGACATACCTTTCGTCTTCGCAGTTCAGTCTTTTAGGGCTTGATACTTCCATAAACAATCTGCGCGAAGTTCAGAAGGTAATGCCGCAGTTCGGCGCTCCGCACCTGTGGGAAGCGCGCCTGCAAGCCATCAAGGGAAAAATGACGCTGGCGCACGAGGCATACTGGCGGCATTTATGTACGCCTATGTTCTTCAACGGCTATCATTACTGGTGGCATTGGGGCGACTTGCAGATATCCGAGTTGTCGGAGCAGGAAGCTGTGCGTTTTTTGAAGAATGCCGAGACTCCCGCCCCCAAAGACATTTTAATGCGCGACAAAGTGCAGATGCTGACCGAAGGCAAGTTCGACGATCACGAACTGAGAATCGAGCTGTCTCAGAAGCTTCTGAAAGAGAATCATGTCGAAGCCTCGCTGGTTGAGATGTGCAACGCCCTGTTCCTGGCAGCCTGGGACGGCAGCGCCATGCGCAAAGTGCTTCCCAATCTGGCAGACCTGTACGACCGCACCGAGCGCAGATACGAACGTGACCAGTGCGTCAGGGCAACCGACAAACTGGAGAAAACGTCAGTTATCCCCGGCTGATTTTTAGGCTTTTCCGTTCTTTCCGCGCATGTTAGAATTTTCTGTTTAAACTTTCTCGGATGTAGTGCGATGGAATTATTGGAATCATTCAAGCTTGCATTGGAATCCTCTTCTTTTCTGGCTTATCTTCTGGCCTTTCTGGGCGGTATGGGAGATTGCCTGACGCCCTGTTCCGCCGTGGCTACGCCGGTGACTATCGCCTATTTTTCCAAAGCCATGCAGCGCGACTTGACCACCGGCCAGATGATACGCTCGGGTCTGATGTTTCTTTTCGGGCTGCTGTTTACTTATTCGGCCTTCGGTGCCGTTGCCGCTCTTGTGGGCGGCGTGGTCTTTCAGTGGATAGGAACATCCCCCTGGCCCTATTTAGTGGTCGGCTTGTTTCTGCTTTACCTGCTATTGGTGTCATCCGATCTTATGCCCATGAAATTGGTGCCTAATTTCCTGCGCCGCACTGTAATCCCCGAGCTTTCGGGCGGAAAAAAACGCGGTGCATATCTCGGGGCTTTTTTAGCTGGCGTTGCTGTGGCTACCATGATGGGCCCCTGCGCGGCGCCTATTCTGACGGCGATCTTATATATCGTCGCTCAAAAGCAGGATCTGGTTTTCGGCATCAGTCTGTTGATGGCCTTTGCAATGGGCATCGGCGTCTTTATGCTGACTGTGGGATTCTCGGGCCGCAAGGGTCTGGCGCTTTTGGGTAAGCTCGGTCGTTTTCGCGGTAAAATGCAGTGGATAATGAACGGCTTCATTTTGATTCTGGTTATTTACCTGTTCTACACGGCTTTCGATAAAGCCCGTGGTTTCGATATCTCGGACGCCGACCTGCCAGAATATCTGTGGGATTATCAGAGTTTCTCGCAGGGCCAGCAAACTATCGAAACCGGGCAGTTGAAAAAAGGCGATCTGCTGCCGGATTTCTCTTTTGAAAAGCCGGATGAAAGCATTGCCAGCTTGTCTGATTATCGCGGCAGGTATGTCTTTATAAGCTTCTGGGGTATCTGGTGCGCGGCCTGTGTGGAGGAAATTCCAGATGTGATAAAGGCCGCCCGCTATGCCGCAACTCACGACGATTTCGATGTCTTGTCCATAGATGCCCTCGATGAAAAAGGCAGGCTTTTGCCGTTTATGAAAGACAAGGGCATAGTCTATCCCGTCATCCACGACGAGGACAACGCCATCCACGAAACCTACGGGCTTTTGTCTCACCCCTTCAACATCATGCTGGACAAATCCGGCAAGGTCATCTACATGGGCGGCGAGTTCCCCAAAAGTTACCGGAAAATGCTTGAATAAACGGGGATAATTTTCTCTTTCGGCGGCAAATATTTCCCAGTATCGAAGAGGACTTACGTCAATATCATGGCGCGCCGAAACGATAATTGACGCAAGTTGAAACCTGTCTTTACCGAGCCGTTTTTCAGGCATATTCGGCTTTTGTGAAATTCTTTGCTTTATCATTGAAATCACTCTTAAAAAACGTTCTGTCTTGTGGTATAATTCAATTCCATTGAAAATATTCTAGCCTTGGCATACCGCTTGCACTCGGTAGCCGTGGTGAAAATATGCTTTACATAGAGTGCAAAAAAAGAAGGGGTAAGAAATGGACCTTTCGACTCTGCTGGGATTTATAGGTGCGTTCGGTGTTGTAGTCGGCGGAATTCTTGTCGGTTCCTCGATTACTATTTTCATCGATATCC
>Ga0307929_1001829_pt1 | contig 14971 bp, 21 predicted proteins | sample AceLakmetage1330_FD_203160 | JGI IMG/M metagenome (GOLD analysis project Ga0307929, IMG submission 203160) | Saline water microbial communities from Ace Lake, Antarctica - #1330 | ecosystem: Environmental > Aquatic > Non-marine Saline and Alkaline > Saline | place: Antarctica: Ace Lake...
CGCTAGGGATTTTATTTATAATATTATGATATGCCCCGATAAAGAGAATTCCTGTTTCATTGTTTCCTAAGGTTTCGGCAATCCTATTTGCAATAAATTTATCCCTTTTCAACAAAATGACAGGTTTTAATATCTTATATTTGAGCAGAAAATAGAATCGTTGAAAACTGTTTTTGGAGTGTATTATCGAATGAATACAATCGTACTCTTTCTTCACTAATTTAAAATCTTCGGTTTTAATAAGTATAGCACCATGTTCGATAAGTTTTGAAACGACCACAGAATTTCTGCTGCCTGAATTAACGCCATCCTGTACTATTTTCAGCGCAGGCTCACCATCAACAAACATTCCGTCCTGGTATATTTTAATTCCTTTTACATTTAACTTGTCATTTTCAAAAAAGGTTTCAATGGCATTCCAGTACCCATTAACCGTGTTGGTATGCAGTTGCCATTTACTCTCCCCAATCAAAGCCTTGCTTTTTTTTGCGAGTTCTTTTCCAAACGAGCCCATATCTGGATTGGTATGGATTATGGGAATGTAAATCAACTTTCTCATGGTGGTATTTAATTTTTATTGTTGATTACATTAAATCACCCAATGGTCCCAGGTTAATATTCAAATCCCGGTCCGTAAGGTTAAAATATTTCTTCAACTCTTCCATTTTCATCTCCAGTTTCATTAATGTTTCGCCTAGTCGTTCAATCTCGTCTTCCGACAATGAGCCCCCATCAACTCTGCGCATCGCTTGCTTTTCAATCAGTTTACGAATAAGTTCAACCAGTGTTAACACAAGTTTGGCCAAGCCAGAATCGGCATTTTCCGGGGTAAGCTTTAGCTTGGTTTCTTCATCGTTAATCAATTTGTCCACCTCTTTCGAAATGTCCTGAATGGAAAGATCCACAGTTCCTGTATTACAAAGTATTTTATTATTACTCATAAGGTGGTTTATTTTATATTTATTTCAACAAAATTATAAGGAGGCCAAGGTCCTGTCAATAGGAAATTTAGTTGTGGGTATTTCTGTTGTAAATCTTTAACCAGATTAATTACCTCTTTTTTCTTCTTCTTATCAAGTAAAAAAACAGCATCGATGATGGTGGTTTCGTTGGTCATTTTTTTACATTTATCCACTGCTTTTAACTTTCGAAGATAGGTTTTAATTTCGACAAGAATAGAATCCACGAAGGATAAAATTTGTTCTTCAGCTCTGTGTTCGCTTAATTTTTTTAGTACATAGGTTTTATAGACTGATTTATTTGGGTCGATTTCAGGTTTTACCAAATTTAGCGAGTCGTTATCTTGTTTTGCAATGAGCTCTTCTTTAAGCTTTTCGCGATCGCAAAGCACTTTTAATCCATACTCCCATTTGTTTTTTACTTTTTTCAGGCCGGCTTCAATTTCAACTTCATTTCGTTCTAACATATCCATAACGGAACCGGTTGAGTCCATCATGGAACCAAACCTCATGGGCAGAAGTGTGTATTTTTGCGCCAATTTATCAATCACCAAGGCAAATTCCACAGCGTGTTGTTTATTGGCGACAAACTGCTTTTCTGTTACATCGCTTATTATCGCTGAAATATTGTGGTATTCAACAGCAAGCAAGCTAGCTTCCATTACACCTTTCAACGAGTTCAAAATGGTTTCGGGCTTTGTGTGGTTGCTTTTAGCGAGTAATAAGCAATAAATCAATTTATCCATCTTCGTTCTACTATAAATTTTGGCTTAACATATCCGGTATTTAATTCTATTTATTATTTTGTTGTCATTGAAAACAAATTATTTATCAATGCGTTGTCTTTCCGATTTGAGTTGTTCCATCGTTTCAACTGAACTTAACATAAGTTTTACTCCCAGGTAAATCAGGTCGATGTCGGCAACAGAAATGACAATATCTCCGGTTAAAATAACACCTTTATTTAACACCCTGTCGAGTAATTCGAGGATGGTGATATCCTTTGATCGGTCGATTACACTATCGTTTATCATATTTTTTCGTTTATCGATACAAAACTAAACAATGGCCAGGGACCAGATGTTTCAATAATAAAACCCAAAGGTTTACCATTTTCTATTTGGTTACTGGAAATATCTTTAAATTGGGTTACGCTGTTTTTACCAACCAGGAATGAGGCATTCAGGATCATGGTATCAGTTCTTCCTGTATATTCTTTAGGGAGCAGATTGTTGAGAAACGATGAGTCACTTATCATCTTGAATTCATCGAAATAAATTTGTCCAAAATGTTTGCATAACCGATCGCTTTCCTCTTCAATGAGTTGTTCTTTCTTTCGTCCCAACAGATAGGCTTTCCCCGGGGAGCTGGCCATGATTTGTTTTTCGAGAGCAGCGGTGGCTTCACTCAATTCGTCGATTTGTTCACTAAGTATTTTAAGATTGCAATATATTTTAACTGACCATTCTTCCTTGTCTTTAATGTTTTGGAAGTTTTCAGCAAAAGATTCGAAATAATCTGTTATGAATTTTTTCAGGCTTTCCTCTGAATTGTAAATAGTACCAAATTTGAATGGAATAACAGTATTATTTTCCATATTTCTGATAATGACATCCATATGGTTACGGGCATTGATTTCGACCCAGTTAATGTTCGATAAATTCCTTTTGAAATTTTCTTCGGAGTATTCATTCTCTGGGACATCCTTAACGATCAGGTAAAAATTATTGAATACAATAGTTCTTAATCCTAATATGTCTTCAGTTACTTCGAATTCAAAAGGACTGTTTGATACACAATAGACATATATTAGATCGTTTTTCATGACACGAATTTTTATTATTATTTCTTATTGATCTGAGCTATCCATACCCTCAAAAGAATTAAGTCGTTCGAAGGAAGTAATTTCAAGATTGTCATCCATTTTGACCAAATAGAACAGCCGTACCTTTTTCGGAGGAAGGTTCATCGATTTTAAAAATGAATCGTCTTCATATAGCTCTGCCACAGAATTCCAACTTTCCAGTTCTTTTTCAATTTTTATGACTGTTACATCATAGCATTTAATATTCTCTTTTAAGAATTTAATCACTGTTTTTTTTACTTCTATAATATTACTCATTGTTTTACTCCTTTCTATTTAGTTAGTTTCTTTATATTTTTTTTCCTTGTGAACAGGTTGCTCTGTTTTCTTTACTACTGGTGGTTTCATACTATTACCACAATTGGGGCAAAATTTATAGTCAAACATAAATCGCCATTTTTCACTGCATTCCGGGCAAATGATATCCAATGCCTGCCCGCATTCTATACAAAACTTTTCATTTCCACCAGTTGTTTTTCCACATTTTGGGCATTTAAATACGCTAACATTTTCATCAATCATAATAATTGTTTTAATTGATTATTGATTATTTTCTTTACTAAGTCTTATATTTTCGATCAATTCAAGCAGTTCTTCCTCTTGCCTGTCATATTCCTCCACACTGATTTCGTCCATTTCGAACTTCAATTGCAGTGCCATAAGCCGTTCTTTTATCCGACCTTCATCGGATATCTCCCGTTCTATTATTTCATTTATCTTTTCAGCGATAAATACTAGCCCTTTGAATATCATATCAACCTCCTTCAGTGTTTATAACAAGAGTTACAAAGTTATAAGGAGGAAGTGTACCTACGTATTTAAATGTGAGCAGGTTTCCGTATTGGTCATTCAGCTCATTGATGGCCTCATCGAATTCAGGTTCATTTTCATTTTTAATGAGAAAAGCAGCATTCAGAATCATCCGTTCGCCGTATTTGTCATTAATTTTCACTTCCTCAACCAGGGGTGTCAGTGCAGTTACAATAAGGTCGTCAAAATACTCATTTTCTTTCATAAGCGCCTCTTCAACCATTTCGCCAATTTTCATCAGCTTAAAATGTGCTTTTACAGGATCAAGTTTAGCCAACTTTTCTTTCAACACACGGATATTATCGTATTTTTCAAGAATATGTTCATAAATAGGCTTTTCTATGGCCAGAACTTTAAGCCCCAGTTCTTTTTTGCCATCCATCTTATCCAGTAAATCTGAAAACTTATCATATTCTTTTTCAAGAATGCTTACGATTTTTGACTCATCATACGAACCAGAAATCGTAGAAAATCGAATAGGAAGAATAGTAAACTGCTTCATCACTTCTTCCAAAACCAAGGCATGGGCAGTCACATTTACCCGTCGGGCCTCATATCTCATCACCGCCGATTTACTGACAACCACGCACAAATCTTTGTAGTTGATTGTGTATACCCTGCTGGAAATGGTACCGATTCCGATAGGGCCAAATTCAATGGGGCCGTTATGCTTTATAATGCAATATAAGTAGATGCCTTCTTTATCTTTTTCTGGTTCTTCCATTATTTAATTCTTAAAATTGTAACATTTAATTTGTAATTCGTAATTTGTCCTAGGTTTCCCATTTTTCGGGAAATATTTTAAGGTCGATAAAATTAAAAATTGGTAATGGAGCTGTATAAACGAAATCGCTCCGATCCTGATATTCGCTACCCAGATCGGCCATAATATTATCGAATTCTGTTTCTCTGCCTCCATTTATCAAAAAAGCAGTATTCATAAACATTGAATCGTTGCTTGGTTTATTGTGTTTATATTCAAAAACCGATCGCTTTAAAGCGTCAGTAATTTGTTCAGCTTCGTCTTCTTTTTTCTGAGCGAGGGCAAGTTCTACAATTTCACCAGCCTCTTTAATTTTCTGGTTTCGCTTTTCCTGATCTTTTAAAGATTCAATTTCTTTTCTAATTTTTTGCAGCTCTATGTGTTCTTTATCAATTTCCTGATAGATGGTTCCTATATTTTTCCAGCTTCCCCTTACATTAAGCTCTACCTTATTCTCAAACTGGGTAAGCAATTCCATAAATTCACCATAACGTCTGTTAAGAAGGTTTCGTATTTCATCCGGGGTGGTGGCTATGGTGCCAAACCTGATGGGGAGTACACTGGGGAATTCTTTCATCACCGCTTCTATTACTTTTTGGTGAGCTAGTATGTTTTCAGGGTTAACCACAAATTTGCTTAAAGGATGATCGCTAACAACCATACATAATCCATCATCTCCTATAGTGGAAACCAGGTCACCACGCCCACCTACTCCAATTGTTCCAAAATTGGCATCGTATTGTGTACCGATTATACAGTATATATATTTGCCGTCTCTTTGCATATTAATCCTTTATTTTTACTAAAATTAAGTTTTCTTTTACTTTTTCATTGACGATGACGATGTTTTCCTCTTTTGAAGTTTGCCTCACTGCTGCGGAATAATCCAATAAAGCATGATAGGCCTTGTTTATTTTGTCAAAACTTTCTTTGTCCCCATTTTCAAGTTGCGTATCAGGATGAAACAATTTTGCCTTTGCCAGATAAGCTTTTTTAATTTCCGATAGGGAAGAATTATCGGATAGCCCGAGTTCGTTTTTTGCATTCAGCACACTATCTAGGTTTAACTCGCTTATTTCAAGGGTGTAAAAGCTATAACATGGCAGTGGCCCAACCAGTTTAAAGTTTAATTTACCTTCGAATTCTTTATCCAATTGATCGATAAAATTGTAAAAAGTGTCCAGTTTTGATCGTTTTAAAAGAAATGCTGAATTGGTAATCATTTCGTCGTTCATTACTTCATGCGTCTTGATATCAACGCCATAGGAGGATAATGCACCTAAAACACTCAACTCGACCGATGTATTTTTTTCTTTTAGTTTAGCTTGTACCAGCATCCCGATTTTCACCTGGTCGATTTGCAAGGCGTCGGTTAATTGGTTCTGAATTTCACTTTTCAATTCCATGACCTCAGGAACAAGGGAGATTTCTTTCAATACCCCACCAAAATCTGCCCAAGTAACTGCTAGATCGATTTCAATTACTGATTCTATTTTTTTCAGCGTTTCAATAATCAAGTCATAACCTACCTCAAGTACTTTAACAACATCCTTCTTCGAATATACTATTGTGCCTAACCGCATTGGAATTAACATATTGAACCCTTTGCCAATAAGATCTTCTATGGTCTTTTGATGGTGAACCAGCAATTGCCCAAGTGATTCTCTGTCCATATCAGCAATAGACTCATCGTCTGTATCGGATACAATGGCAGTTACATCTTGAAAGCCGATGGCATAAATTCCCGATTTTTCCAATGATCGAAACATTTCGGGGCTGTGAAAATTGGGTACAACCCCATATATATAAATTTTATTTGTTGACATGATTTAAATATTTATTTCTTAGTTAAGTTTTGTGTTAATACCAGATTGATAGCTTCCTCAAAATGTTTTGGTAAAAGAACAATTTCATCAGACGAATCAATTAATTCTCCATTTTTCTTCTCAATTAATTCGCGTATGGCAAGCATGGAAGTCTTACGACAAATAAATTCGATGTCGGATCCGGTAAGGCCTTCTGTTTTTTGTGCCAGTTGCTTCAGGTTTACTTTCTTGTGAACGGGCTTATTGCGAGTATGAATCTTAAAGATCATTTCCCGGGTGTTTGTGTCGGGCTGGGGCAGTTCAAAAATCAGATCGAAACGACCGCTTCTGAGCAAGGCCGGGTCGATTAAATCAATCCTGTTTGTAGCTGCCAAAACGATGACCCCTCTCAGGTCTTCAATTCCATCCATTTCGGTAAGAAACTGGCCAATAACACGTTCTATAACTCCAGAGCCTGAACCATCGTGGCTCCGTCGTGGCGTGATGCTGTCGATTTCATCCAAAAATAAAATACAGGGTGAGGCTTGTTTTGCCAATCTAAATAATTCGCGTACTCCTTTTTCCGATTCCCCAATGTAACGGCTTAGTATTTGAGGTCCTTTTACCGAGATAAAATTCACTCCACTTTCACTGGCCAGGGCTTTTGCCAGATAAGTTTTGCCCGTACCCGGTTTTCCATGCAGGATGATTCCTTTTGGAGGATTTGTCCCTGTTTTTTTAAAAAGATCAGCGTATTTCAGTGGCCATTCCACGGTTTCTTTCAGCGCATTTTTTATTTCATCCAGTCCACCCACTTCATCCCATTTAACATCGGGCACCTCCACAAATACTTCTCTGATGGCTGATGGTTCAACCTCTTTCATGGCATCCATAAAATTATCCATGGTTACTTCCAGCGATGTTAACAGTTCATACGGAATTTCTGATAGTTCAAAATCAATTTGTGGGAGTATTTTTCGTAAGGCTGTCATAGCGGCTTCACGTGCCAATGCTTCTAAATCTGCACCCACAAAACCATGTGTGATTTCTGCAATTTTTTCCATATCTACGTCCATCGACAAAGGAATTCCCCTTGTGTGAATGTAAAGAATTTCGAGCCTACCCTTTTTATCAGGAATAGAAATAGAAATTTCACGATCGAACCGTCCTGGTCTTCTTAATGCAGGGTCAATTGCGTTGGGAATATTGGTGGCTCCAATAACAATTACTTTTCCTCTGGATTCAAGTCCATCCATTAACGACAGTAATTGTGCTACCACACGTTTTTCCACCTGCTTCTCTCCACCCATATCTTCCCGCTTGGGCGCGATAGCATCAATCTCATCGATGAAAATAATCGAAGGTGCGTGAGCCTGAGCTTCTTCAAAAATTTTACGGATACGGCCTTCGCTCTCCCCATAAAACTTTCCCATTATTTCGGGCCCTGAGATGTTGATAAAATAAGCATCAGTTTCATGTGCAACAGCTCTTACAATAAGCGTTTTACCCGTACCTGGTGGGCCATACATAAATACTCCTTTGGGTGGCTGTACGCCGAGCCGTTCAAATATTTCAGGGTATTTTAATGGCAATTCAATCATCTCCCTGATCCGTTGAACCTGGTTTCCAAGGCCTCCAATGTCTTCGTAAGAAATTTTGCGTTTGCCTTCCCCTGCATTTTTTACCGATTCAAGTTGAATGGTGGTATTTGGATGTATCAAAACAACTCCATCAGGATTAATTCCTGTAACAATATATTCAACCGACCGGGAGCCAAATAGAATTGCACGGACTTTATCGCCTTTAGTAACGGGGAGTCCGCTAATTAGAGAACCAATATATTTTGAATCGTCGGCTTTATACAATGAACCTAACTTGGTATTGGGTTTGAGTTTGAGTTTTGTGGCCTGTCGACTGCTAGTTTTAGTAACTTTAACTTTTTCATCAATCCCCGTCTGGGCATTTTCGCGGGTAATACCGTCCACCTGAATAATACTTTTGCCTCTGTCTTCGGGATAGCAAGGCATGATTTTTACGGGAGTGGGGCGTTTGCCCTCAATCAGTATGATATCCCCATTTTCCAAACCCATCAGGCTCATGTCCTGAGGATCGATACGAGCAATGGCTCGTCCTACATCTTTGACAGGTGCTTCTTTTACTCTCAATACAATTTCATCTTTTATTTCGGTCATGTTCTTAGTTTAAGGGTTGGGATGCTGGTCGTTAAATAAAAATAATTGTAGGTGATTAAGCGCTTCAAGTCCTTTGATTTCTTCAGGAAACATGGGCACTTTAGCTATGTTAAGCTGGCTATAAGTTTCAGTAATCTCTTGTAAATACTTTGCCTGTCCTGCTTTTTTTCTTCTGCAAAATTCACTATCTTCATCAACCATCATATTATTTATAATCATCTGACGCGAATAAATTCCTAATTTAGTTAAATCGGCCAACAGTCGATTAGTTTCTAGTACGGCCATTGCTTCAGGAATGCACACGGGGATAAATTCGCATTGAGTATTGTCGCGTAGTATGCTTTCAATTCGCTTAACTGTTTTTTTTAAGCTGAGTAAGAATGAGTCTACATCGTCCTGATGATAAGAGCCTGAAAAGCTGGTTATCATATAGCGGTATTTCCACCTCATGCGAGCGGCTACTTTTATCCATTCATCCAACAGTTTTGGAGAAGAAATTAACCGCAAGGCATGACCGGTGGGTGCTGTGTCGACAACATATTTTTCAAACTCACCTTCTTCAATAAAATCAATGATGGTTTTAAAACTCATCACTTCATCAATTCCCGGTATCGATAAGGTCATCATTTGATCAATATCTTCATTATCAAGATTTGTAGAAGTATCGAGTAGTTTTTTAAGTTCTTTTTGGTGTGCGTCTTTAAAAACAGCAAGAGCATCATCCGCTATCACTTCGATGGCCGACAGGTTTTTTGTGCCTTCAATATGTACTACCTTAAACCCAATTTCCTGCTCAAGACAGTCGGAAACTGAATGAGCCGGATCAGTTGAGATGAGCAGTGTTTTAAAATTTTCGGATAATGCTAAAGCAGTTGCTACGGCACAGCTGGTTTTTCCAACACCGCCCTTTCCTCCAAAAAGGATGAGTTTTAGGTCATTGTTTCCTAATCCAGCAAGTGCCATGATATTTATTTTTTTATCCTGATCTCAAGGATTCCGTTTTTAAATTTGTGTGATAGGTTTTCACTAACGACTTTAATCGGAAGCAATAATTCCTTGCGGTAAGTCCTGTTTTTATTGGCTGCCGAAATCTCAAGAATGTCTTCTTTCAGATCAAGTTTAAGGTCGTTTTTCTCTATACCCGGCATTTCAGCAATAATTACGATCTCATCTTTTTCATCAAAAACATCCGTCATTGGTTCCCGTTCTTCATCAACTTTAGGCCCTTCCGGTGTTTTTTTTATATTCCCGAAAGTTTCTACTTTAGGTGAACCCCCACCTGCAGTGTTGATGGTAAATCCATAAACACCTTTCATACCTTTTTTGATATGATCGAAATTGATCTCACCTTCTTTGGCAATACCTCCTTTTTCTTCTAGTTTTCCTGCCAGGTCAACTAATTTTTCTATCCCTTTAAACAAACCTCCCAAGCCAAAAACACCAAAGTCGGCTTCATCTTTTTTTTCATTATCTTTTTTTGTACTCATGATACACAATATTAAAGGTTATGTCAAATTATACAGATTTATTCATCGTTTCCAGTTTTTCCAGGCGAGCCTCCAGCGTTTCCTGCTGCTGCATGAGCTCTTTTTCTCTGGCTTTAGTCGACAGGTAAGTATCTTCCTGCCACCAGTTGATGCCCATCTCCATGGCTTTGTCAACCGAGGCAACCAGTAACCTGATTTTAATAGTCAACAAATCAATGTCGGCAATTTGGATTTTGATATCACCAGCAATTACAATTCCTTTGTCGAGTACTCTTTCAAGTATATCGGCGAGGCCGGTTGCCTGTATTGAATGATTAGGTTCTGACATAATGAATTGTTTATTTATTTATTTTATTTAATAGTCAATCGACATGGTTTCCCATTCATTTTCTCCGTCTTTGATTGCATTTTTAGTTTTTGTATCTGATAGAGGTCGATTCATTCCTGATTTTTCATTTGCAAAAACATTAATTTCCTTCAACCTTTTATGGATGATCTCAAGCCTTTGATTAATCCTTATTTCTTCAGCTTGCAATCGCCCTCTTTCTTTTTCGAAAACGTACATTTTAATAAAATCAGAGTCTTCCTTATTGGGAATTCCGGATTTAACAGCAGTTTGCGACGATTTAATGCTCTGAAGTCCTTTTACTCGGGGTATATTTGGCATAATATTATAGATTTATTGTTGGCGAAAGTATTGTATCTTTATAAAAACCGATCTATTAATTCATCAACGATTGTTCTCACCTTTCCCTGGTTAGTTTTTGAGCCAACCCGGCTTGTTTCCGAAGTAAGTATATCCTGACAAATTATCCGGAACTTATCTTTCGATTTCGATGGTGTTGTTTTCATAGTTGCCAGTGTTTTCGCTATCATAATGCAACCACGAACGGTAGGGTCAAATTCGGTTTTCCCCGATTCGCGCAGACCTCTTACAACTTTAACAATTATCTCAGTATCCTTTAATGCCAGCTTAGATTTTGCCATGGCAATATTCAACTCGGTTTCATAATCGAAATGATCGAGATCCATGGTAACCATTCTGTCGCGCAATGCATCCTGTGTACGGTTAACGCCGGCATATTCTTCAGGATTTGAAGTAAATATTGCACGAAATTCGGGATGTACTTTCATGTAGTAATTCTCTTCATTTGATGATGATGTAGTCATCATTCTCTCCTGCAAAATGGGTAAAAGTATGTTGTTTGCTTCGGCGCGCGAACGGGTAAACTCGTCGTAAATTAGCGTAAAGCCATTTTTTACCGCAATGGTTAAGCGATTGTTTACCCATGTTTTTTGCATACTTTCTTCTTGTTTATGCACAGTATGGATAAATTTATCATCTAATTTTTTAAAATTATAACCCGATTCGTTACCAACCAAATCAGAAGTTTTATACTCAGCATCACCATGAATAATTACTACAGGTCGTCCAATTTTACTTGCCATGTGCATGGCCAGAGTTGTTTTTCCTGTTCCTGATGGACCCCTAAAATGCACAGGGAACCCGGCTTTCATATAAGTAAGGCTACGGTTGGTAATATCTTTTACATACGCTGTCTCAACAAAATCAGCCATTGGCTTGGGCACAAGCAAAGTGTTGGTTTCATTATTCATAGTTGTTGTATTTTCCATAATTGGATTATTTAGTATTTTAAAATTCTTGAAATTCAGGATTGGGTAATTGATCCATTGTATCTCTCCATATTTTCCTCACCTCTTCAATATCAGCTATATTTTTTTCTCTTGTTTTTGCAAATTCCCGCCTGCGGGCGTTATGTTTAGCTATTGCATCTACTCTTTTCTGCAAACTTTCGCTGAAATTGTTACCCTTATTCTTCATTACTTATTATTTTTGTATCCTGTTCCGCTACAACTTGTACAGGGCAGTCTATCGGTTGATTTCCCCGTGCCTTTGCATTGCTTACATACTATATCGCTTTTGCAGTGATTATATCCTTTCCCTTCACAAACGATACATGTAACTCTGGCACCAAGAGGATTTTTACCGGTTCCGTTACAAAATACACATTTTATTATTGGCTCTTCCATTTCCACTTCGCCCGTGCCATTACAAACCAGGCAATGAGAAATTGAAGAAAGCAGGCTGAAAGGATCCTGTCCTGTTCCGCCGCAAAAGACACAAGTAAGAATTTTTGTCATGGCTCAGAGAGGGTTATTTGCAACAATTGAAGCCGAAATAATGCCTGTTTGAAAAACAAACTATTTCGGCTCCAGTTAAACCAATTTATTATTTTACAGGGTAATAAAGGTTTCCAACCTTTTGAAGCTTACCCGATTCAAGTAGGTTTTTAGCAAGATATCCCAATTTCATCCTGGTTTCGCCAAGTTGTTTTTCCATTTCCGTAACTTTTACCCCTTTAGGATGTTTATTGATGTAGTCAAGTATTTTTTCATTCAATGTCAAAGCAACTACTGGCTCTTTTTTTACTTCTGCTGGAATCTCTTTCTTAATTTCCACAGGCTTTTGTATTGGCTTTTGTATTGGCTCTTGTATTGGCTCTTGTACTGGTTTCTCAACCACTTCTTCAACAACAGGTTTTTCCGGAGCCTTTTTTACTTCCTCCATTACGGTTTCCTTTGGAGCTTCTTTTTTCACCTCTTCTTTTTTGACTGGCACGCTACCACTTTTCGATAATTGCGCAATGGTTTCCTGCATAGCATTCCATTCGTCTGATCCTTTTTTCCTGTCTTTTGTTAAATCAGTAAGCATGTTAGAAGTTGACTTACGGATATTCATCACCTCTTTGCTGATACCCTCAATGGTGGTTTGAATTCCACCCATGATCAGGGTGTAATTGTTATGTCGATCCGATTCCCCTTTTACAAGATTCATTTTTCCATCGGCCAGGTCTTTTCTGAGTTGCTCGCCCATTTTATTATGTTCTTTGCCAATTTCTTTCAAGCGGTTTTGAAATCCGGCAAGCAGTGAATTGGTGTATTCTACACGCTCTGTCAGGTTTTTACTGAGCTCAGCCCTTAGTTCAGCCGACATGTCATTCCGTCCTTTTTCAAAATTTGCCAGCAGGTCGTTGGTGCTTTTAAAAATGCTCGCTACTTCATCGTTAACGCCTTTTAGGTCGCCATTGATTTTTTGCATCAGCACATCAAATTCACTTAAGCGGAGTTTTTCATTTTCAATTCTCATGTTTTGATTTTCATCAAGGCTTTTTTGGCTTTGGGCGAAAAAAGCAGCCAATTCTTTGGCCATTTCGTTTCTTTCGGTAGAGTATTGGTCAATTAAGCCCGAAGTATAGCCCTGTATAGCGCCCACTTCTTTTTGAATTGTTGAAATCGTAGAATGGATGTCTGTCATTAATGCCTTATGGTTATTCAACCTGTCTTTTTCACCTGTATCCAGGTCTTTTCTTAGGGTGGCAAAATTTCCATTTAGCACATCAGCCATTTCCTGGTGATCTTTACGAAACCCCTCAAGTGTTTTTTGAACTTCTGCCACAAATTCCCCACTTTCTTTCATTCTTTGCTCGTTGTCCTTCATTCTTTGTTTGAAAGATTCAAGTATACTTTCGCTCAAAGATTTCATTTCTGATCCTAGTCCCATTTCTGTATCTCCTATTTATTAGTTAATATTTAGATAAATGAATTTATACTATTCAACGGCCAATTGCCCGTTGGTGTTGATTTCTTTTATTATAAGATTTTTGACTTTTTTAATGTCTTTAACCAGAATCCTATCACTATTTGTGAGTAAGGTTCCCATGTTTTTAGTCATCACATTATGTATCTGTTGAAAGTTTAGAAATGATTTCATCACCTTTCCCTTACTTAATTCCTGTATTTTCATAATTTGATCAAGCTGGGTTTTGACACTTTTAATCTGTTGTGTGCTTTCTTCAGTGGTAATATTTTTTAAGCCTAACAGGCTGTTTCTAATGGCATGCGCTGTTTCTTTTTGCCCTTCAATAAAATCTAAAAATTTTTGTTCTGCTTCTTTTTCTTTTTCTTCGATCAGGTCTAATATTCCCGACATCATTAAATGGTAATCTTTTTTACGCAACGAACCATTTTGTGCAAGGGTTTCGCAAAGTTTTTCGTTTAGCAAATCCCTCTCTTTTTTAAGATCGTTTAATGTATTATGAATATTGTTATAAAGGGAGTTGGACGATTCGGTCAGGTTCTCTGAGGTTTGAAAAGTCGTTTGTATTTTTTGAATCCTGTCTTCGTAAGAAGAAATAATGTTGTCAAAAAATTGATCTATCTCAAGATTTACTTTGGGGTTCATAGGTGATCATTTTATCGTTTCTTGCAGAGAAAAAGCGAAATTCCTGGTAAATCATGCTTTCAGGCGAATAGCGGGAAAGGATGTCTAGCAAGAATCACGAATAACTCAAAATGCCTATGCGGCTTTTGCTGTTAATCCGATTGCTTCGGCATACTTCAGGTATGTTTCAACTGAAGCAACTACTACTCTTGCTTCAATTGCAAGAAGTTCAATACCTACCAATGAAACTCTTACCCATGCATCAACTACGACACCTTTGTCGAGGATACGGTCGATCACTTCCACTAAACTGGATGATCCGATGGTTTTTTCTACTGCCATGATATATGGATTTAAAAATATTTATTAATTCCTGTGCTTTAATAATAGAGAGACAGGATTACCTCAGTGGTGAAAAATGATTTATGCTGCTTTTGCAGTTAAACCAATAGCTTCGGCATACTTTAAGTATGTTTCAACTGATGCTACTACTACTCTTGCTTCAATTGCAAGTAATTCGATACCAACTAATGATACTCTTACCCAAGCGTCAACTACAACACCTTTGTCAAGAATACGGTCAATCACTTCTACTAGGCTTGATGAGCCAATTGTTTTCTCTACTGCCATGATATTATGGATTTAATTATTAATTAATTCCTGTGCTTTAATATTTGAGAGACAGGATTACCTCTATTGTTGAAAACGGTAATTCAAAGGGTGTGCCAGTAAATTTCAGGTTTTAATAATAACCTGAAAAATATGACTAAAGGTCTCTATATGAGAATCAAAAAATATTAATTAAATTTTAGAAATCGGGAAACCGTAGAAATGGTTATAGATTGGGA
>Ga0307929_1001830_pt1 | contig 14971 bp, 13 predicted proteins | sample AceLakmetage1330_FD_203160 | JGI IMG/M metagenome (GOLD analysis project Ga0307929, IMG submission 203160) | Saline water microbial communities from Ace Lake, Antarctica - #1330 | ecosystem: Environmental > Aquatic > Non-marine Saline and Alkaline > Saline | place: Antarctica: Ace Lake...
CATCTTGCTTGCCCGAAGGCATTCACTTTCATACCCAGGAAGAGATTGATAGTTTCCAAACGAATTATCCCGGCTGTACAGAAATTGAAGGGTGGGTTACCATTGATGACATGTATGCCGCAAGTATTACCAACCTTAATGGATTGAGTGTTTTGACTTTCATTGGGGGGACTCTTGATATTGGAGATAATCCCGCACTGCCCAACCTAACAGGGCTGGAGGAATTGACTGTCGTTGGAGGTGAGCTTAATTTACATTATCTAAATAATTCAGGATTCGTAAATCTTACAGGATTGGATGGCTTGACTAAAATAGGTGGAAGACTCAGCATAGGGCATTGTAATTATCTTACCAGTCTAACAGGATTGGGTGGTTTGACCTACATAGGGGGTCATGTTTTTATAACAGATAATCTTTCCTTGAACAGTCTTACAGGAATGGAGGGAGTGACTACCACAGGAGGTTTAATTTATATAATGTATAATCAATCCTTGACCAGTCTTACCGGATTGGAGGGGTTAACTGTAGTTGGGAATGATCTTTGGATAGTTGATAATGACCCCCTGACCAGTCTTCTAGGTCTGGAAGGATTGACAGAAGTAGGGGGTTCATTACATATATCGGATAATACCAATCTGACCAATCTTTCAGGGTTAGAGGGCTTGACTTCAATAGGAGGTTCGCTTCAAATAGAAGATAGTCCTGTTCTGATCAGTCTTACAGGCCTGGAAAATCTAAACTACATTGGCGGCGAACTTGCTGTTTCCGGTACTGAGATACTTCCCAACCTGGAAGGCCTAAACAATGTTTCATATATCGGTGAAGAACTTTCCTTAAGTGAAAATAACACTTTGACAGATCTTACCGGACTCGATGGTTTAACAGTTGTAAACGGAAGCCTGGGCCTGAGTATATTTTCAAATGCTAATCTTACCAGTTTAAATGGTATTGACAATCTTGAATTGGTCAATGGTGGTATCAATATAGGAATGGATGATCCCTGGTATGGCGGTTTTGGAAATCCGGTTTTGAATGATATATCTGCTCTTGAAAATCTGGACCCCGGCTCCATTTCATATCTGCACATTGTCTTTAATCCATCGTTATCAAATTGCAACATTCAAAGCATTTGCGATTACCTGGCTGCACCGAACGGATCCATAGAAATCCATGATAACGCTCCGGGCTGCAACAGTCCCGAAGAAGTTGAAGAAGCTTGTCTACACATTTCTGTTCCGGAATATGATGACAATACTGCATTCACCATTTCACCCAACCCGGTTGCATCGTCTGCTTTGCTAGAATACACACTTTACCAAAGGTCTCAGGTTACCTTACAAATCCTCGACCTTAGTGGGCGGAAAATCCTTTGCCCGGTGAATGAAGAGCAAACCCCTGGTGATCATCGTACCGTGATTGATGGAAAAGGCTTAAAGCCAGGAGTTTATTTCTGCATCCTAAAAACAAGTGAAAGCATACAAACAATGAAGATGATAAAACTGTAATAGCTGAGAGCTTAGGGCTGAGAGCGTAGAGTAGGAACAAACTCCTTGCTCTAAGCCCCGGCCCCTTGCTCGTTGCCCTCCATCTGAACTTGAATTCTCCCCCAGAATTATTGTATCTTCGCATCAAAAAAACATGAAAAACTTATTCTTCATCATTCTCACCATTCACTGTTCACTGTTCACCATTCACTCCCTGGCCCAACCCTGCCTGCCCGAGGGCATCACTTTCACCACCCAGGAGCAAATAGATAATTTTCAAACTAACTATCCCGGCTGCACCGAAATAGAAGGGGATGTAACTATACAGGGAGATGATATTACAAATGTAGATGGCTTGAGTATGCTCGCTGCCATTGGAGGCTTCTTGAACGTGAGCGATTGTGGCCAGTTGTTAAATCTGGAAGGCCTGGGGGAGCTTAGCTCTGTGGGAGGTTATGTAGGTTTTTATAATTGTGCTGCACTCACCAGTTTTAACGGTTTGACAAACCTTAGCTCCATTGGTGGACATGTTGATATTTGGGAGATGAATGCCTTGACCAACCTCGCGGGACTTGGGGCTTTACAAAACATTGATTGGGGCTTGGCTATAGGTAATAACCTGCAACTGCAAACCCTCGAAGGGATGAATCCCGTGCTTGAGATAGGGTTTAACCTTGGTATTTACGGAAACAATTCACTGCAGGGCCTGGAAGCCCTTTCTAATATTAATTTTACCGGATCAGGTTTTGCTATTGTTGGTAATGAACAATTAACAAGTTTGTCGGGTCTTGAAAATATTGACCCTGAACTGATAGGTTATTTAGATATTACTAACAATCCAAATCTCTCAATCTGCGATTTGCAAAACATGTGCGTTTTGGCGGTAAATATTCCTCCCGGGATATTTGAAATTAACAACAATGCCCCTGGTTGCAACAGCTTCGGGGAAATAGATGATGCTTGCCGGGCTTCCTGCCTGCCCGAGGGCATTAGTTTTACTACCCAGGAAGAGGTTGATAGATTTATGATTAACTACTACAAATGTACAATGATTGAAGGGGATGTGGAAATTGGAGGGGGTGCCAATTCGGATATTACAAACCTCGCTCACCTAAATGTCCTGAAATCTATCGGGGGAGGCCTTGGGATTAAGAATGCCGATTTATTAAAAAACCTCTCGGGTTTAGACAGCCTTGCTTTCATTGGCGATGGACTATTTATAAATGATAACGAATCACTCCAAACCTTATCAGGATTAGAATCCCTTGCATCTATTAATGGTGCCCTGGTGATTCAGGATAATGTTTCCTTAACAGACGTTACAGGTCTAATAAACATTGATGCAAATACAATTGAAGATATAAGTATTCAATTTAACGATTCACTGGCAATTTGTGATGTTCAAAGCATTTGCAATTACCTGGCCGGCCCAAACGCCACTGTCGAAATCAACAACAATGCTTTGGGCTGCAATAGTTTGGAGGAAGTGGGAGACGCGTGTGGATTATTGGTGGATGAGCTATCAAACATCAGTAATTTTTCAATCAAGCCCAATCCCTTTTCCAAATCTGTAAGCATCGAATACGGGCTTAAACAAGCTGAAGCGATAAGCATAGCAATTTACAACCATCTTGGTGAGCAGGTTGAGATGATAAGCAAAAGTAAGTCTAATGGTCAGCAAAAGATTGAATGGAATGCTGAAGGCTTATCTTCTGGTATTTATTTCTGTATCCTAAAAACCAGCGAAGGGATACAAACCCGGAAACTGATAAAACTGTAAAGGCAAAGGGCATAGAGCGGAGAGCAAAGGGCATAGAGCGGAGAGCAAAGGGCGGAGAGCAATTAGCGAAGCATAATCTATGACAAAAGCAAATTCGAAGTTTTCCAATCAACTTTATAACATCTATAGTTTTTCGTTTTCGATGGAGGTTTTATTATTGATAATTCAACTTCGAACGCTTAGCAGCACAAAGTGAATAGCAATCCTTTTTGTGTGTAGAAACTTAGTATGATCAGCCCTTTTTTAGCGGGGAGTTCAGGTATTGTAGTAAAAGAGATTTACATAAGAATCGCAACAACCCAGTATGGGTTGAGCTATTGTAGCAATAAGAATCGTAGATGAATCAGAACAACCCGGTACGGGTGCACGACAAATTTCCACATGTCAAAATAATTATCATCGAATTACGCTGATTAATCGAATTAACACCTGCCAAAGGCAGGTGAAATTCGTTCAATTCGTTCAATTTGATGAAAAATAAAATCCTTTGAGAACATTAACCTGATATTTGTCGTACACCCCCCGGTACGGGTTGAGCATTTTAAACAGTATTCAATCCAGTGGAAATGATTAGTTCCCACTAAAGCCATCCCGACCAATAATAACAATTGCTAAACCGGTCCTTTAACCCAACTTCCTTTTTAAACAAGCCATAAATTGCCGAGCCGCTTCCGGTCATGGAGGCATATACCGCACCGGTTTGATAGAGGATTTCCTTCGTTTCGCTCAAAATTGGATGTGTTTTAAAAATACGGGTTTCAAAATCATTCTTCAGCCGGTCCTTCCATTCTTCAATGGGGAAACGAATGATTTCTTCCATCGGGGTTTCCGGAACTTTTGGTATGATACCGGCATAGGCCTCAGCTGTGTTGATGTGGACATCCGGCTTGACCAGGATTAAAAAATATCCCGTCAGGTCAAGCTCAACAGGCTTCAATTGGTCTCCTTTATCATAAGCCAATGCCGCCTGATTATTTATAAAAAATGCACAATCACTTCCCAATTGACGGGCGTAATCTTCCATCCTACCCACAGATAAATTCAATCCAAAAACCTGATCGATTAATTTGATCATGCATGCACCGTCAGCACTGCCACCACCTAAGCCGGCACCCATTGGAATAACTTTGTGTAAATGAATTTTCACCTCAGGCAAATTGTAGGTAGCCTGTAATAATTTCCAGGCTTTAATACAAAGGTTGTTTTCCGATTTCCCCGGGATATTTATCCCAGAGCTCGAAAACCCAAATTTCTCATCCCGGGCTATGATCAGTTCAAGTGCATCATTGATGGAAATTGGGTACATCACACTTTCAATTTGATGAAAACCGTCGCTTCTTTTTTTAAGAACAGATAATCCTAAATTGATTTTTGCATTTGGAAAAATGACCATAGTTTTTTGGATATTCTATGCAAAGGTAAGCACTAATAGAGAGTATGCCTGTAAAGTAGATGCTTTTCTCAATTTAAGCACAAATATTTTGGATTTTATTATTTCGTGCATTCGTGGCATTAAACTGTAACTTTGTTGCCTAAAAATTTAGTTTTAAACTTAAATACCCTTATCCATGCCCATTATCAATTCAGTGCTTTCGTGGCTGATGAAAAAACGGATACATCAAATCGAATTGTTTATCAAGTACCCACATGATGTACAAATGGAATGGTTTAAAAAACTAATTGCTGCAGGTAAGGATACTGAATGGGGAAAAAAGTATGGTTATAAGTCGATTACTAATTTGCAACAGTTTAAAGAACGTGTGCCTGTTAGCGATTACAACAACCTAAAACCCTATATCGATCGCCTGAGAAAAGGTGAACAAAACCTACTTTGGAATACTGACGTTAAATGGTTTGCCAAGTCATCGGGCACCACCAGTGAAAAAAGCAAGTTTATTCCGGTGAGTAGTGAAGCCCTTGAAGAGTGTCATTTTAAAGGCGGGAAGGATATGCTGTCTATATTTTTTCATAATTATCCTGATTCACAAATTTTTAGTGGGAGAGGCCTTGCGATGGGGGGCAGCAGCACCATCACCGAAGTGAACAACGAATCGTATTACACCGGCGACCTGTCGGCCATTTTAATTCAAAACCTGCCGCTGTGGGTACAACTCAGGAAAACACCTCGCCGGAACATCGCCCTGATGGATGAGTGGGAAAGTAAGATCGAAAAAATGGCGCGTGTTACCAGCGAGCATGATGTGACGAGTATTTCAGGGGTGCCATCGTGGGCGCTGGTGCTGATCAGGCGGATATTGGAGATTACCGGTAAAGACAACCTTTTGGATGTATGGCCAAACCTTGAGGCTTTTTTTCATGGGGGAGTAAACTTCAGCCCTTATCGCGATCAGTTTAAAAAACTCATTCAGTCAGATCGTTTTAATTATGTGGAAACCTACAATGCCTCTGAAGGATTTTTTGGTATTCAGGACCGTACCGACCATCATGATATGTTGCTGATGCTGGATTATGGAATCTATTATGAGTTTTTGCCAATGGAGGAATTGGACAAGGAATTTCCGCATACAGTGGGCCTTGAGGGTGTTGAAATCAACAGGAACTATGCTGTGGTAATTTCGACCAATGGTGGTCTGTGGAGATACCTGATTGGAGATACAGTGAAATTTACTTCGGTTAACCCGTATCGCATTGTAATTACGGGTCGTACTAAAAACTACATCAATGCCTTTGGCGAAGAAATCATCATCGAAAATGCAGAAAAAGCCTTAAGTACTGCCTGCGAAAAATGCAATGCTACTATTACCGAATATACCGCAGCCCCGGTGTATTTTAACAACAGTGAAAATGCTGCACACGAGTGGCTCATCGAATTTGATACACCACCTGATAATCCTGATTTTTTTGTGGATAGTTTTGATAACGCCCTAAAGTCGCTCAATTCGGATTATGAAGCCAAAAGGTATAAAAGCATGGTTTTACGCGAGCCGATTGTAAGGCATATGCCACCAAACACCTTCTACAACTGGATGAAAAAGCGCGACAAACTGGGCGGACAGCACAAAGTTCCACGTTTATCAAACGACCGGAAACATGTGGATGAGATTTTGAAGATGATTGATGGGGAAAAGAGTGCCTAAAGTTTGGAGTGAACTAAAGTGCCGAAGCTTTGCTTCGGGCATCCTCGAAAAATAATACAAATCATAGATTTGTGATTTTTCGGGATTTGGAGTGAGCTTAAGTTAGGAAGGCAGAGGGCTTAGGGCAAAGAGCAAGAGCGGGGTTGTTTGAATTTCAATCTTCAGATCAATTAATGATATTTGGTCCTATACCTTTTTTCACCAATACCCAATACTTTATTTCCCCTATACACCCTATTTCCTCTTTTCCCTGGAATTTGCAGTCAAAAAAAACATTTCTCCTTTGCACCCATACATTGCTGGTATCAAAAAAGTTGTGGGTTTACAAATTCGATTGTTGATAAAAACTTACACTGATCTGTCAACATCAGGGACACCCAAACAAATTTCTTGTGTATCTTTATCCAGGATTTCCAATATCAAAATTCAAGAACATTTTATTATGCATGTAGCTATAGCCGGAAATATCGGATCAGGAAAAACAACCCTTACCACTTTGCTTGCGAAACATTTTAACTGGGAACCACATTTCGAATCAGTTGATGACAATCCTTATCTCAACAGCTTTTACGAAGATATGCGCAGATGGTCATTCAACCTTCAGATTTATTTTTTGAACAGTCGTTTCAGGCAGATCATTAAAATAAGGGAAAGTGGGAAACAGGTAATACAGGACCGTACCATTTATGAAGACGCGCATATTTTTGCCCCCAACCTTCACGAGATGAATTTGATGACAACCCGGGATTTCGACAATTACCGCGATCTTTTTGATTTGATGAGTAGTTTTATTCAACCTCCCGATCTGCTCGTTTACCTCAAAGCAAGTGTGCCAACGCTTGTAAACCAAATCCAAAAACGTGGCAGGGATTACGAAGAATCCATCAGGCTCGATTATTTAAAAAGTTTGAACGAACGCTATGAAAATTGGATCGAAGGTTATGATATCGGCAAGAAGTTGATCGTTAATGTGGACAAGATGGACTTTACCACTAAGCCCGAAGATTTAGGTTATGTTATCGACAGGATCAACGCCGAATTACATGGCCTTTTTTAGAAGGCTTTTGACCTTACAAATCAGGGTATTATCGAGAAAATTATTAAGGAATTACAATCCACCACCGAAGAGGATGCCTGGACAGAATTCGATATACGTTTTCAGCAGGCCCACAACGATTTTTATGAAAAACTCAACGAAAAGATACCCAATCTTAGGGCCAACGAAAAGAAGCTTTGTGCCTTCCTCGAGTCGATGTTGTTTTTTCAGTCCACATTCCCCGGGTTACAGTCGGCAGTCTTTTGGCCAATGTCAATTCGTTAATAGTATTATTTATGATTGCAATTGTTTAGGTGATTGATGGAGTTTTTGCTATATGGGATCAAGTATGTATTTCCCCAAAAACCGGGTCCTGTAGTTCGTGGCATTCCCACCTCCCATTCTGCTTCACCGTTAAAAGAAAAAATACAGAGTTCTGAAGATTATGTTTGGCCATACGCACAAGGAAATATTCGTGGCCATAGTATTATTCCATTATTTGTATCTGCACCGGGTGCTGCTTTAAAAGATAGTGATTTGCATGAATTGCTTGCATTGGTAGATGCTTTGCGGGTAGGTAGGGCCAGAGAAAAAGAAATGGCTGTTACTGAACTAAAAAAACGTTTGCAAATTGGAGAATAGGATCATCAATATTGCTGTAGTAGCAGAAGTTGCCGAAGCACTTCAAAACCTAAAAAACAAAGTTGCTTTTGTAGGTGGCGCAATAGTGCGCTTATATGTCGATGATCCGGCGGCTGACGAAATAAGACCAACACAAGACATTGATATAACCTTAAATGTTTTAGGCTTGGGTGAATGGAATAATTGATTAGATATAATCCTGTTCACTCAGTTTTAGTTTTTTCATAGGCTATTAATTTGCTGAAGAAATAAATTATCAATAACTTAAGAATGTCCTCTATAAATGCCGTGCAGGGTTTAATTCTTTTGTGGTTATTTGTTGACATTACTTAACATATTTCGCAATGAAATTCTGTCCCATTGGTAACAAATAAAAGATTCTTGATGTTCTGTTTGTAAATTGGAAGTTTGTGGAGTAGAGAAAATAAATGTAATACATACAGGCAAAAATAAAAAAAGCCACCCAATAATGGATGGCTTTAGTTTTAAGCTCCTCCTCTTGGACTTGAACCAAGGGCCCTCTGATTAACAGTCAGATGCTCTAACCAACTGAGCTAAGGAGGAATAAAAAGCATTTCAAAGATAATCCCTTCTTGACCCTCTGATTAATTCCGCACGTGCGGAACTCTAACCAATCCCGAAAATCTCAAAATCTGTGATTTTGATAGATTTTCGTGGATGCTCGTCCTTACGGACGGCACTGAGCTAAGGAGGAATAAAAAGCATTTCAAAGATAATCCCTTCTTGACCCTCTGATTAATTCCGCACGTGCGGAACTCTAACCAATCCCGAAAATCTCAAAATCTGTGATTTTGATAGATTTTCGTGGATGCTCGTCCACAAGGACGGCACTGAGCTAAGGAGAAATATATTACCTTTTAAATGAACGCCTGCTTTTTTTGAAAAGCGAGTGCAAAAATAGACACTATTTGGAAAATACCAATACTTTTGTGAAATATTTTCACAATTTCTGTAAATAAATATCAATTAACGCAAATTTACCTTCTGTTATGGCAAAAATTCTTGGAATGGGCAATGCCCTTGTTGACATTATGATAAAGCTTGAAGACGATCAAATTATACATGATTTTGAACTCTTGAAAGGCGGAATGAAACTGGTTGACGAAAAGTTTATTCAACGATTGATGGATGCAGTGAAGCATCTCCCGATAGAACATGCCCCCGGCGGTTCGGCTGCAAATACAATGAATGGTGTTGCAAACCTTGGCATGGACACTGGTTTTATTGGAAAGGTTGCAAACGACCAATTTGGTAAGATCATGGAGGGCGACATGAAGCATAACGGGATAAAACCTTTTCTTCTTAAAGGAGTTGCCCCCACCGGACTGGCAGTAGCGATGGTAAGTCCCGACTCGGAGCGTACCTTTGCTGTTAACCTGGGCTGCGCCATCGAATTATCAGCAGATGATATTTCTTCGGAAATGTTTGCCGGCTACGAGTTTTTTCATATCGAAGGATACCTGGTTCAAAACCACGAACTATTAAGAAAAGCAGTTGCCTTGGCCAAAGAAAACAATGTAAAGGTTTCGCTGGACCTTGCCAGCTTTGATGTGGTACAGGACAACCTTGAATTTCTTAAGGAAATCATCGCTGATTATGTGGATATTGTGTTTGCCAACGAAGATGAAGCAAAAGCTTTTACCAATATGGATCCTGAACTTGCCTTGCATGAAATCTCTATATCCAGCGAAGTGAGTATAGTGAAGATTGGCGAGAAAGGATCGCTAATCAAACAGGGTGAGCAAGTTCATACAATTGGTGTGATAGAAGCTAAAAGCATCGATACTACCGGCGCAGGCGATTTGTATGCAGCAGGATTTCTTTTTGGTATGGCGAAAAATTTACCTCTTGAAAAATGCGGACAAATAGGCTCATTACTTGCCGGAAAAGTTATTGAGGTTTTGGGGGCTAAAATGAGTGAGGCCACCTGGAAAATTATCAGGGGAAAAGTAGATGAAATAATCTCAGCCTAAGCCGATTCTCGCTATTGGCATGACAAAATTTGAGGAAAAATATAGCCGGAAAAGATACCGCACATCCTACGGCATAACTGTTTTCAGCATTTCGCTGGTGCTTTTCATGCTGGGCCTGCTTGCGTTGATTGTTTTCCATGCCAGTAAACTTTCGGAATATATGCGCGAAAACATTGGAATGTCGCTGTTGTTAAATGATGACGTTTCAAGCGTTGATGCCCTCCAATTCCAAAAAAGTATAGATAGTCTTTATTTTGTAAAATCCAGTGATCTGATCACCAAAGAAGATGCAGCCCAAAAGCTAAAGGAAGATCTTGGTGAAGATTTCATCGATTTTTTAGGGTACAACCCTTTGCCCGGAACTATCGTTATTTACCTGCATGCCCAGTATACGCAGAACGACAGCATAAATGCAATACGCGGTCAGATACTCAAAGAAGCATGCGTTAGGGAAGTGGATTTTCAAGGATCCTTGGTGGAGTTGGTCAACCGGAACATATCGAAGGTCGGCCTGGTATTAGCAGGATTTATTGGAATTTTACTCATCATTTCCATTTTGTTAATTTACAACACCATTCGCCTGGCTGTATTTGCCCGGCGGTTTCTGATAAAAAGTATGTTGCTGGTGGGGGCAAGCCATGCATTTATCCGCAGGCCATTTATCATCAGTGGCGTGTTACAAGGCCTGGCAGGTGGGGCAGTATCCGTTGTTTTGCTTGCCGCTCTTTTGTATCTTGCCCAAAACAAAATCCCAGAAATTGCAGTGTTAAGCGATATGAAATTCATCACCCTGATATTTGTTGGTCTTGTTGTATTTGGTGTGTTGGTCTCATGGTTATCGAATTTTTTTGCCGTAAAAAAATACTTAAAAACCAATTCCGACGCTTTATATTAACTATTTTTGCGCCCGAATAAATTGATTTACAAACATGAAACAAGAAAAACGCAAAAAGGCTTCAATACCTGCAGAGCCAAAATCATTGATTGACAAACAAGATTTTGCTTTTGGAAAACAAAACTACAAATGGCTCCTCATTGCGCTGGGATTTTTAGTTGTTGGCTTTGTTTTGATGATTGGCGGAGGTTCTGACGATCCGAATGTTTTCAATTATGGAATGTTCAATTTTCAAAGGTTAACACTGTCGCCCATCCTGTTGATGATCGGATATGGTATAGGCATCTATGCCATCATGAAAAAGCCAAAGGACACTAAATAGTGTCCGTCTATAAAGCCCAAATTCTGCGTTGTTGCTCAAAATCCAAATCCTCAAATACATTAGTATTCTGCGGTTTGAATTTCTCACACGCCTTGAATTTGAACTTTCTAGAGCAAACACTCGAGTTTATGGACAGGCACTAATTAAAGTCTTATCGTTAAAGTTATTATTTTTGTTTCTAAAGCTCAAATTTCAAAATCCAAATTCCAAAAACGATGAGTTGGATTGAAGCATTATTGCTGGGCCTTTTGCAGGGCCTCACCGAATTTCTTCCTGTTAGTAGCAGCGGCCACCTTGAGTTGGGCAAAGCCCTGCTTAACATCAACCCTAAAGATAGCCTGGTCTTTACATTAGTGGTACATGGTGCTACGGTTTTAAGCACAATTGTAATTTTTTACAAAGACATCTGGCAGCTCATCAAAGGCTTGTTTGCATTTAAATGGAACCAGGAAACCAAATACATTGTCAAAATCATCATTTCGATGATACCGGTTGGAATTGTTGGGGTGTTTTTTAAGGATGAGGTCGAATCGTTTTTCAACGGAAACATTGCCTTCGTGGGGGCAATGCTATTGTTTACTTCAGCTTTGCTGGCTTTCACCTATTTTAAAAAATCAAACACCCGAAATATTTCTTACCTCGATTCATTTATTATTGGCGTTGCCCAGGCAATTGCAGTATTGCCCGGTATTTCCCGTTCAGGATCAACAATAGCCACCGGCCTTTTGCTTGGTGACAAAAAGGAACTTATTGCAAAATTTTCATTCCTTATGGTACTTGTACCCATCCTTGGCGCAAACTTTAAAGATTTGATGGGTGGCGAAATGACCCAGAATGAAGGCATCGGTGCATTGCCCTTGCTGGTTGGTTTTATTGCGGCTTTCGTTTCGGGCTTGCTTGCCTGCAAATGGATGATAGGTATCGTAAAAAAGGGCAAGCTCATTTATTTTGCCATTTACTGTTTTGTTATCGGAATACTGGCAATCATCCTGGCATAAAAGATTGAGTCCACTTACTACTAATGACAACTAATCATAAAACATTGAAATGAAAATGAATAAAAAGACCAGGTTTCTTATTTTGGAACATGACAGAACTTTATAACAATGAAGTCTTATCAGCAAAAACCCGGAAGGTCTCCACTACAAAAACTAAGGTACTTGGGCTTTGTCATCACATATTTTCCAGTTTATTAATGGTTTTAATTAGTGTTCGTCTATAAAGTCCAACTTCTGCGTTGTTGCTCAAAATCCAAATCCTCAAATACATTAGTATTCTGCGGTTTGAATTTTTCACACGCCTTGAATTTGAACTTTCTAGAGCAAACACCCGACTTTATGGACAGGCACTAATTAGCATAAATTTTCAAATTCATTAATTATTATCCTAAAACTGACCCTGGCCCATATGATTTCTAAACAATTGTTAACTAAAAACCCGGACTTTATTAACGGCGAGGTGATTCTCTTCAATAAGGGCATTGATTGGACTTCGTTTGATGTGGTAAACAGCCTGAAAATTTTCCTGAAGTTTGAATTTGGGATAAAAAAGATCAAGGTTGGCCATGCAGGTACACTCGACCCGCGAGCTACAGGTTTGGTAATTGTTTGTACCGGAAAAAAAACCAAAGTAATCGAAAGTTATCAGGCACAGGAAAAGGAATATGCCGGTGCTTTTTACCTGGGCAAGACCACACCGTCGTATGATACCGAGACCGAGGCCGATCAGGAATATCCCATCGATCATATTACCGAAGATTTAATTAGGGAAACCACCAAACAATTCACGGGTGAAATTATCCAGGTCCCTCCTGTATTCTCAGCTTTGAAAATTGATGGAAAAAAAGCTTACGAATATGCCCGTAAAAATGTAAAGGTGAAAATGCGGGAACGGCTCATCACCATCTTTAGTTTCGATATCGAAAAGATTGAATTGCCCCTGGTTTATTTCCGGGTGAAGTGTAGCAAAGGAACTTATATCCGCTCGCTGGCCTATGATTTTGGTAAAGCCCTGAACAGCGGTGCATACCTGAATTCATTGTGCAGAACCGCAATTGGGGAGTACAAAAATGATGATGCGATTACTATTGATGAGTTTAAGGATTATTACAGCAAGGCAAAACAGGTTCCGGAATAAAAAGGTATAGGGTGTTTGGTATAAGGAGGTGTGTAGGGTACATAGTGGACATAGGGTTTATAGGGTGAAAAGAGCGTGTTTGCCGACTTTGCTCCTTTGAAATTATGTGAAAGCAATGCAAGTTGGGTTTAAAGAACAAGGTTGATAGTGGTTGACTTTGAACCCTATTCCTACAAAATCCCCACCCCATTTATTAACTAACTACCGGATATTCTATCTTCAATAATGTCTATCAAATTTTTTACCGGTTCAAAATAGGGAAGAACTTTATCTTTATCAAAATCAAACAAATCGTCATAATCACCTTTTTGTCTCCAGGTAAAAAGCTGTGAGTACATTTTGCCTAATTCCTTAGATATTATTCCGTTTTTAATAAAGTGCTCTGAAAAATTTGATTTCGCCCCATTATGTGTTGTAGGGTTAAGGTCAACATTTAAAAGCAAGGCTGTAACTGAATAGTAAGCAGAATAATAAAGCCGATTTATTGTTGAATTCCATTTCTCGTTCTCAGACAAAATACAGGCATCATCAAAGGTGTCTCTTGCGCGATCGAGACGATACTTAATCAAATCTTTCTTTGATCCAATCATTTTATTTTTATCCCTTCATGCAAAATATTGTTGTACAATGGTGTGATAGAACGGTTTCCAATCCAATCTGACTTTGAATAGATTAATGGGGACAATACTTTCCCGGTTTCAAGTTCCAGTTCATAAATATCGTCCATGAGTTTTATTTCATATTCGAATGGAACTATCTCTGCACTAAGCAAGATCAGTATATCCCAATCAGATAAACTATTCGCATCACCCCGGGCTTGTGATCCATACAAATAAACTTCAGATTCCGGAAACTTTGCATTTGCCAGATTAACAATCCTATTTACTATTTCCTCATGCTTACTCATATGACAAAAATAGCATTTTTTTGAATATGCTGATGCGTTAGTACTTATCATATTTCCAACCAAAGCTTTGACTCTAGCTCTTTAAGTTCACGTCACTACAAAACATCTTCCCCGTTCATCAGATCCAGTGCTTTTTGAAAGGTTTCATCTTTTTGATGATAAATCGGGTAAAAACCTTCATCATTCAGGATATTTCGTCCGATGAGTGCTTTGAGTAAAATCTTAATTTCATCTTGTCGTGCTGCGATTCCATCCGGGTCTTTTTCTATGCCGTTTTCTTCAGCAAATTCAGTAAGCCCATCAAACATTTCGTCGCTGATATTGAAGTCGCTGTTAAATTGTTTGTAATCCTTGTAGCGCGAAAGTTCATCGCGGTGGGCGTCGGTATATTCAAAGGAATAATCATAAATCACCCCGCGATTGATCAACCGGTTGTAATAGGCAAAGTGGTCGCCGGTTTCGACAGGAATAAAAATATCGGGCATAATGCCACCGCCGCCATAAACAATCTTTCCACCAGGTGTGACATATTTCAAGGAGTCATCAAAATGAATGCTGTCAGCATGGGTAACTTCACCATTCATGAACCGATCGTGAAAATCATTGAAATAGTCCTCAGAGCCATTTTCGTAAGACCTCTGGATGCATCTGCCCGTTGGTGTGTAATATCTCGAAAC
>Ga0307929_1001832_pt1 | contig 14963 bp, 10 predicted proteins | sample AceLakmetage1330_FD_203160 | JGI IMG/M metagenome (GOLD analysis project Ga0307929, IMG submission 203160) | Saline water microbial communities from Ace Lake, Antarctica - #1330 | ecosystem: Environmental > Aquatic > Non-marine Saline and Alkaline > Saline | place: Antarctica: Ace Lake...
TTAGTCTCCATGGCGCTTTCCTTTCCTGTTGCGATGTCGCAACGTTCTACCTAAAGGAATCGAAAGCGCCTTTCTCTTTTCTATGCAAGAATTATTTTGAACCACGAGCTAACATAAGGTCTCGGATACGTCGTCGCCCCTCTTACTCGGATACACTTAACCAAACCTGCCCGCAGCGATGCGGACGGGCTACTTCGTACGAATTCCCACCGTCAACGATGTGTAATTTCAACAGCAAGAAGGTCTCTCGAAGTACGCACGTCCGTGAAGAGCCCAGTTTTTATGCGTTTCTAAACCTACACCCTTTTTCGGATAGGATCGAGCTACTGACTCCCATCCCGCACCGCTCCCACTATGTGCGAAAGCGACTTCTCGCTGTAGGTCTCGCACTATGCGCGGGACACGCCCCTGAAAATGGCCAAACTCAGAGAAAGCCTAAGCTTCCTGCAAAGGCTTTGAGGTCTTGTACACCGTGGCATTGAAGACCGCAATCTGGTCTCCATTGCTATTGGTAATCGTGATGCAATAGTGGCCTAATTTCCGGCTAGCCGACATTTTCTTCGCCTTGGCAATAAGCGTGTCCCCCGCCTCAACCGCATGGAAAAACTGAATATTACCGTTCGTCAGCAGTGTGATTTGTCCGCACGCGTTTGAGGCGGCAGCCAGCGCAATATCCGCCAGCGAAAAAATAGTGCCGCCATGACAGACACCAGCCGCATTGAGATGTGTCTTGCCAATTTTTAGTTCCGCCACAGCGCGCCCCTCACTCACTTCACGCAACTGAACACCAAGGAGCTTCCCCAACTCATCATGGCGGCTAATCAAATCCTTAACCTGTTCAGCACTCATCGTACCCCCCGCCCCAAGGCAAATGCCCGCTCGTTGACACCGTGAAGTCGCTCGGGAAGATGTGCGTGAATGGCATTGAGCCATTCCTCCTCAGAAAACGCCATATGCTTGCTTAGCGCGCCAAGCAACGCCACATTCAACGTTCGCTTGTTTTCCAGCTGGTCAACCGCAAAATCGGCCGAGGTCACCAACACACCACCCTTCCTGAGTTCGTGAGCATTAACCGCCACCTGATCCTCGGTCAAGACCACCAGAAAATCGGCTTCGCCGGTAGGGATCATAGGGCTAAGCACTTTCTCCCCATACCGCACATCAGAGGTAATCGCCCCACCCCGCTGACTCATGCCATGAACTTCGGCTTTTTTTACATCAAAACCCCGATCAAAAACCATGCCGCCCAAAATATCGGTACACGTCAGGATGCCCTGACCTCCAAGTCCTGCAAATTTCACATTCACTGTATTCTGCATCATCCGTCTCCTTCTAGGGTCACTACTGCCTGACGTGCGAACACCAGGCGATGTGCGCTATGCACGCTATCGAACCTTCTCGCCTCGTTTCAGTTTAGAATCGCGGGCCAGAGCAAGAATGCAGGGGCGACGGCAAATAATGACCGTGAGATCATTCGAAGCCAGCGCCGTATCCACGGCCTGCGCATACGCCTCCGCCTCTTTAGATGGGTCGACAATAACAATTTTTTCAACACCCAGGCCCTTGAGCGTATCTTCAATCAAAACTCTGTGTTCGGCCTCTTGGTGGTCGAGGTTACGGCCTGTTCCCGCATGTTCCTGCAACCCCGTCATGGCGGTTGTGGAATTATCAAGGATGATGACGAGGTGCCCCGTCTTGGGAGGATTGTAGAGCATCTCAACAATACCGGTCAGGCCACTATGCATGAAGGTGCCATCGCCAATCACACTGACAACTTTTCTTGCCTGAGCCTCAGGCAAGACATGCCGCATGCCAAGACCAATGCCGATAGAGGCACCCATGCAGACGCACGTATCCATCGTTTCGAATGGCGGCAGAACGCTGAGTGTATAGCAACCAATATCCCCCGTGATAATGCACTCACGTTGTTTCAACACCTCAAAGCTGTAACGGTGTGGACAGCCCTTACAGAGTTGAGGCGGCATTCCCTTCGGGGGGACGGGTTCGTCAGTATCACCCCCTGCAAGGATTCGCTTGATCCGTAGAACATCCAGTTCGCCAAAACGATAACGATTCAGTCGAGGGCGGACACAGCCACCAGCAGCCTGAACTTCAGTCTGAATAAACGGGTCACCTTCTTCCACGATAACGCACTCATCCACGGAGCCAATAAAGTTCAGGAGAGCATTCATCGGAAGCGGCCAGGTCATGCCAAGTTTGAAGAGTTTAGCATCAGGAGCGGCTTCCATAGCGTGTAACGCCGAAACACCATTAGCGATAATCCCCAGCGTAGTTCCTTCGCCAATGATTGAGTTGGGGCCTTCCGCATTGTTCCACACTTCGATAGCCGCCAGTTTTTTACGCATTCTTTTGTGCGCGGGACGAGCATAGGCCGGGATCATCACGCGTTGTTTGATATCACGCTTGTAATCCGCTTTCGCGCCTTCAACCGGTTCTCGGGGGATAACAATCGTCTTGGAATGGCACACACGCGTACACAAACGCAAGATCACCGGCTGGCCCCATCGCTCCGAAAGTTCAAATGCCAGGCGCGTCATATCGTAGGCGTCCTGCGAATCTGCGGGCTCCAACAGCGGCACGCCGGCAGCGCGTGCATAGTTACGGCTATCTTGCTCGTTCTGGGAAGAAGCCATCCCGGGATCATCTGCAACGGCAATCACCAGACCTCCGGTAACACCCGTGTAGGACACGGTAAAGAAAGGATCCGCCGCTACGTTAAGCCCCACGTGTTTCATGGTACATAGTGCCCGTGCCCCAGAAAACGCCACACCAATCGCAACTTCCACCGCCACTTTCTCATTCGGCGACCATTGGCAAGTAACGCCAATCTTAGAGGCATTCTCAAGGATCTCAGTCGAGGGCGTACCGGGATAGCCCACACCCAGAGTCGTGTCAGCGTGCCGTGCAGCTAACGCAACGGCTTCGTTCCCACTCAACAACATGCGTTCACTATTCATAAGTCTCCATTCTTTTTTCGGGTAAAACGTTTAGGATAGTCGAGATCCGACCATCATTTCAAGTCCAGTCAAACCTTGCCACACGACACACTTCTGCCATAAGCTAAGAATCTTTCTTCGACAGCGCTTGGGGAAAGCATCCCAAACGGGACTGTGCCTCAAGTAGCTCAAACCGTCAGCGCAGGAGAATTCTATGAAACTAAAACAACTGTCTGTCTTTCTGGAGAACAAACCAGGCTGCCTTCGCAGAGCGTGCAGTATTCTGGCCGACAACCATATCAACCTGATTACGCTCTCGCTGGCGGATTCGGATCAATTCGGCATTTTACGAATAATTGTCGATAATGTCGAAAAAGCCAAGGCAGTACTTGACACAGAGGGCTTTGTTTCAAAAATCAGCGATGTCATTGCGGTAGAGGTTCCGGATGAGCCTGGCGGACTCAACCATGTACTGAAGGTCGTGGAAGACGCTGGCATCGGCGTCGAATACATGTATGCGTTCACCATCAAAAAAGGAGAGAACGCAGTTATGCTCTTTTATTTCAGTGATGTGGACAAGGCAATCCGTGCGCTTCAAAACACCAATTTCACGGTACTGGCCGGATGTGAAATCTTCCGGCGAGCAAGTTGCTAAGACTTATTCAAGGAAGACGCAGTATGACCCACAATCGTGAATAGATAGAATTTGACACCGAAACCGACAGAAGAATGAGGCATCGATAATGGAGAACCAGATCTATGACAGGGCCGAGACCCTGCCACGCGACGAACTCACAGCACTGAAAACCTCCCGACTGAAAGATACGGTCGCTCGCGTACAGAATGTGCCCTACTATAAAAAAGCGTTTAAAAAGACAGGCATCGGCCCCGACAGCATCCAGTCGTTGGACGATTTGCAACGGCTGCCACTCACCACCAAAGCCGACCTTCGCGGGCAGTATCCTCTCGGTATGCTGGCCGTCGACCGCACCGAAGTGCTTCGATTTCATGGCTCGTCCGGCACAACCGGCAAGCCCACTATGGTGGGCTACACCCGAAATGACCTGAATATGTGGGCTGGCCTCTGTGCCCGCTTCCTAACGGCAGGTTGCCTGCGTCCCGAACATACGGTTCAGATTGCTTTTGGTTATGGGCTATTCACCGGCGGCTTTGGTCTACACTATGGGGTTGAACGTGTCGGTGCCTCCGTCATCCCGGCCGCCGCTGGCAACACGCCAAGACAGGTGATGCTCCTGATGGACATGCAGTCTGACGCCCTGGTCTGTACGCCAAGTTATGCGCTCAATATTTCGGAGTATATACTCTCGAACAACATTCCGCGTGAGAAACTAAACCTTAAGTATGCCTATTTCGGCGGAGAACCCTGGACGCAGGACATGGGAGAGCGCATTGAGTCCGAGCTAGGCATTTCCTGCTTCAACAACTACGGCTTGAGTGAGGTGCTTGGACCCGGGGTAAGTGGCGAGTGTATTGCCAAAGATGGCATGCATATTTCGGAGGACTATTTCATTGTTGAGTGCCTCGACCCAACATCGCTGGAACCCGTCGCCCCCGGAGAAGAAGGAGAACTGGTCATCACCTCACTGTGTCGTGAAGCCATGCCGATCATTCGCTATCGCACACGCGATATTGCCTCGCTCAATCCAGAGCCCTGCTCCTGCGGACGGTCCACCATGCGTATGAGCCGTGTCACAGGACGCAGCGATGATATGTTAATCATCAGAGGGGTCAACGTCTATCCCTCGCAGATTGAACAGGCGCTTCTTCGCGTCGAGGGTACAGCCCCGCATTATCACATTATCGTAGACCGTCCAGACCGCACCGACGAAGTCACCGTGCAGGTTGAAGTGGTCGAGGACGCCTTCAGCCCCAGCATGAAGCATATGCAGGAGTTGAAGGACCGCATTGGCCGTGCCGTCCGAACTCTCACCGGCCTGCGTATGACGATTGAACTGGTTTCACCCAATACGCTCGACCGATTCACAGGAAAAGCCTGCCGTGTAAAAGATCTGCGTCGTGAAAAAGGCCTGATCTAACGCCACATAGAACAATTCCCAATTCAATTCCCCACGACCAATTGAAGCGTGGTTGACGCAATTCCGGGGCTATCGGGGGCTATCGAGGTCTCGTCATTCTATTCAAGCAAGCGTTGTCCAAGAAGATGGCCCGCCACTGAATACCACGCAACATTACATAAACCACTCCAGCTTCATCAATTTTCAACGTTTAGGCCATGCATCCAACAGATCACACACTCTCTATAGCGTCAACCACAATGACGAATGACGAGACGTGAAAAGCCCTTGGTCAGCCATTTCTATGCGGTTGCCGATGACGGTCTTTTCGCTCTTCCCTCACCGGCAGGTAGATGAAGAACGTAGTGCCGTGACCGAGCCGAGTCTCCGCTTCGATGTAACCCTTGTGCCCCTGTATGATGCTGTATACTGTTGCAAGGCCAAGCCCAGTGTTCTCACCTTTGGCCTTGGTCGTAAAGTACGGCTCAAACAATTGAGACGCCGTTTCATCAGACATGCCGCAACCTGTATCGCGGACGGCCAGCAAGGCAAAAGGGCCATCGTGAAAATCGCGCTCCTCCGCTGTCGCCTGCAATCTCCTGCTGTCTGTCTGGGACAGGTGGGCCGGGGTCACCGAGACGGTCAAACGCCCCTCACCGGACATGGCCTCGCAGGCGTTGAGAGCCATGTGCATAACGGCCTGTTCAATCCGATCCGGATCCAGGTCGACACGACCCGTGTCTTCCGACGTCTTAACCACAACCTTGATCAGGGGACCCATGGCTTCCACAAGAAGCCGTTCGATTCCCTCGATACACTTACCCAAGGACATAAGGCGAACCCGCAGAGAGCTTGGTGACCCGAACGCGAGGAGATCACCGGCAAGTTGGGACATTCTGCCGACAGCCGCGATGATGGGGTCCATGAGCTTGCCAAAGTCAGAGGAGGCTCCAACAGAATCCTTCGCAAGCTGGGCACTGCCGAGGATGATGGTCAGTGAATTCACATAGCTGTGCGATACCTTCCGCGCGAACTGCCCCATTGCCGCCATCTTCTGTGAATGGAGCATCCGTCGCTTGCGTTCAGCCAAGGTGTTAACGGCTTCGGAGTGCTCCCGTTCCAGCAGAATCAGGGCACTGAACAGGGCCATCGTCAGGGGCGCATTGAGGAACACGAGTACACTGCTGCCTGTTCCCATCAGTAGTGAGCGATCCGGCATGAGCATCAGGACGAATCCCATGATCAAGGCGGTCGTGCAGCCCCCGACGATCAGGCTGGAGAGAACGACACGACGCAGCGTGAGTAGTCGATGATGCACGCGCCAGAACTGGTAGCACAGGGATCCCAGAATGGCCGGCAGGATGATCTCCATGAGACCGGGCACCATGCCCTCCCCCCCGACCTGCAGGCGATAGAGGCAAGGCAGGACGAGGCTGACGAGGGCGCACATGGGACCGCTCAGAAGCGCGCCGGCTCCGATAACCCCGGAGCGACAATCAAATATGACGCCTGGTTGCGAGGTCGACGCTACCAGCATGGCCACTACCGCCATTCCGCCGAACATGAAGCCGCAGACCCAAGATGGAAATGAATGAAGACGCGTTTTGATCCAGGCGCGAGTCATCGAGATCAGGGCCACGAAACCAAGAAGCACGAACAGGTTAACAACGTCTCCTTGAGCCAATTCCAGAAATGTCATGGTTTCTACCTCACTGCGCTACGAACTCACAAATACACCCTATCTGTCACCGAGTGTGAACCCGCGGCGTGGGTTCTCTACACAAAATCGACGCAATCGCCATGGCATAAAGAGCGCTGATCGGAAGCAGCTTCAAACTCGTCTATTCAATGACTGTGGTCAAGAAAGAACAGGGGGCGTGCTCGGGGGCTCGTCCTGGAATATTCCATCATCCAGCCAGATATGGTTAAGGGCTTCACCACTGCCGCCATCAGATGTCCGCTCCCGGATGACCTTTGCGGGCACACCTGCAACAACGCTGTTGGACACGACGTCTTTCGTAACTATGGAGCCACCGGTGACAATTCCCTGCTCTCCGATGGTAACGCCCGGCAAGATAATTGCGCCGGAGTAGATCTTGGCATACCGCTCAATCGTAACCGGAGAATAGACACGTTCCCGATGATCGGATTCGCTGTGACCATGCGTAAAGATGGTCACATTCTCGGTCAGGCACACAGAGTCACCAATCGTCACGCCGCCCTTAGAATCGATAAATACGCCACGGTTGAAAAAGACATCATCCCCCACTGAGATCTGGTGACCGTAATTAAACGACACCCCCGACTCACAGAGGAAGTTGCGGCCGCAATGATTGAACAACTTCCCTGCTAGGATTCTCCGCAAAGGAATCGAAAGCTCCACCAAAAGACTATACGGCGTCTTATCGAATACATCCCACACAAAGTGAAGCAGACGCTGTTCCTCCGAATAGGGATGGATATGGGCTCCCACCGGAAGGGTATCCGAGTATATCCGGGCATTCTGCAGAAGGGATTCCGAGAACGCCACGTCAAACAGCTTCAGCAATTCGGACGTGCTCTGTGGCGTCAATCCGCCCTCAACGATCGCCTTACTCTGCTGCAGCACAGTACCAAGTGGTATCATCATTTTCCCTTCCTTTAACCCTTCAGGGCCTTTCGTAATCTTCAGGAACATCCCTCACAGGACTTGTTTCTGTAAGCAACGTATTCATAGTATCGGATCATACGGTGCCAACAGATATGATGGAAGCAGGTTTTCTTTTCTCGCTCTGCCCCTGACGCCCTCGCGCCAGCGCCAAATGAAAAAACACATGTCGTATTTGCCTCCCATCCGGAGAAGCTGTACCTTGGCTGCGGTAGATTCCACAGATATGAATCGGGAACAGACGCAACTAGGAGATAGACAATGGCAAATTTAGGCTATGATGACACCCCCCTGCTACCCGGCGGCCAGTGGCAGGTCCATGACGGCAACCGCCCGCAACCACGGATCGTGACCCCCGGCACCACGCCCGGCTCTGCCCCCAGCGATGCAATCATTCTTTTTGACGGCACCGATCTTTCGAACTGGCAGTCAGGCAGCGGCAACGACGCCGAATGGGAGATCATTGGTGACACCATGCGTGTCAAGCCCAGCACCGGCAACATCCGCACCAAATCCTGCTTCGGTGACTGCCAACTGCATGTCGAGTTTTCCTGCCCAGCCGAAATCAAAGACGAGGGCCAAGGCCGCGGCAACAGCGGCGTCTTTCTGATGGGGAAGTATGAGGTACAGATTCTGGACGGGTATGAAAACCCCACCTACGCCGATGGCATCACAGCCTCCCTCTACGGCGAATATCCACCCCTCGTTAACGCCTGCAGCAAACCAGGCGACTGGAACACCTATGATATTCTCTGGACAGCCCCGCGCTTTGACGGCGTCAACCTGCTGGAGCCGGCCTATCTCACCGTCATCCACAACGGTGCGGTGGTGCACAACCACGTAGAGGTGATGAGCCCCACCGGTCACCGCGACGTCTACCCATACAAAGCCCACGCGCCAACCGGCCCATTGGAACTGCAGGACCACGGCGACTTGGTCAGTTTTCGCAACATCTGGTGCCGCCCAATTGGGAACTACGACGACACCTAATGCCATACCGATAAAATTTAGGGGCTGATCTTAACATCTAACATTTCTCTTGAGATCAGCCCTTTGTTCGCAACACGCAAACCCCGATTGTTAGATGTTACGCCCTAACCCCTAGATCCCGCTGGTTTGAATCGTCGCTTTCAAGCGGTACCCTGGGAGAGGAATAGCTTCTATGCCTTTCGGTCTATGGGGGGATAATAATGCGACAGAACGCTCCGCTGCCAAGTGATAGATCAAGCACGGATTCCGTACCTTCGGGGTTCTGATTAAGCTCCATAACAGGGAAATGATTTACATCTCGGAACAGTTCGCAGAAAAAACCTTTTCGGAAAACGTCTATTTATTTACCAAGAAGTGAAACGTCTTTCATTCTCCAGACGCTTGAATAGGTCATATTTTTGTATTTACGTAATAAATAAAAAAGGGTCTTCTAAAGAATATGCTGCTGGCAAGTGCCGATGAAGCGTAAAGTAGCAGGAAGAGATTTCTGGAATAAGACGTAGGGAGATTGATATGCCTCACACCTGTGCAATTGCACCGTTGACTCATGACGTGCTAGCCCACGGCGGGGTTCGCCCCGTGCACCATCCAGACCTTGACCGCACCATCGCTGGACAGACGGCAATCCGTTACCTGCGTTTCCGCCAGCCAGTGCGAATAGACCATCTGGAGTTGCCGCTGAGCGGCTCGGTTGGCCGCGGGGTGCCGAATGTTCCGGGACAGCCAGCACACCTGCTTGTCTCTACACTCGATGCGGCAACCGGCCGCTGGCTTCCGATCAAGGAGATTGATCTGCCGCGGATTCCCGGCATCGCCGGCGAGGGGCTCAACCAGGAAATGTCCGTCGATGCGACGCAAGCGGCCATCGCGGAGGCGGCGAAGAGCGTTTGTCACCGCATCGAATTGGGCGGGGTCGAGACCCGTTGCCTGCGGGTCGAGTGCGACCGTGAACACCCGGTCTGGCCGAACCACGGCGAGTGCAATGGTGGACCCTACAGGGTGCCGTTCGGCATCCTCGCCCCACTGTCGGTTCATGGCGAGGAAGTCGCCGGCAAAACAATGTCGGCTGTCCGGGGCGACCTGCTGACCCTCGAAGCCTTTGCACCCAAAGCGCCCGCCGGCATGATGGTTCAGAACAAGCCGCAAATGCTGCTGTTTGAAAATGGGAGACTGGCCATCGGCTTCTCGCTTCGACGTCCGCTTCTGATGCACCTGGGCTGGGACGCCTCGGATGGCGGCGGGGCGAAACGGAACCGCCTCAACCTCCGCCGGATGGACACCGGCGCCATCGGCGGGTTAAGCGGGCCACTGCTGCGGGGGGTGGATGTCGACACGGCGGCCCACCTTTGGACAGGAAGCGTGTCGGTCGTAGAAAATCGCGTCACCTATCACGTGCATCCGCAAACGGGCAACATGGAGATTGAGGCCTGCTTCACGGTGCATGCTGACCGGATCGAACTGCAAATTTGCCAGCAGTGCAAAGAAGCTTTGCCTGTGCTGGAAGCCGAAGCCTGGCGTTTTGCCTGGAACCTGCGGGCAGGCATGACGGCGACAGCCGCAATGCCGACCCTAACACCGGGGCGCAATGGCGATGTACAGATGCCTGCCTTCTTCGCCACCGACGGGCAAGGATGCCTGGCCTGCCGGCGGCTTGATGGCGATCCGGAAACCGCGCGGCTGCAGACCGAGAGTTTCCGCTGGCAGCACACTCGTACCGACGGCTTCGTGCTGGCGCCCCGGCCAGGCAATGATGCCTGCCTGACCCTGCCCGCAGGAACGCAACGGGCAACCTTCGAGATGACGGTGACCGCCTTCGAACCTGCAACCACTGGCGAAGACGCATGTCCACCCGCCGGTGCGCATCGCCACTGGAGCTCGATTTTCGCCTGTTTCCGTCCCGAGCTGGGCGGTTTCTCTAACCACGCCGCGTCGACCAACTGCCACGTCAACCAGTGGGCGCCAGTGGAGATCGTGGCCTACACGAAACGCCCGGCTAACGGCCCTGACCCCGTGGCCCTGGCGCAGTTCACGGTCGGTCGAGCACTGCTGGACGGCGGCGGTTACGGCTACCACCGTGATCTGTATCTCGACAGCGATCCGATTCTCATTGCCATGGCAGGTCGGCTGCACCAAGCGCGAGCGGACCTGGACTGGCTCAAGCAGGTCGAACCGGGGCTGTGTGGTGCCTTCGACCGCATGGTTGGTCATGTGGGCGACGATGGACTGGTGGTCTGTCGGGCGCTTTCGGGCAACACCGGCTCGCATCGTTGGAGTTGCAACGCCATGGACGTGGTGGGTTTTGGGCACGTCGATGCGTACGTCAACGCCTGGAGTTACCGCGCTTTCCGGAATGCCGCCGCGCTCTTCGGCAAACTGGGGGATATAGCCCGAGCCACCCAGGCGGCTAAGCGAGCCAATGCGTTGCGTGCCGCCTACGCCCCAACCCTTGTCAATCCCGACACCGGCTGGGTGGCGGGCTGGAAGAGCCGCGACGGCCAACTGCATGACTACGCCTTCCTGTGGATCAACGGTCCAGCCCTCGCCTTCGGACTGTTGAACGAAGAACCGGCTCGCAGGGCACTGGAGAATCTTGAGAGTCTGCGCAAAAAGGTGGGTATGGGTGACGCCCGCCTAGGGTTGCCTTGCAATCTCCTTCCGATCGATCCCGAGGACCAAATGATCTCGGCTTATGCCGCAACCGGCGCGCAACCCACTTTCGAGCTCTACACCGATGGCGGCGCCAGCGGCTCGGCTAGCTACTACCTACGGGCCCTCGCCAGGTATGGCTTCACGGAGGCGGCCGACCGAATGACCGACGAACTCGACGACGGCTATGCCAACGACATTTTCACCGGCCCAATCGGCGAGGGGCCGGAATTCCTCTCCTGGGAAGGGCTACAGACCGGGTATGAAGGGACACTCATTGCACGATTCGACTCACTCTACGCGATTGCCATTCAGAAAGGTATGCTCAAACCGTTTGCGCCTGAGTGGTGGCCGAAATGAGCCAGATACAAATTCCACCGATGGGCGCGCAACACTTTCAGGCGAAGCCTAATCTTTTCTCGTGTAGGTTTCTATCTCCTAGATTTTCCTGATGACTAAAAAATTTGACTCCCGAATATTCCGTGTCCCGATTTACTCAAGGATCAACCGTCCCCATTGATTCGGGTGAATTCGCACTTCTGACGGGATGTCGTTGTTGATTGATACCTCCGGGCTCTGATCAGACCACATATAGCGGATAGCATTTCGGGTTCCTCCCTTATTCCCATAGATCACGCCAAAGTCGCCTGTCAACTTGGTGCCGCTTTTGACTTTGTTTTTCACCTGCAATAGGGTCCACGGCACTGCGACTTCTACCACATATTCCTTCTTACCCATCTTGCAATGCATGGCGAGATCATCAACCGCAATCACTTCATCAACAACCTGTTTCCAGTGCGACTCATAGATAACCTGATTAGGTTTCTTCCCCTGAGTCTGGTAGCGGAGCAGGGTGGCTTGCATTTTGCCCTCGTGGTTACGCACAACGATGAGACGTATGTCATGAGCGCATGTCTGTTCAATACCCTGCCTGATGTTGCGTGGAGTTATATTATCGCCAAACTGCAATTCAAGGGCATCACCGGTCTTGAAAAAACGTTTGTAGTCGCGAGCGGTGTTGCTCAGCGGAGATTCATCATTGACCTGGAAGCGAATATACAGATTATTGTCATCGTATCCCGCCTGTGCCACAGCAGAACGATCCTCACCCGTATAAATTGGAAGAAGGGGTATATTTCCCCACTCCCTGTACTTGCCGTCCGCCGCAGCACCCGCCAGTCGTTTCAGCTTCGCCGTTTTTTTGCCGGTACGTGCCGTGACAACTTGAAGATTGTGCTCCGCATTCTTTTCGGACAGTTCGAACTGCGATTTACTGACCTTGACCTTACCTGTCTGTCTGGTTATCCCATCGAGGCCCTGCAATTCCCATAAACGAGCGTCGCAGTCACCACCGATAAAGTAAGTTCTGCCATCCTCGTGATTGTCGTAGAGATTGCCATTGAAATTTTCTACCAGGACCATGTGCGGACCCATGGTATAAGCGCTGCGCTGGTCTTCGCCAATAGCATCAACAAACAGGCCCGTTTCTTTGTCGAGAAAGAAGTACTGCCCGTAATAGCCTGTGACAGCTAAAAGCTTCTTGCTGCGCTGTGTTGGGAAAAGCATAGCTGAGACAATGAATCCCGGGCTATAGGCCTTGGAGTTCCATGCAAAAGCGCATTCAACATTACGGTACTCCCAGAGCTTTTTGCCATCAGCGGCGTACTTTACAACACGATGACCCGCGCCTTGCACCCGTTCTCCACGGTCGAGCGTACCGCTGGCAATGAGTGCATAGACTGTTCCGTCTACGTCTTCATAGAGATCAGCTACTTTCCCGCCCACCTCATCTGTCGCCACGGTTTCGAACTGCATGGGATCACCATAATCCAGGCCGCCCTGCTTGTTAAACCCATGGAAGCGCAATCTGGTGATCGTAAACAACGGAGTAGCCTTGGGCTGTCCCTGTGCGGCCCATTGTTTGCCTTCATACGAGATCAAATTCAGATTTTGGTCCATCGGTAGGCCAAAATACATGTTTCTGTATTTGGTCGGTTTGATTTCTTCTTCCTGTATGTTCCCGTCGTTGTTGCTGTCGACCCAAAGCTTTTTTCCTTTATCTTGTGTCATCATGCGCGGGACGTATTCATCACGGATTACCTCGTAAAGAACGGGTCCGTTATGGTTGTAAAAAAAGCGACGTCCTTTGTAACGCACATATTCACCTCCCCTGTGATTACCTCCATTGGTCCATGCCAGGCCGGGAATCTTGTGATTGCCGAGTTTCATGTTTCGCAGCAATGTTGACATTACCTTCCATTCACCGGTCTTGTAATTTATCCCGTATTGCACACCTTCCACATAAATGCGTTCAGGATCTTCAGGATCAATACAGGCGCGGGTAGAATAGGGAAGTGATCCGAAGAACTGCTCGTACAATTTGCCTTTCGGAGTCCATACCGAATACCGTTTCGGAACATCATCGGCTTCGGCTACCCAGAGACGACCGTTCTTATCCACTGCTATGCCTTGGGGGTTGAGCATGGCATGGGGATTGAACTTGCCAATCATCGGCCGGCCGTTATTAGCGCCGTACTTCTGTAGAACCTTGCCTTGGGGTGACAGCTTCCACACTTGCATGGTCTTGCCCCAGAGGGATACATAGATATTTCCAGCCATATCACTTGCCAGCATTTGAGGCTCATCCAAGTCCTTTTTGATATGTGTGACCTCACCCGTCTTTAAATTCAGTCGACCTAACACTTTGTCAGAAATTACATAGGCTTTGTCATCAGGCGTCACGGTCAACGCTACCACTTTCGCAACCTTCAATTCCTTTTCTAATTTGCCAGAAACGCGCTTTACGACATACACAATGCCACTATGTGAGTTGGCAATCAAAATATCGTCGCCAACAAAGGCTACGGATCTGGCACACCACCATCCGGCTGCTTTTTTTTCCGCCGCAGTTGCGTTTGGATAAATTTCAACGGCGCTTTTGCCATTCTCAAACGGCGCAAGCTGACCGTCCGCAAGACTGAACTTCACCAACTTGCCGTTCTGTGTAACCGCGTATCCAAATCCGTCGCGCAGACCGAGCGCGCGTACCCGTCCCATAGCAGCCACGGGGAAAAGGCGTTTGCCAGTGAGATCGGTGACAATCAGCATTGGTGCTGCTTCGCAACCGGTGGTTCCCAATACAATTCGTTCATCGGCATTGGCCATGATCCATGGCGTACGGTAGTCGCCAGCCCAGCCGCCGGTTTCATCCTCAGTCTGATAAGGGGGCGTTCCGCTCACGCCAATATTGCAGACGAGCCTGGGATGGATACCTTTATGAGTGAGTATTTTGTAGATGTACTTGCCCTGTGGTACTGGATTGTCTCTATCCGAGAGGCCATCCCACATGTATGTATGGTCGCCCATCTCATAAGGTTGAGCTCCTACGCAGGTACGAACAGTCTGTCCAGCTTGATTATAGATGGCAAGACTTGCCTTGCCGTCCTGCTTCATAAAAAAACGGATTGGGATATGGCCCTGGGCGCGGCTCACTATAGTCGAGGACACGAGTTTCAGATTACCTTTTTGTTCGACGACAGCTTCCCCCCAGCTTCGCGGTCCAGTAACCGTTCACGGGGTAGAATAGCAGGAGTGGGGCAGAAAACCAGCGTGGTTTCCTGAGCGTTGATGAATCGAGTGTTCAGAGTTCAGGGGTTCAGAATTCAGGAGGGAGATTCCAACAGGGCT
>Ga0307929_1001834_pt1 | contig 14954 bp, 14 predicted proteins | sample AceLakmetage1330_FD_203160 | JGI IMG/M metagenome (GOLD analysis project Ga0307929, IMG submission 203160) | Saline water microbial communities from Ace Lake, Antarctica - #1330 | ecosystem: Environmental > Aquatic > Non-marine Saline and Alkaline > Saline | place: Antarctica: Ace Lake...
TTTGGCTACTTCACCCATCAATAAATAAAATTCACAACATACTTATTGCCCGTTGTATCTCCACACCCTATTTTTGTAAATAACTAAATATACCCGATCATGTTGGATGAAGGCCAAATTTTCTCAACTTTGTTCATTGAAATTTTGCGACTAAATGTTCGACTACCTCAGAAATAAATGGTTTACTTTTTTGGTTTCGGTAATTGCCGGCGGGATACTGATCCAGTTTTTACTGGATGTGATCTACAGCCTGATGTACCGCAACCACGTGATAGCTTTGGATTGGGGGAGTTACCTGTTTTCGATTTTAATTACATCACTTGTTTTGTTCGGATTGATCAGATTGTCGGCATGGCTCAACCGAAGATATTCGTGGGAGGCAGCTCCCGGGACAAGATTTTACGTTCAGATTTTCCTGGTCGTTGGCTTTGTGGTGATTTTGGTAATGTTTATCCGGTTTACCGTAAGAATGATTATTGCGCCCAACGATTTCATCAGGTTATTAGACGAAATGATTTATGCTACCTTCTTTTTTGTCTTCAGCCTGATCTTGGTATTTATCGATCTTGGTGTCAACCTATTGAACAAATGGAGACATTCCCTGGCTCAAATTGAAAAGTTCAAAAAAGAAAACCTCGAAACACAGTTCGAGATGTTGCGTATGCAAGTCAATCCACATTTCCTGTTCAACAGCCTGAATACCCTGTCATCGCTGGTTTATCAAAACCAGGACATGGCTTCAAACTTTGTGAGGGAACTTTCTTCGGTGTATCGCTATATGCTCGAAAAAAGGAAATCGGAACTGGTAACTATTGAAGATGAGATGCAATTCACCAATTCTTTCATTTACCTGCTCGCTTTGCGTTTCGATAAAAAATTGATTTTCGATATTGACGTCCCGAAGGATGTTTACAAAATGGAAATCGTTCCACTGACTTTGCAGATTTTAATTGAAAATGCAGTGAAGCATAATGTGGTCTCTATGAAAAAACCACTAACCATTAGTGTTGGTGTTAAAGATGAAAAAATTGTGGTGAGAAATAATCTTCAGCTAAAAGCGGAAGTAACACATTCAACGGGCATTGGTTTAAGCAACATCAGGACAAGGCTTGAACTATTAACAGATAGGCAATTGGAAGTGATAGACGATGGAAATGTTTTTATTGTTAAAATACCTATCCTGAAAAGGCATGAAAACAAACTAAGTAATTGGTAACAAAGATGAAAGTATTAATTATAGAAGATGAACCTTTTGCGCAACAGGAATTAAAGCGCTTGCTCGACGGATTGAATAAAGACATCGAGATCCTGGAGATGATAGACACAGTAGAAGATGCTGTGGATTGGCTGAATACCAGGAAGACGCCCGATCTTATTTTTCTGGACATTCAACTGGCCGACGGGATTAGCTTTGAAATTTTCAGAAAGGTAAAAGTTGATGCCCCCGTAATCTTCACCACAGCTTACGATGAATTTGCGGTGCGGGCATTTCAGCTAAACAGCATCGACTATTTATTGAAACCCATCAAGCAGGACGAACTATTACGGGCTTTGGATAAACTGGATTCGATGAAAAGCCAGTTTAACGCTAACAATGACGCTGGCGTAAAATTATCACAGCAACAGTTAGAAAGCTTGCTTGGCGCCACTAAAAAAGAATATAAGTCGCGGTTTGTTGCCAAAGTTGGCGATCAGATCAAGCATATTCCGGTTGGCAACATTGCCTATTTTTATGCAGAAGACAATGTTGTGTTTTTGATGACATCGGGCAATAGCCGTTACATCATCGATTATTCGATAGAAGAAATTGTGGGTATGATTGACCCAAAAGAGTTTTACCGACTGAACCGGGCATTTTTAGCCAACATCAATGCAATTGATAAAGTTTATAAATATTTAAACAGCAGGTTAAAAATTGAACTGAAACCGGCAAGTGAAAAAGAAATACTTGTTAGCCGTGCAAAAGTTTCCGATTTTATGGATTGGATGGAGAGATAGGGGAGAGTCCCGAAAAATAGAAAATTTTTAATTTTCGTAATTTTTCGAGGATGCGCGAAAAACAATGAAATCATAGATTTCTGGTTTTTCGGCATTTGGAGTGTGGAGTTGGGCGTTATGAGTTCGAGACCTGGAAGGTTTGGCCTAATAAATCATAGAACGTTTCAAATTTAAGTCCGTCTAATTATTGAGATAAAACCTTCCAGGTCTTTACCAGTTGGGAGTATTGAATTCAGTGGTAAGCTGTCAGACAGTTATAAATTATTTTTGATAAAAGAAATAAAATTGGGAACTTAGATAGCTTTTGAAATAGTCAATAAAACTGTCTGACAGCTCCTTCTGTAAAGATTGTGGACTGCGAACTGCAGACCAATGTCAATAAGTTAAGGAAATGATGTTGATGCATGTCTGTCGATTAACGATTTTTGATTTAAGATGTCCCTGGTTATCACCTTACAAAAAATCTCCCATGGGATGCCTCTGGCAAAAAATCAGCTCTCGATAATCATCAATCGAAAATAGAAAGTAAATGATATTTAAAACTAAAAATAATAAACTATTCTTTATTCTGCTTCTGGCATTCTTACTGGGAGCATGTAGCCGTCCTGTAGTGAAGGTAGGACAGTTACCTGAAAATACCCCACCAAACTCAAGGATTTTCATTACCGGAAACTTCAACCGTTGGGATCCCGGCGACCAGCGTTTTATGCTCGAAATGGCCGAAGACAGCAATTACTATATTGAACTGCCCAGCGGAATAGGCAGAATGGAATACAAAATAACACGTGGCGACTGGACAAGTGTAGAAACAGATATTTGTGGTTTTGACAATGACAATCACACCTTTCAATACGGAAGAGCTGACACAGTGACTGTAGAAGTATTGAGCTGGCGTGATGTGGAGGCAGTAAATTGTCCGGAAGTTACCATTGTACTGAATTCCATTCCTGATGATACCCCGGAGGACGATCCCATTGCTATTGCCGGAGATTTTAATGAGTGGCTGCCAGATAGCAACAGCACCTTAAAACGCGACTCGGGGACAGGGAAATACATGATCAAATTACCACGAATTGGCGACAACCGGCTTATCGAGTTTAAACTCACACGTGGCAACCTTCTCACTGCCGAAGCCGATAGGTATGGCAATGAAATTGACCGGAGAAGCTTGCTCTTTGGTAACGTTGATACACTTTTTCTTGATATCGAAAGCTGGGAAGATATTAGGGAAGTCCCTCCAGAATCAGTTACATTTATCCTTGATGAAGTACCGGGTGATCGCAATAGTGACAATATTTTCATGACAGGAACTTTCAATGGCTGGTATCCGCGCGACAGCAAATACATGTTTCAGAAAAACAGCCGGGGTAAATACGAGCTTGTTTTGCCACGTATGAATGATGATGTTATTCAATACAAAATAACCCGGGGCGACTGGTCAAAAGAAGAGGTGAGTGCTTCTGGTTTTAAAATGTCGAACCGTGATTTTAGGTTTGGCAATACTGATACTGTCAGCTTAAATATTGCCGGCTGGCTCGACCGAAGTGAAATTCAATCCCCCGTTTACACTTTCATCATCGATAGGGTCCCACCGGGAACACCCCGCGATGCAAAACTTTACATGGCTGCTTCGGTAAATGACTGGAATCCCAACAGCCGAGGCTTCCGTTTTACTGAATGGGGAAATGGAAAGTATTATCTCACTTTAGAGGAACCCTGGACAGAATTTGAATTTAAAATTACCCGCGGAAACTGGCGTACCCAGGAGGTAAATGAAAATGGAGTGATCCTTAATAATCGGATTTTCAAATATACCGGTGTGGATACCATACGTGTAAGCATTGAGAACTGGCAGGATATCCCCGCCATCGACCAGGAAAAGGTTGTAATTGTAATTGATGACCTACCCAATAACACGCCTGAAGGTCAGAAAATATACATCACCGGCACCTTCAACGACTGGATAGCTGACGATCCAGATTACATTATGAGCCGAAACCTGAAAGGGGAATATTACATCTCCATCCCAAAATGGACCAATGAAATCGAATATAAATTTACATTAGGTAGTTGGGACAGGGAAGAATTGGATGACTGGAATAATACGATCTCGAACCGTTCATACAAATTTGGCTACGCTGATACGGTTTATGTTAAGGTAGATAATTGGGAGGGGATGCGTTAGGAGATGAGTGTATGTTTTAAATATTTTAGGGATATGTCATTGCGTTAGGAGAACCTGTCAGACAGTTATAATGACTTTTTAAGGGGCGTAGAATATAGCTGAATTTCATATTTTGTCTAACAAGAAACAGATAACTGTCTGACAGCACCCAAAAACATAGGTGTTCGAGAAATTCCTTGTATTTGATAAAGGTCGAGAAATTATGAATCCTCTACGAGGATTATTTAACTGCTTTTATCCTAATTTACTACAATTATGAAACCTCTACGAGGTTTAAAGCATTGTTGTAAAACTTATTAAAGAAATCATTTGCTGTAGTATGTCCTTTTTTTGCATGCAACCATGAATAGACAAAATTTCTAAAATCCAGACATTCACTGGATATGAAATGTCCATACTTAAAGATACTTTGTCAGCCTAGCCTCTTGGATAATTCGCTTTATGACGAACAACCTCGTAGAGGTTACATAATTGTAACAATTTGACAGAAAAGAAAAATGATAATCCTCGTAGAGCCTGCCTTGCCGGCCAGGCAGGGATTCATAAAACCATGGAAATGAGGTAAAATAAAATTTGTAGCATACCCAAAAACATAGCTATTGCAAAAAATCTGATAATATTAGCGAAGACCTGGAAGGGTTTATTTTCAACATTCAAACAGACTTTGACTCAAAAAATTTACTGATTAAACAGGCCAAAACTTCCAGGTCTCAAATCACTACTCACCAATCACAGTTCACTATTCCTTAACACTTATCACCAAATATTTTGATGCTTCCCAAAATTCCTCCGACTTAGTAATTTCAAAACTATAATACCGCTTTGTCTCCTCGTTTTTACGGATAACATAACTATCGCTGGGATGGGTAGTAACAAGGTTTACCTTTTTAGCATCAATAGTAAAGGTTGTTTGCCTTCGGATATCAATGACAGTGAATAATTCCTGGTTTACGTCCTCCATCATTTTCTCAACCCGGCCAATGCCAATAAACCCGCCCTTTTTAGTGATGACCTCCATCTCTTTCAATTCCTTCTCGGTGCCAATCAGATAATAGGCCCTGTTGAGTTGCATAGCCTGCACATCAATCACCCTGCCTTGCTTGACATTTTCGGCACGCAAATCGGCTACAGAAGTATATAATTCCCCTACCTCAAAATTTAAGGACTCAAGGTCATTCACCAACGACAGAATTTCCATGTCCTTGCTCTCTATCATATTTTCAAGGTTAGCGAGCATCCGGTTTATTTCCTTATTTTCAATTTTTGATGCCTTCAACTTACCACTCAGGTTTTTCAGGTTCTCTTTGTTTTGCTTCATCAACTGATCGATGGCCCGGATATCATTTTTAACAGCTTCCACCCTATCGTGCCCACCTTCGTCCGATCCTGCCTGCTTAACAATCAGTTGTTCCTTGGCACGCACCTGCGCAAGGTTTTCTTCTATTCCGTTAAAAACTTCCATGAAATTTTGGATATCCTGCTCTCGCTGATCAAGTGCAATTTTCAAGGATTCGTTTTCCTGCTTCAATTGTTCAACTTCCTCGTTGTTACACGAAATCAACAGGACTGAAAGAGTAATAATGGCAAAAAATAATTTTTTCATAATCAAGCTTTAAATATTTTAACAAAGTTAACGTTAATGATGTCGAAAAATTGACTGAATAAGGAAAATCCCTAAAACCCATTTTTTGGTAGTTAACTGTTTTCAAAACGAGAGTAACGCAGTATTTGGCATTTTCCTACAAAGACTAAATAGAGTCTGGCTTTTTAGTAAGTTTTTTGAATTATCAATAGCCCCGTCCTTTAGGGCGGGGATTGAATTGAAGGGTTGAAACACACCCCGCCTTTTCGCTATTATTGCCAAAGGCAATAGTAGCGAAAAGGCGGGGGAGGTAATTTTAAACTCATTTTTCCCCGGGTTATGCCATAGGCATCCATTAGGAAAACCCGGGGCTTTTGAAAAGTACTGACTTTATGGACACGCACTAAATAGAGTCTGGCATGTCGATTGATTAGCCTCATTACAATTACAAACAACAAAGCTGCACGTTAGCTATTTACTACTATCTTCGCAGCCTTTTTTAAAAAAACAAAATTATGTTTTCACAGCGAAATCAAGAAGTGTACGATGTGTCAGGCCAGCAGGAAGATACCCTGGCCTTAAGCAAAACATTTCTTTCCAGCGTATTTAGCTGGATGTTTATGGGTTTGCTGGCTACTGCCGGAATGGCATGGATTTTTGCCGACAACGCTTATTTAACGAGTTTACTCATCAATGAAACGGGAATGACCATGTTGGGGTGGATCGTTATGTTGAGCCCAATAGGTTTTGTATTGCTGATGTCATTTGGGTTTCAGAAACTTTCGAGCAGTGCGCTCATGCTTTTGTTCATCGCCTATTCGGTAATCATGGGCATGAGTTTGAGTTTTATTTTCCTGGCATATAGTCTCGGCTCAATTGCAACCACATTTGTTATCACAGCCGGAATGTTTGGTACGATGGCACTTCTGGGATTTACTACAAAAACAGACCTTACAAAGTTTGGTTCCATTATGATTATGGGATTGGTGGGAATTATTATTGCCAGTGTGGTTAATATGTTTTTACAATCTTCAATGATGGATTACATTATCAGTTTCCTTGGGGTTTTGATATTTACAGGATTGACCGCCTATGATGTACAGAAATTAAAAAGAATAGGTGCCCAGGTGGAGGCAGGAAGCGAATCATCGCGCAAACTTATAGTGATGGGTGCCCTTACACTCTATCTCGATTTTATAAATTTATTTCTATTTTTGCTCCGGTTTTTAGGAAACCGCAGATAGGAAAAAGAAAACAACCATTGTTATAGTGAATAGCAGAAAGGTGATGGATGACAGGTGACAGATGTCGAGTGTAGGATTCAAAGTGAATATTAAATTAAGATAGCCCCCCTTTGCCCGACAACGGTCATCAGGCATCGGACATCAAGCCCTTTAATGAATTAAAAAAGATATCGAATTTATTTTTCCTAAGATCTCTTGAAGACCATAAAAGTTCAAATATGAAAGCATACGTTTTTCCCGGACAGGGAGCACAATTTGTAGGGATGGGCAAAGATCTCTACGAAAAATTCCCGGCAGCAAAAGACCTTTTTGATAAGGCCAATAAAATATTGGGGTTCAAAATCACGGAGATCATGTTTGATGGCACCGACGATGACCTTAAGCAAACCAAAGTCACCCAGCCGGCTATTTTTCTTCATTCGGTAATTCTTGCCCGTATGTTGAAGGACAGCTTTAAGCCCGACATGGTTACAGGACATTCACTAGGGGAATTTTCAGCACTTGTTGCCAACAAAAGCCTCTCGTTTGAAGATGGTTTAAAATTGGTTTCAAAAAGGGCTATGGCCATGCAAAAAGCCTGCGAAATTGAACCCTCTACCATGGCTGCCATTATTGGCCTTGAGGACAATATTGTAGAACAAAGCCTGAAGGACATTGGTGAAATAGTGGTGCCTGCTAATTACAACAGCCCAGGACAACTGGTAATTTCAGGTTCGGTAAAAGGAATTGAACTTGCCTGCGAAAAGCTGAAAGAAGCTGGAGCCAAAAGAGCCCTTCTTCTTAAAGTTGGAGGTGCATTCCATTCCCCCTTGATGGAACCGGCCAGGTTAGAACTTTCAAAAGCCATCGAATCGACAAAGTTCAACCGGGGCATTTGCCCGATTTACCAGAACGTTACGGCGCAACCGGTTAACGATCCTGAAATTATCAAATCAAACCTAAATGCACAACTTACAGCACCGGTTCGCTGGACACAGATCATGAGAAACATGATTGCCGACGGAGCTAAAACAATTGTTGAAGTTGGCCCCGGAACTGTATTACAGGGATTGTTTAAAAAGATTGACAGAAAGCTTGACACCAGTAGTGCAGTGATTGAAGAGTAAACATACTGAAATAAGAAATAAAAAAGGGATGCCTTCAGGTATCCCTTTTTTTTATTTATAATGATTTGTTATTGCAATAACTTCAGCTTCTCCATCCGTTACAATAAAAACCACACGATATTTAATGTCAACCCTAAATGAATAAATCTTCAAGTTTTTAGGTTCAAGCAATTCTATATGCAAGGAAGGATGCCTGAAATCAATTTCAAACAGTTTAACGGTTTTTTCATATTTATCGTGTAAATTATGTCGCGCAATAAACTTTTCTTGTTTTTTATTTAAAGATCTAACCCTCATCCTTGCTATAAACTGAGGAGTTTTCTAAACCTTCCTTTATTTCAGATAGAAACCCTGAATTGTGCCCACCGTCGTGCAATGACTGAAGTACTTCACCAATTGGTAAAGACTTATCAAATTCTTCTAAAGTAAGCATTTGAGGTTTAATTACTATTTCAGTGACATTTTTCTTGAACATGTTCCTAATTACCTTCAAGAAATCTGCGTTCAACTCATTAACATTTACTTCAAGTACAGCTTTCATGATTCTTTATTCCAAGGTTCATTGTTAATTTGAATGCTAAAGCAACAAAGATAGTTAAAAATTCAGGTGCAACTATTGCAACTATAAGGTCGCATTCTTTAACTTCCCTGAATCCACCAACTTTCTGAGATACTTTTCGGAGCAAGTTCGCTCCAGCGCTTCCAGGTAATTGAAATTATGCAAATCTGATCCGGCAAAGTCAATCATATCTTCATCGACAAACTTTTCAGCCATCTTTTTTACTTCAGCCGAATAATAGCCTGTGAGCGATGTGATGTTCAACTGAAAGGAAATTCCCCGGTCCTTCATCTCTTCATATTTTTTGAAATCGCCAAACCAATACGAATAACGTTCGGGGTGGGCAAGGATGATTTTGTAGCCATCGATTTGTAAATCAAACAAAAATTCCTTCAGGCGTGGATGCTCATTAAAATAAGACAATTCGATAAGCACATGCTTATTTCCGAGAGTCAATAACTCGCCTTCCTTATACTTTTCTTCAAATTTATCGTCGATGAGGTATTCAGCAGCAGCTTCAATTTCGATTGATATATTTTGCTTTTTTAACTCCCTCTTTACCCGTTCGAGGCCTGACAAAATAATATGTGGTGTGTTTTGATAAAACTCCCCCTGGATGTGTGGTGTGGTTACAAGCTTTTTGTAACCCAGCTCTATCATTCCCTTTATTAGGCCAATTGAAGTTTCCAGGCTGTCGGAACCATCATCAATGCCCGGGATCAAATGTGAATGCATGTCAGTATGTACTCTTGCCATATCAACAGGCGACGATAATTTTCCGGGAGAGAAAAGATTTTTTAGGAAACCCATCTGCATTTAATTAAATGAAAAAAAGTAACTGTTTAGTTGGTTAAGAGATTTGTTAAAACTAAAATCTTTTTCCAATTGGAAGTCATCCATACGGACAAGTTTTGTTGTCATTGATAGTCATTGATAGTCATTTTTTTAAAATAAATGACGCGCGAAGCGCAAATAACAATTAATGACATAATTAAACCTATTTACATAAATAATTTGCTTCAATTCTATAGCAGCTAAATAGATACGAAAAAAAACAAAGCACAAATATCAAAAATCAAATAAATCCCAATTCCAAAAAAATCAAATTTCAAAACTGTAGCAATATTTTTAGGCTCTCATTTGAAACCTATCTGTTTACATATTGTTCTTCGTAATACTTTTTATAGTCACCGGAGGTGACATTCTCGAGCCAGTCGATATTCTCAAGATACCAGTCGATAGTAAGTTCGAGGCCTCCTTCAAATTGCACCGAAGGTTCCCATCCTAAATCTTTCTGTAGTTTCGACGAGTCAATAGCATAACGCATGTCGTGCCCTGCACGATCCTTTACGTAAGTAATCAGCTTTTCGGAAGTTCCAGCTTCACGGCCAAGTTTTCTGTCCATGATGCCACACATCAATTTTATCAGATCAATATTTTTCCATTCGTTGTTACCTCCGATATTATACGTTTCCCCAACTGTACCATTGTGGAAAATGACATCGATAGCGCGCACATGATCGACTACCCACAGCCAATCGCGGATATTTTCGCCTTTGCCATAAACCGGCAAGGGCTTATTATTTTTGATGTTAAAAATAAAAAGTGGCAACAGTTTTTCGGGGAACTGGTAGGACCCATAATTGTTGGAACAATTTGAAATTTTTACGGGCAGGTTAAAGGTATGAAAATATGCCCTTACCAGATGGTCGGAGCTGGCCTTTGAAGCTGAATATGGACTGCGTGGGTCGTAGGCTGTATCTTCAACAAACAAACCGGTATCACCCAATGATCCATAAACTTCATCCGTAGAAACATGGTAAAATACTTTCCCATCAGGATTGTCTTTCCAGTGGAATTTGGCTGCGTTTAGCAAGTTTGCAGTACCCACAATATTGGTATAGATGAACTCATTTGGGTTTGCAATCGAGCGGTCCACATGCGATTCGGCAGCGAGGTGGATCACACTATCGAAGCTGAACTCTTCAAAGAGTTGCTGCATTCTTTCAGCATCCACAATATCAGCCTTAACGAAACTGTAATTTGGCTTGTCTTCAATATCTTTTAGATTGTTAAGGTTGCCGGCATAGGTGAGCTTATCCACATTAACAATTTGGTAATTTGGATACTTATTTACAAAAAGCCGTATCAGGTGTGAGCCAATGAATCCGGCACCACCCGTAACCATTATTGTTTTTTCAAATTTTTTCATAGCAATTTTCTATTTATTTATTCTCCGCTTTTATTTTTCAGGAATATCGTACTTTTCTTGGTTTTAGTGTGGTCATTTATTGTTATTAGCTCCGCGTCAATAGTGCTACGCACGTCATTAAGTTGTCATTTAGCTTCGCTGTCATTTTAGTTTTACAATCAATGACAACAAATGAAAGCACCAACCAGGGTTGCTATCCCCTCTATCTGCCAACCGAAACAAAGTGAAGATTGGTAAATCGGGGCTTGCCTGCAAGGCGGGCATCCCTTACTTACAATCAATGACCATAAATGACCTATCCTAAATATCCTTCCCCTTTTTAAGTGCCAACTCCCAATTCCATGCAGAAAGTGTCATTTCATCAATTCCCTTTTCAGCTTTCCAGCCCAGTTCTTTATTGGCAAAAGCAGTATCTGCCCATACTTCGGTAACGTCACCAGGGCGCCTATCGACAATTTGAAAATTTAGCTTTTCGCCGGTAACTTTTTCAAAACTATTGATTACTTCCAACACTGAGTATCCATTTCCTGTACCGAGGTTAAAAAACTCAAGTTCCTTCTTCATCTTGCTTTGCAACATCCTGTCAACAGCTACAACATGGGCTTTCGCCAAATCGACCACATGAATATAATCACGAATTGGTGTACCGTCGGGTGTAGGATAATCTTCACCAAAAACCTTTAGCTCCTGCCTGATTCCAATTGCTGTTTGCGTTATAAATGGCATAAGATTGTTGGGCACACCAAGTGGCAGCTCCCCGATTTTAGAACTTTCGTGAGCGCCAATAGGGTTGAAATATCTAAGGGCAATCGACTTTAGTTTGTCATTTGCAAATACTGAATCACCAATGATCTCTTCCGAAATTTGCTTTGTCCGGCCATAAGGCGACATCGCCGGTTTAATGGGTGCCTTTTCGGTTACCGGCAAAATGTCGGGTTGGCCATACACTGTGCAGGATGATGAAAACACAAAGTTCTTAATCCCGGTTTCGATCATACCATCCAAAATATTTACCAGTGAAAAAATATTGTTCCGGTAATACATCAGGGGTTTATCCACCGACTCGCCCACTGCCTTGAAGGCTGCAAAATGAATGACAGCCTGAATATCAGGGTGCCTTTCAAAAAACTTGATTGTCATTTCACGGTCAGCGAGATCAAACTGCTCAAAGGCTGGTTCAATGCCGCTAATCGCCTCAATATTATCAACAACTTCAATGCGGGAATTAGACAAATTATCTACAATAATTACGTCGTAGCCCTGGGCTTGCAATTCAACCACAGTGTGCGATCCTATGTAACCTGTCCCCCCGGTAACTAAAATTTTTTTCATTCTATCTCTCTTTCAAATAATTATTAAGTCACATTTGCCGCCATCGAAATATATTTTTCAAAGGTAGGCACTTCTAACAAAAAAAACCAAGAAACGTTTATTTCCTGGTTTCTTTTTTCAAAAGCTTCCCTATCTAATCATGTCTGAAAAATATCTATTCTTTTCAAGTAAGCTCCTACATCAATTTGAAAATTTGCTTATGTGCAAATTTGTGCATTGCACCACTGTGTGGAAAATTAAAACCGCTTCGCGGGAAAAAAGACCAACAAAATATCGTTAACATGTTAGCAATAGTGACTTTTTAAGAGCCTACATTACTCCACTACTCCAATTCCTCTACTTTCCTTACTCTTCCATCCTTCAATTCATATTTCACCCTGCTTTCTGGGCATTCGGCAATTCCGGTTTCATCGAAGTTCAATCGGTGGCCATATTTGCTCATCCAACCAATGTGCTTCGCAGGATTTCCCACGACAAGCGCATAGGGCAACACCTCTTTGGTAACCACTGCACCAGCACCAATGAATGCAAACTCACCAATATCATGCCCACATACAATGGTAGCATTTGCCCCAATTGATGCACCTTTCCTAACAATTGTTTTTACATATTCCCCTTTTCGGATAACTGCACTACGGGGATTTACAATATTCGTAAACACCATTGAAGGCCCAAGGAAGACATCATCTTCGCAAATGACGCCGGTATATAAAGATACATTGTTTTGAACTTTGACATTTTTACCCAGGACCACATCAGGCGAAACCACAACATTTTGCCCGATGTTACAATTTTCCCCCAGCGTACTATTGCTCATAATATGAGAAAAGTGCCAGATTTTAGTACCCTGACCAATCTTGCAACCTTCGTCAATCACAGCAGTTTCGTGGGCAAAATATTTCTTTTCCATAGCTTAACGGTTAGCAAATTCCAAAACCTTTGAACAAATATATCCCAATTGCTCTTCATCAAGTTCAGTGTGCATCGGTAGTGAAATAACATGCTTTTGCAGATGCTCAGTCACAGGAAAATCTCCCTCTTTATAACGTGGATCCTGATAAGCTTTTTGCATGTGCATCGCCACCGGATAATAAATCATTGCCGGGACTTTATTTGCCATCAGGAATTTTTGCATTTCATCCCGATCCAAATCTTTGGTCACCAAAGTATATTGATGGAAGACATGGGTTGAATTTGCTGCCCTGGTAGGAACCTTCAACTTTGGATGATCCTTAAAAGCATTATCATAATAATCGGCAGCAGCCTGACGCGCCTTAATATACTCGTCAAGGTATTTGAGCTTAACCTTTAAAACAGCAGCCTGTATGCTGTCCAAACGGGAATTCACACCCACATAGTCGTGGTAATATCTCACTGTCATCCCATGGTTGACAACAACACGAAGTTGCTCGGCCAGTTTATCATCATTTGTAAAAATAGCACCACCATCGCCAAAACACCCAAGGTTTTTTGACGGGAAAAACGACATTCCGGCAACATGGCCGATAGCACCAACTTTCTTTTTTGTTCCATCCAGGAATTTGTAATCTGCTCCAATGGCCTGGCAAGCATCTTCGATTACAAACAATTTGTTCTCGTTGGCGATGTCAAGGATTGCATCCATATCAACACTCTGTCCAAAAAGGTGAACCGGAACAATGGCTTTGGTATTAGGAGTGATCGCCTTGCGGATGGCATCGGGGTCGATGTTGAAAGTATCCGGGTCAACATCAACCATAACCGGTGTGAGGCCCAACAGGGCAATTACTTCAGCTGTAGCAATAAAGGTGAACGAAGTAGTAATCACTTCATCACCCGGCTTCAAACCCAAAGCCATCATTGCTACCTGAAGCGAATCGGTTCCATTGGCACAAGGGATGACATGCTTCACCCCAAGGTATTTTTCAAGATCGGCCTGAAACTCTTTTACTGCCGGCCCGTTAATAAATGCTGTCGATTCAATCACTTGCTGGATAGCAGCATCGACTTCGCTTTTAATATTCTGGTATTGACCCCCAAGGTCAACCATACGAATTTCTTTCATATCAATGATTTCTGTAATTTGAACTTCAAAAATTTTAAGGCACAAAGGTAAAATTTATGCACACTCAAACAAGATGAAAAAAAAGAAGATTAGGTTGCGCGTTTTGCGTGCCGAAGCAAAGCTTCGTGCATGCACGACCGAAGGTCGGCATTTGGCGTTTGGCGTTTGGCGTCCCGAAAAGTATAAAATCTTTGATTTTCTTAACTTTTCGAGGATGTTCCGAATCCTCGGATTCGAGAATCCGGGACTCGAAAAACTATGGAATCACAGATTTCTGGTTTTTCGGCATTTAGCGTTTAACGACTACCGGTTACTAAATACCGGTTACTAAATACCGATTACCATTTACCAATTACCATTTACCGATCACTGTTCACCAATTACCGATTACCATTTACCGATCACTGTTCACCAATTACCGATTACCATTTACCAATTACCGACCACCGATCACTGTTCACCAATTACTGATTACCAACTTCTATAAACCGACCACCTTCTTCTTCATCCCATTCAGCCAGCGTGAGAATAAAATGCTTCACTCATGACAAATTAATCAGCACCTTGAATAATCAAAAACCTATCTTTGCGTTTTGGAAGACAGTTATGAAATTAAAGCACATACTCATATTTATTTACCTGTTTGTTTCGGTCGCTCAGGTTCGGGTAAGCGCCCAGGTAAACGCCCAGGT
>Ga0307929_1001835_pt1 | contig 14949 bp, 10 predicted proteins | sample AceLakmetage1330_FD_203160 | JGI IMG/M metagenome (GOLD analysis project Ga0307929, IMG submission 203160) | Saline water microbial communities from Ace Lake, Antarctica - #1330 | ecosystem: Environmental > Aquatic > Non-marine Saline and Alkaline > Saline | place: Antarctica: Ace Lake...
TAGCCTCCAAGGTTACCTAAGGCAGAGCCCCCGGGGAGGGGTAATGGAACAGACCAATTGGGCTGTCTAACAGTTCCGGGTCGCTTCCATTACCCCTCACCGGGGGCGGCATACAGCCATTTTCTATATTCGTTGTGTCCATCAGGGCATGGGTGTTTATATGAAAGTGTAGGCATGCCTAACATTACTTTCATGATTCGTTGTGGGCAGGCCGGGTCCAGAATACGGTCTGCCCGTGGCAGTTATAGAATAAGGGGAATATTATGAAACATAAAAAAATATTAATGGTAATCGAACAATGTAATCCAGAATGGGCCTCTGTCCCCCTGCTGTCTTATAACTTCTACCATGAGATACGCAAACGGGCCCAGGTCACCCTGGTGACCCATGAACGAAATCAATCGGCCCTGGAAAAAGTGCGGGGCGCCCATACCATTGATTATATCCGTGAGTCGTCTCTATTAAAACGATACTACAGCATTATTAGAGTTGTCACCGAACGGGGGGCTGTGAACTGGCCTCTACAGCATGCCCTGTCCTATCCCATCTACGCTGAATTTAACCATCGGGTGAGTCAAAAATATGGCCCCCTCATCCGTTCCCAGAAATATGATATCGTACATGTCATGACCCCCATTCTCCCACGGTACCCAGTAAAAATCATTGAGCACTGTAAAAACACCCCTTTTTTGTTAGGACCTGTTAACGGTGGGGTTCCTTTTCCTCCGGGGTTTGACACCGTGGCCAGAAAGGAATTTGCCAGATTTAATTTTCTACGGATGTTCACCCGCCTGCTCCCCGGATACACAAAAACATACCAAACCGCTGATAAGGTCCTTTCAGGCTCCCTGTACACACGGAGCATGTTAATGGATCTGTTTGACATGGATGAAAACGCCATTGATCTTTTCCATGAAAATGGTATCCTGAATTCCTTTATAGGAACTGCAAAAAAACACACTTCCAAGACCATGAAGCTGCTCTTTGTGGGAAGGCTGGTGGCATATAAAGGGGCAGACATGGCCATCAAGGCCCTGTCCATACTCCCGGAGACGGTTCAAAAACGGCTGACCTTCACCATTGTGGGTGATGGTCCGGAAAAGGCTGTTCTGGAAGAACTGGCAAAAACCACCGGAGTGGAAGCCCGGGTTCATTTCACAGGCTGGATACCCCAAAAAGAGACCCTGACCCACTACACCCAGAGTGATGTATTCTGCTTTCCATCGGTGCGCGAATTTGGTGGGGCTGTGGCCCTGGAAGCCATGGGATGCGGTCTTCCCTGTATTGTCCCGGATTATGCGGGCCTTGGGGAGTACGTCACAGAAGAAACCGGCATCAAAATTGAACCAAAATCCCGGGAATATCTGGTCCAGCAATTTGCCGAAAAAATCGAATTTCTCCTGGAGCATCCGGAAATAAGGGAGAGTATGTCGACCCGGGCCATTGACCGGGTAAAAATATATGAGTGGGGAAACAAGGCCGAAAAGATGGTCGCTTTATATAAAAAAATGATCCAGGCACAAAAAAAATTAACTTTGACATCGCGCATGGGATGGCAAACCATGGAGACACACAAGGAGCAAATATGAGCCCCCACCCCATTGATCTTGAACTGTTAAGTGAGTTGGCCCAGGTAGCCGGAAAAGGAATCATGGACATTTATGCCACGGATTTCTCTGTGGGTATCAAATCCGACGATTCTCCTCTTACCCAGGCTGATACCCGTTCCCACGAAATCATTTCAGCCAGGCTTCAAAAAGAGTACCCCACCATTCCCATTTTGTCCGAAGAGGGAAAAATGATTTCCTTTGAAGAGAGAAAAAAATGGAACCGATTCTGGCTGGTGGACCCCCTGGACGGCACCAAGGAATTTGTCAATAAAAACGATGAGTTCACCGTAAATATCGCCTTGATAGAAAACCACATCCCCGTGGCTGGCGTCATCTATGCCCCGGCCCTGGATCTCATGTACCTGGCAGAGGTGGAAACCGGATGCTGGGAAATTGCCCAGGGAAAACAACGAAAGCTTGAAATTGTGCCCCCGCTGGATGGTGATGTGATCCGGGTGGTCCAGAGCCGGTCCCACCCCTCGGAAGCCTTAACAAAATGCCTCAAAGCCCTTCCCCCCCATGAAGCCATGAGCCGGGGAAGTTCTTTAAAATTCTGCCTGGTGGCCGCAGGAAAGGCAGATCTTTATCCCCGTCTGGGCCCCACCTGGGAGTGGGACACAGGTGCAGGCCAAGCCGTTGTCACCGCCGCTGGCGGTGTTGTGACAGATACCCATGGAATCCCCTTTAGATATAATAAATCCAATCTACTCAACGGACCTTTTTTTGTGGGACCGGACCGCGATTTCATGGAAGGGCTCTCTCTTTTTTCAGAGGAATCCATGTAGCGGCCATGCCGTCCAATTGTGAAGGATGCCGTCAACTACTCTCCTGAATCAAAGGTTCAGAAGAGAGACTCCTTGGCAAAAAGTTGAATTCCACTACCTTCCACGAACACTGTCGGGCATAAAGTAGAAATATATGAACAATCAAAGACTTGAATTTTTAGATTTTACAAAAGGCTTTGCAATATTATCCATAGTTATATTCCATTATTCCCAACCATACGCTTTTGGAATATGGGCAAAAGCCATAATGATTGGAGGGACTGGAGTCCATCTGTTTTTTATTCTATCAGGTTTTGGACTCGGCCTCTCCTCAACAAAAATGCAGACACTCGCTTTCTACAAAAAACGTTTTTCAAAAATTCTTATGCCCTACTATATTACTATATTACAATATTATTAATATGCCTCTTGAACAGGGTCTATCCAATCTATAATGACATTGGATTATATATGATGGGGGGACATTTTTTTTGGTATAAAATGTTTGATGAAAGAATAATAGGAAGCTTGGGCTATCATTTTTGGTTCATATCAACAATTATTCAATTTTACATTGCCTTTCCCTTAATCATCAAAATTAAAAAAAAAATATCAGTTAATAAATTCGCTTTGCTGTCAATATCCATATCTCTTACGTATTGGACCTTAATTTCAATTTTTGACTTATCACACCTGCGCGTATTTAATAGTTTCTTTCTGCAATATTTATGGGAATTCAATATAGGAATTGTGTTAGCCGAAAGATATTTGAGTAATGGAGAACTTTTCTGGAATAAGAGCGGCCTGTTTTTATGGATATTTTCAACCGCAGGAATTGGATTAATGGCCACAATGGGAATGAAATGCGGTCGATTAGGGCAAACTTTCAACGACATTCCAGCTGCTATGGGATATTTGGCTCTTGCATCCTTAATTTATTTAATTGTTTCAAACACCTCAATCATCGTAAATACCTTTGTCTACATCGGAAAGATATCCTATGAAATCTATTTAACTCATATGTTTTTTTTTATATTGCTGAATGAATTCCTGATAAAATCAATATTTTCAGAGCCTGACATATTCACCTCTTTATTCATTATCTTACCCATATCTATATTTGCAGCAAAATATTATTCATCAGCCATTGATTTTGTGATCAGATTTTTGAAAAGTAGACTTAATGATTTTGTAAAAAATCCAAAGCACCTCTCGTAGCGACCGTCAACACCCCCTGAGCTAAAAACTCAAGGGTTTTCTTGCCGGTTTTTATAAAACGGAGTCCTGTTACCATGAACACAACACATCGGATGATCATCAGAATACTGCTGTTATCATGCTTCCTTGCATGGCATTGGACAGAGGCCACCCATGTAAACGCCTTTGAAAATGATGGTTCTCCCCTGGGCATAAATCTTTCCCGGGTGTGTTACTGGTCCACGGAATTTCCCTTTAAAGATATTTTTAAACAGTCCCAACCCTGGCAATCCCAGTCCAAAGGCAAACCCTATGGGCAGGGGCCACCATTGGCACTTTCTCCCCAGGGCTGGGTGCAATGGCTCCGTCCCGGTCAAACCGCAGACACCCTGATCACCCGCACAGCCAAGGATTACGACCCCGGAAAATATGTCTGTAGATACGACGGCAGGGGCACCCTGCTATGGGGCAACGATGCCAGGAAAATAAGCAGTTCCCCCGGTAAGGTGCTGGTAAATGTCCGGCCCTCATCCAGGGGCATTACCCTTACCCTTGAAAAAACAGATGATATTGATCCCATACACAACATCCGTCTCATCCCCCAGACGTTTGAAGACTCCGCGAACAAGGCCCCATTCCATCCCAGATTTCTCAAAAATTGGTCAGCCTTCAAGGTCATACGGTTCATGGACTGGATGGACACCAACGACTCCCCTGTGGAACGATGGTCCCAACGAACGCTGCCCAGCCTGCAGACCCAGGGCGGCAAAGGCGGGGTAGCCCTGGAATACATGGTGACTCTGGCCAACACCCTCCATGCAGACCCGTGGTTCTGCATGCCCCACAGAGCCGATGATGCCTACATTGAAAATTTTGCCCGCCGGGTAAAACAAACCCTGGACCCCACCCTTAAAATTTATATTGAATACACAAATGAGGCGTGGAATGATCAGTTTAGCCAGGCCCAATACTGCATGGAAAAAGGCCTTTCCCTTGGATTGAGCGATGATCCTGTCAAGGCCCGTCTTTACTATTATACCCGCCGGGCCCTGGATATTTTCCATATCTGGGAATCACAATTCAAAGATAACACCAGACTGATTCGGGTTCTTTCTTCCCAGTTTGCCAATCCCTGGATCAGCAAACAGATATTAAAATATGTCAACGCCGGGCACCGGGTGGATGCCCTTGGGGTTGCTCCCTATTTCGGCAAAAACCTTGGCAACCCTTCACAAGTAAAAAAAACTCTTGAAATGACCCAGGAGCAGATGTTTCAAGCCTGTGAAAAGGAAATTGAAAAAAATCATATACTGGTGGCCACCCATACCCGCATGGCCTCGGAATATAACCTGGATCTGGTGGCCTACGAGGGGGGGCAACACCTGGTGGGCACCCAGGGAGCAGAAAATAATGAGGTACTTACCTTCCGTTTCCACACCATGAACCGTGCCCCCCGCATGAAAACCCTCTATCTTAAAGACCTCCACGGATGGCACCAGGCCGGCGGTAAACTTTTTGTGACATTTGCCTCCACAAACCCCTACAACAAATGGGGTAGCTGGGGACTGCTGGAACAGGGAGGTCAAAACCTGGAAACAGCCCCCAAATACCAGGCGGTTCAAGAATATATTCAGGGATTCCAGACACCATGAAACCGGACTGGCCACTTTAGAAAAAGAGCGTACTCCCATTGCCCACAAAGCATTTATGGGGGCAATATTGTGAAAAACCCCGGCAATTGCAACTTGACACCGCAATATCGCCATAATAAAGTAAGATCGTTACAAAATGGCTTAAATTTCCATTAACATACATGGAAGTCACCATTGCCACAACGAAAAATGAAAGTCTTTTAATTCCAGCGTGTTGGTGAGACTTTTTTATAAAACCCACATGGCAGTAAGCACCTGTCATAACGAATTTCAAAATTCCTATAATTCCAAAATATTGGGTGGAATTATGTTAAGTTTTCAATAGCCTGGGGTGAGAAATCTTGTTTACCCCTTTAAACCCCGGATGATCTTTAAAATGAATCCTGAATACCCGGACTTATTGAGATCTTACGAATCATGTGTGAATAAAGACAAAAAAGAGACCCCATGAATGATTTTTCCGAAAGCCTGATGGTCCACTTCAGAAGGGTTGAGCGACTGAAACAGGAGGCCCTGGGCCTGCCGGGAGTCAATCTCAACGAACGTCAGCTATACGATCTTGAACTGCTGTGCAACCGGGCTTTTTATCCCTTAAGTGGATTCATGGTCCGGGAAGACTATGAATCCGTGTTGGAAAAGGGCTGCCTGGTCAATGGGTCAGTGTGGCCCCTTCCCATCTGCCTTGATATTGCAGAAGCCCTTGCTGCATCCCTGGAGCCGGGCAAGGACCTGGGATTATGCGATTCCGAAGGATTTCTCCTGGCCATTTTACACATCAAAGACATCTGGAAACCTGATAAACACCTGGAGGCCCAGGCCATTTTCGGCACAGAGGACGAACATCTCCATCCCTCGGTGTTCAATCTTTTTAACAAAACCGAGCCCTGGTACATTGGCGGCACCATTGAAGGGATTCACCATTCCCTGCATTTTGATTTCATGGATTTGAGAAAGCCCCCCTCTGAAACCCATCGTAGCTTCACCCAGAACGGCTGGCGTAACGTTATCGGGTTTCACACGGAAAAACTCCTCCACTGCGCCCATAAGGAGATGGTGATTCAGGCGGCCCGGGATGCCCGGGCAAACATTTTCCTCCAGCCCGTGGCAGGTCTTCCAGCTCCGGGAGATCTGGATCATTTTACCACGGTGTATTGTTACAAAGCCTTTGTACAACAATTTCCAAAAACCATGATCATGCTGGGACTTCTCCCCTTTGCCTCGAGAAAAGCAGGCCCCAAAGAGGCGGTGCTCCAGGCCATTATAAAGAAAAATTTCGGTTGCACCCACTTTATGGTGGCCCCTGACCAGGCAGACCCCTTTATGCATGAGACCGGAAATCACCTCTTCTATCCTCCGGGCGAGGCCCAGGAACTGGTAAAAATCAATGGACCGGAAATCGGCATTGAAATGGTCCCTCTGAATCCCATGGCCTATGTTCCGAGCCAAAAAAGATATTTTCCCCGCAATGAAATCCAGCCTGATATGGAAACTCGGGAAATCTCTTCTTCGGAACTGCGGCGCTGCCTGGAATTTGACGAAGACATCCCGGCATGGTTTGCCTTTCCCGAAGTGGTCAATGAGTTGAAGAAAACCTATCCTCCCCGCCACAAACAGGGGTTTACCTTATTTATGACGGGACTTTCCGGTGCGGGAAAATCCACCCTGGCAAAGGTTTTATATGTGAAATTCATGGAGATGCGGGACCGCCCGGTGACCTTGCTTGACGGTGATATTGTGCGAAGCAATCTTTCAAAGGAACTCAATTTCTCCAAGGAGCACCGGGAGATCAATGTGCGACGCATTGGTTTTGTGGCCAGTGAAATCACCAAAAATAGGGGGATTGCCATCTGTGCCCCCATTGCCCCCTATGAAGAGTCCAGACGTTTCAATAGAGATCTCATCAGCCAATATGGGGGATATGTTGAAATCCACATGAACACTCCCCTTGATGTGTGCGAACTCCGGGATAGAAAAGGGCTTTATGCCAAGGCCAAACAGGGTAAAATTAAAGGCGTCACCGGTGTGGATGACCCCTACAATGCCCCTTCAGATGCGGAAATCACCATTGACACTTCCAATACCACCCAGGCTGAGGGGGCACAGATGGTGATGGAGTTTCTGGAAAAAAAAGGATATATTAAAAATAATAGTACCTTATAATCATCAGTTCGACCATTTTTTTATAACGGCCTGAATTTATTGATATAAAAAATAACAAACAACAAATCGTATCCTGTTTAAATTTTATGGTAAACATTGTTTGATATGGAAAAATAGATTTTCAATGTTAATAAAAACAATGGGTTAAAAAATCATTCATTGATATCATCGAAACCCACCCTGGAATTTAAATAGGATATAAAAAATATAAATAAAATTTTATTTAGATTACAGTATGTTATGATGGCTATCGAACCGAGGGTTATAATGAATAAATCGACGATTTAAAGGGGTAAAATGACAGAAATAAATATATCCTTCGACCCGGCTGTTCTGGAGACTTTAAAACAGACATTGTCCGGTGAAGACCAGATCCACCGGCGACGGCTGGCCATTGAAAAGATAATTCTTGACCCGGGTCCCATGAAAAACAACTATTATCCCACGGATGTGACCTATAAAGGGGTAATAAAAAATGAGAGTGGGGCCGCCGCAGCTTTCATACTCTGCGCCAATCCCATTGGCAAAACCCTGGTCAAGGAAAATGTTGAAAAGGCCCGGGCTGCAAAAGCCCTGGTGGGGGGCCCCCTCAACCAGGCCATTGATTTACCCTTCTTAAATGGGGATGTCCAGGGGATCTCCTGGGCCATTTATAATCTGAACACCCCATTGGCCAATAACAGATGGACATGGCAACTGCAAAAACGCCTGCTTACCCCTGTGGTGGGCCAATGGATCGCCGAGGTGGTGAAGCAAACCCAAAAAACAATACCAGATAAAGATCGATCCAAGATGATCACGTCCCCTTTGGAATCAGTTTGCCATGAAAATGCATTTCCCCGGGAGATGATCAAAAGCGCTGAAGCGGCTATTAAAAATCTCGAGTCAGGGGCCTGGCATCCCTTCACAACCCTGGCCCACAATGATCTATGGCGGGGCAACATCCTTCTACCTCCCAATGCCCATATTTTCACCCGGCATATTCGGGTCATTGACTGGGCAGGGGCCGACACTTCCGGTATTCCTTTTTTTGATCTTTTTAAATTTCTCCAGAGCTTCACAGTTCCCCGGGCTTATGGTAAAAAATTAATCCAGGATCATTGTGATATACTGGAATGCCGCCCCATGGATGCCATCGGTTATCTGCTGACCGCCCTTGGGGTTCTGGGACAGAACCTTAACCAATTTCCCCACCACGCTTACGTAAATTTGTCAAAAGGGCTGTACACATTAAGCCAAAATTACTGAGATTGAGCATGAATGCATCATTGATGTTGATTTAAAATTGATGGTCTCTTAAAAAGTCCGAAGCCCATTTTTTAACCACAACCTATTGTAGGTAAGCAAAGGTCAAACCCATACATGGCGTGGTCAAAATTTCATAAGCCGACTTTTTACAGGGTCATCAAAATTGTGACACATTCAAGGAAACCGTACGATCTCTTTTTGATCCCCAAATCAACCATGCATGGGAGTAAAATAAAATGAAACAGGAAACAGGATTGATCCTTGGCATCCCCGTTGATAATCTGACCTTTGATCAGGCCATTGAATCCATTTTTGAACTGGTTGATCGGTTTGCCAGGGATCACCAGGCCAAATATGTAGCCACGGTGAATGTGGACTTCATTGTTAATACCGTTTCCTGGCTTCCCAACCGGTTCCGTCATCCGGAACTTATCACCATTCTCAGAAAGGCGGACCTGGTCACAGCGGACGGCATGCCTGTGGTGTGGGCTGCCCGGCTTCTGGGGACCCGGCTCAAGGAACGGGTCACCGGTGCGGATCTGGTCCCGGGGCTTGCCCAGGCCTGCGCCCTGCGGGGTAAATCCATCTATCTTCTGGGAGGGAAGGGAGACGTGGCCTGGAAAACCGCAGAGATCTTCCAGGAAAAATATCCCGACCTTTGCATTGCCGGTGTCAGCTCCCCTTTTGTCCATGTGGAAGGGGAAGAAATCCTGGATGAAGAGACCATGGATCAAAAGATCCTGACAGACATCAATCAGGCCCGTCCAGATATCCTCTTTGTGGGATTTGGTAACCCCAAACAGGAAATGTGGTTTGAGCGGAATCGATCAAAACTCAAGGCTGCCGTGACCATTGGTATTGGCGGTACCTTTGAATTCATCACCGGACAGGTAAAAAGGGCCCCTGTGTGGATACAAAAAAGTGGCCTGGAGTGGATATACCGCATCACCCAGGACCCCATGCGGCTATTTAAACGCTACTTCATCGGTTTCTTTAAATTTGGCATTCTAATACTGCCCCCCATTCTTTACATGAAGTACCGGAAACTGTTTTTTAATTTTAAGATCAAACAGGCTGCGACTACCAGCGTTCCCCACTTCCCAGAAACCCCAAAAGAGACATCTGCATCCCTGGCCGTGGATGTCGTTGTCCTCGAGGATCCCCTGGACGCCGGCCAGATCTCCAGCCGGGGAGCAACCCTTCTAAAGGGCATTAACGACAGCAACACCCTTCTCATCGACCTTTCCCAGATCTCCTTTATGGACTCCTCGGGCATTGGTTTTCTGGTGAGACTGTACACCCGGTCCCAACGAGAGAAATTCCCCCTGGCCTTATGTGGTATCCAGCCCCAGGTACTGCGAACCCTGAAGGTGAGCCGCATCCATGATCTTTTCAAGGACGCTCTCTTTGATACCCGGGAAGATGCCATGACATCCCTGCTGGACCATGCAGAACACAATGATTTTTCTTATTTTAAGGATGAAAGCCCTGATATGGTCATTCTCCACCTGTTTGGACAGCTGGATGCGGACAAAATTTCAAAAATGGATATGCCTGGATTCACCCAGGGACTTGATGGAAAACACTGTCTGCTGAACCTCCGGGGACTTTCCTTTGCGGACAGTTCTGCCATCATGGTGTTTCTCAAGGTAAGAAAACTGACCTTTCAGAGTGGAAAATCCTGTTTTTTATGTGAACCACCGGACAATGTAAGGCAAATGTTAAAAATAACCCGGGTGGACAAATTGTTTGACATCCATAAAACCCTTGCCTCGGCCCTGGAAGTACTGAAGCAGGAAGGCAGTTGAGCGTGTGAGCAAGAACGCGATTTATAAAATTTGACATCACTTGGAAAACTTCATATAAAATAGCCCATGCCACCAAAAGAATCCATCCACATGCTGTTCCAGGATCCGGAAATCCCCCTTTTGTCCATGGTACCCGTGCTGGACAATTTTTACGAAGGAGTGATGATCACCAATCCCAAGGGCATCATCATATACTTTAATCACACCCAGGCAAAAATTGATGACCTGGACCCAGAGCACACCCTGGGGAAAAAGGTGACGGAAGTCTACCGCATAGATGAAGGGTTCAGCCCCACCATGCAATGCCTGAAAACAGGAAAACCCGTTGACAATACAGTGTGTTACTATCGGACACATCTGGGGAAAATGATCAATTCTATTCACAATGTATTTCCCCTGTATCACCAGGAAACATTAAAGGGATCCATCTGTTTTATCAGAGAATACAGCGCCCTGGACCAGAGCATGGGGGATGCAGGCCTGGCACAAAGAGCAAAAAACCTTCAGACCTTTAATGTGCCGGACAAACAAAAGCCTCTGTCTGTGAAGGGCAACGGTACCCGATATGAATTTAACAATATCATTGGAGACACACCGGAGTTGTTAAAATCCCTGCACTCGGCCCGTATGGCTGCCACCTCCCCCTCCCCCATCATGCTGGGCGGTGAAACCGGCACGGGAAAAGAACTGTTTGCCCAATCCATCCACAATGCAAGTCACCGACGAGACAAACAATATGTGGCCATCAACTGCGCCGCCATACCAGAAAACCTCCTGGAAGGCATTTTATTTGGTACCGCCAGGGGGGCCTTCACAGGCGCCATGGACAAGGCCGGGATTTTTGAAAAGGCCCATGGAGGTACCCTGCTGCTGGATGAAATCAACTCACTGTCCATGGGATTGCAGGCCAAACTCCTCCGGGTCCTCCAGGAAAAAAAAGTCCGTCGGGTGGGCTCCCTCCATGAAGTGGATGTGGATTTAAAAATCATCAGTGCCACCAACGAAGACCTTCAACTGGCCTGTAAAGAAGGACGATTCCGCATGGACCTGTTCTACCGGCTGGGGGTGGTGTTTATCCAGATACCGCCCCTTCGGGAAAGAAAAGGAGATATTGATCCGCTCATTGCCCATTTTCTGCATCAGTACAATATCCTGATGAAAAAACAGATCAACGCCATTGCCGGTGACGTCATGGATCTATTTTACCAATACCACTGGCCGGGCAATATCCGAGAGCTGGAGCATATCATAGAGGGAGCCATGAACATGACCGGTGATCATGAAACCATCACAAAGGATCATCTGCTGGTGCACATGGGCTTCTTTTCAGATACGCTTTTAAAAAATGCGCACCCCGAAGAGTCTTTGGACCCAAAATCTCCCCCAGGGGATCTTGCCCGTCCCGGACCGGGACGTCTCAATTTCGTATTTCCTGTCAATGGCCGTCATGAGGCCCACCCCCGTAAAAAGAACCTGGCGCAAATCCAGATTGACAATGAAATGGAAAACATAAAAATGGCTCTGAAAAGCTCGTTGGGCAATGCCGCCAAAGCTGCCAGAAATCTTGGCGTCTCTCCCCAGCTCCTCCATTACAAAATGAAAAAATATAAAATCAACCGCCACAACTACAAGCCTTGAGCCCGTTTTTCTGAAAATCAGATTCATAGAATGTTATGATGATGCCAGGAAAATGGGAATACGCCCACTGCCCCTCTCCCATATATGTTCACATAAAAATAAAATATATTTTATTTACGCTCCCCCTTCAAAGATAAAATATATTTTATTTTGCACTCTTTTCATGATCTCTTTCATCACCACCCAACAGTGGGGCTAGACTCTTTACGTCATTGAAATCAAAGGGCCTTCCAGGAAACCACCACAAAAAATCACAAAATAATGTGCTTCCTTTTTTCCACGGCATGCATGTTGCAATTTTATCAATTAAACAAAAACAACCCTGGCACATGTGTAAGCCCAGTGCCCACCCTTGTGGGGAAAAATCGTATTTTTACCCCCCAATTGGCAAATGTTTATCTATTTTTCCAAACAACAAAAAACCATCTCCGGTAACCGTGAGCAAGTTCAAGGCTAACCAAGCATAAAAACACACCGGAAAACATGGCCCAGAAACAAAAAAGGCAAAAAAGCCTGCCATACCAATAATAGAAACGCCTATTATTCCAATTTATTAAGCGGCGTTTCATCTAATAAAAAGGAAAAATCAATCATGGATAACAAACTATTGTACCTAAGTCAGGCAGACGTAAAATCAGTGGGACTTACCATGGCAGAGATCATCGAAGCCACAGAAAAAGGGTTTGTGGAGATGGGCAACGGCCAGGTAGAAATGCCCCCCAAACCCGGTATCCATCCCGGAGAAGGTGGCGATAACTTCATCCACGCCATGCCCGCCTTTATCCCGGGCATGAACGCGGCTGGTGTTAAATGGGTCAGTGGATATCCGGGAAACCAACAAAAGGGGTTGCCATACATCAACGGCCTGCTCATCCTCAATGACCCGGAGACCGGACTGCCCCTTTCCGTCATGGACTGTGCCTGGATCACGGCCATGCGCACCGCAGCGGCCTCGGCGGTTTCTGCCAAATATTTGGCCCGGTCGGAATCTTCCACCATCGGCATCCTAGCCTGCGGTGTCCAGGGCCACACCAACCTGGAGGCCATGAACGTCCTGTTTCCCTTGAAAAAAGTCATGGCCTACGATCCCAGCCCCCAAAATGCCGAAGATCTGGCCCGATTCGGCAAAGAGACGTTGGGTCTTGAGGTAAATATCGTATCCGATCCCAAAGATGCCGTCACCGGTTGTGATATTGTAGTCACCTCCGGTCCCATTCTCAAAGTTCCCCATGCCACCATCCAAACAGGGTGGCTGGATGAAGGCACCTTTGTCTCCTGCGTGGATTTTGACTCCTTCTTTTCCCGGGAGGCCTTGAACGAAGCCTCCAAATGGACCACGGACAATCTGGATCAGTACAAGCACTACAAGGACAAGGTCGGATTTTTCACTGACTGTCCAGATGTTTATGCCGAACTGGGGGAATTAGTGACAGGAAAGAAAAAAGGACGTGAAAATGCCACGGAAAAAAACTTTGCCGCCAACCTGGGGCTTGCCATGGAAGACATGGCCGTGGCTCCGTTGATCTATAAAAAAGCCGCAGAAAAAAACATCGGCACCTGGCTGACATTGTAAAAGATAGTACTACGATACCGCCCCCGGCAACTGCCCTGCCCGGAACGAAAACGTCGGGGGGGAGTTTCATATAAAAAAATCAAGGAGTATGGAAATGGGATTGCACACCGACGAACTCTATTTTAAACCCCAGTTAAAAGTCATCAATGACGATCAGATCAAACAGATCCACGCCGCCACTCTGGAGGTCCTGGAACGTACTGGTATTAAAATCACCCACAAGCCTGCCATTGATCTGCTGGTGGCAGGCGGTGCGACAGTGGATGGAGATCGGGTGAGAATTCCCGGATGGATGGTGGAGGATGCCATTCGTAAATCCCCCAACCGGGTGATTTTGGGCAAACGCACCGGAGAACGCACGGTGCACCTGGAACGGGATAAATCTTATTTTGGACCCAGCCTGGACTGTGTTGAGTATTGCGATCCTGAAACCCACCAGCGCATGCCCTTTACCAGCGAGCACGTCAAAACAACCGCAGCCCTTGCCGATGCCCTGCCCGGTTTTGACTGGTGCATGACCATTGGTATGGCCGCCGATGTTCCCCCGGATATTGCCGACCGGGTTATTGCAAGGCACACCATGGAGAACTGCGAAAAACCGCTGGTCTTCTGCTGTAAAGACACCAACAGCGTCAAAGACATCTATAAGATGGCCCTGCTCATGTGCGGCGGCAAGAAAAATTTTGACAAAGCCCCCTGCATCGTCCATTACTCAGAGCCCATCTCCCCCCTGGTCTATTATGATCCGGCCGTGGATAAGCTGATTTATTGTGCAGAAAACAATATCCCCCTTATTAATTTCCCCGCACCCCAGGCCGCTGGCTCTTCTCCTGCCACCTTTGCCGGCACCATTGTTCAGGCCAGTGCGGAATCCTTGAGCGGTCTTGTAATTCACCAGTTGGCCAACCCGGGAGCGCCTTTTATCTATGGCGCATTCACCACGATACTGGACATGAAAACCACCATTTTCTCCTATGGTGCCAATGAGTTGAGTCTCATGACCGGAGCACTTGCCCAGATGGCCCAACATTACCAGATCCCCTTCTTTGGCACTGCCGGGGCCACCGATGCAAAATTCTGTGATGCCCAGGCCGGTGCAGAAGCGGCCTTTCAGTGTCTCTCCTCGGCGGCCATTGGGTCGGGTCTGGTCCATGACTGCAGCTCCTGGATGGATCATGGTTTCCTGGCATCCCCGGAATACATGGTGCTGGTCAACGACATTGTCATGTCCGTGAAACATTACATGAACGGAATTCCCGTCACCCAGGAGACCCTGGCTGTGGACATCATTGACAAGGT
>Ga0307929_1001837_pt1 | contig 14906 bp, 9 predicted proteins | sample AceLakmetage1330_FD_203160 | JGI IMG/M metagenome (GOLD analysis project Ga0307929, IMG submission 203160) | Saline water microbial communities from Ace Lake, Antarctica - #1330 | ecosystem: Environmental > Aquatic > Non-marine Saline and Alkaline > Saline | place: Antarctica: Ace Lake...
TGCCAACCGTTCAGGTAACGGTTGGTGTAGGGGGAGCGATCTATCTCCATCTTGCCGTCTTCATCGATCAGATAGCATACCAGTGTCCCTTCTTCCTGGAACAACCCCTCTGTCCATTCTAATTTTCCGATATAGTTATAACTCATCCCGACCAGCCACTCGGGCCATTCGCCCCGCCGGAAAACCTCCGGATTGCCGGGCAGGCCGAATGATCCCCCGATCCAAGTTTTTTCACTCCGGGGAGATATATACATATCGCAGCGGATAATCGTTCCCGGGGTCAGGGAAAAACTCCTCTTACTTAAAAGACCGCTATTCCTGGTACCATCTCCATAATTATCGGAAGATGGAGCGGGGCGCCCCCGGTAGATATTGATCCGGGGACTCCGGGGGGAAGATCGGATCCACTTATTGTCCATATCTTCTGAGAAATCGTCATAGAAGACCCGATAACCTATATGAGAACCTGAACCTATAGAATCAGAAGAGAGACAGAGATCACCCGAAGGGGAGAGAAAATACAAAAGCATTGCCAATATGGTTATAATGCGAAAACTCATATGATTTATCCGCTTGTTATTACCCTATATTAACAGTATTGTTTTTGTTTTAAAAATCTTATTTTTTATTCTTATTGAATTTTCGAATAATACGATTGCGCAAGCATTGAACCAACATTAAATGTTATTGTAAAAACACTAAACATACTATCAGCTTTCTATCCACCATAGTGCTTATGCTCGCATCCCGATTATTTCAGGTCATCCCGAACTTGATTCGGGGCCTTAGCGAATGAGGAAGACACTTTAAACTTTAGCCCTGACTTAACAAAATTCTAAAGCCGGAAAAGCTAGATGAAAGCGAACAACTTTAGGCACTTTAAACTTTAGTGCACTTTAGGCACTTTAGAACACTGCCCGAACGAAGTGAGGCAAGTTCTTATGATCTATTGCCTGCGAAATTCAATCCAGCATTACGCCTGGGGGTCAAAGACATTTATTCCGGAACTGCTGGGGGAAAGTTCTCCCGCGGAAAAGCCCTGCGCGGAATTATGGATGGGAGCTCATACCCGGGCACCTTCCCTGGTCCTCGCGCCCGATGGCAATCTCCCCCTCTCTGAACTTATCCGGCAAGACCCGGAGGGAATGCTGGGAAGCCGAGAAACCGGGAGACTACCGTTCCTCTTTAAGGTACTGGCGGCCACCCATCCTCTCTCCATTCAGGCCCACCCAAGCCTCGACCAGGCCCGGGAAGGTTATGAGAAAGAGAACGCGGCCGGAGTTGTTCCTGATGCCTTTAACCGGAATTATAAGGATCCCAATCATAAGCCGGAATTGATCTGCGCGTTAACTCCCTTTGACGCCCTGAGCGGATTCCGGGATCTGAATGATATCGCCGGCCTGTTCTCCTATCTTAAAATTGACCGGGAAATACCAGGGGTCGCTAAATTCTTGTCCAGCCCAGATGCCAACACATTCCAATTATTTTTTCGAGAACTCCTGAATCTATCCGAAAAACAAAGCTCCGAATTTCTGGTTCATCTCTTTCACTGCGTTAATCAGGCTGAACGACGGTCAGAAGAAGAAGAACTAACATTTGGTTGGACTATCAAACTGCTCAACTCCTACCCCGATGACATCGGGGCCTTTGCTCCTATCCTCCTGAACACAGTCCGCCTCCAACCCGGGGAAGCCCTCTATATGAAAGCCGGTATTCTCCATGCTTATCTGAATGGCGCCGGAATTGAGATCATGGCCAACTCCGATAACGTCCTGCGGGGAGGTCTGACCGCCAAACATGTAGACATCCCGGAACTATTGAAGGCCCTGATCTTCACCGGTTCTCCCGCTCGGATCATCCGACCCGAGACAACTGACCGGATCGAATTCATCTACTCCACCCCGGCCCGGGAGTTCCAACTATCCCGGATCGATCTCAATAACTCTGACCTCTTTAATTCGGGACTCCGATCCGGCGCGGAGATCATCCTTTCTACGAATGGGTTCGCTCAGATAGTCCGTGGGAGGGAGGATCATAAACTTGCGATAAAGAAAGGCGAGTCAATCTTCATACCTTTCTCCGCCGGTGATTATACAATCCGGGGCAACGCAACCCTCTACCGTGCCGCCAGCCCTTAAACATCACTCGACCCGGCTCTGCCTTACTCGAAAAGCATTTGTTTAAAGAAAATAAATCTTGACTACATCCACGATTCAGGTATTCTATGTAATAATCATTGACTAATCCAATATTCCAATATTTTAATCCCATAATATAAGGAGGGAAAAATGGCCAAGAAATGGACAAAGAAAGAAATCGTAGATCAGATCGCGAAGGATGCTGATATCTCCAAAAAAGCCGCTACCGCGGCTTACGACTCCCTGGTCGCCATCGTCTATAAGGGCGCCAAGGCGAAAGTTGGATTAACACTCCCCGGTCTGGGCAGGTTCTACAAGGCCCGCCAGAAAGCCAGCAAGGGAATAATTCAGTTTGGCAAGAAAAAGGGCAAGCCATGGAAGTCCCCGGCTAAGACCGTCCTGAGATTCAAGGTCTCCAAGACCGCTCTGAACGGCGTCGTTCCTCCCAAGAAGTAACGAAGCAAGGGAATCAAAAAGGCCGCGGTGCTCACGCACCGCGGCCTTTTTTTTGTCTAAAAATATAGTTAATTGAAACCACGAAGATCACGAAGAAATATTAAGAGCAAATAAGCTTTAACTCATTCTCTTAAACCTTCGTGCTCTTCGTGTCCTTCGTGGTTTTAATTGATATAGTTTGTACTATTATCACCGCCCGGACCCAGTGACCAGACTTGCCAATTCACCGGCCAGAGTATCGGTCAGGTCTTCTTCCTCAAATCTCCATTCCCACTGGCCCCGGGCCCGGCCCGGGATATTCATCCGGGCGGGGCTCCCCAAACCGAGCGGGTCCTGGAGCGGGACAATCGCGGTATCCGCCATCGAATTGAAGACCTCCCGTACCATCCCGTGACTCACATCCCGGGCTTTAACTCCCAGATATTTAAGAACCCGTCTCTTTCTCTTCGGATTTAGTTTACGGTACCATCCAAGTGAGGTATCGTTATCATGGAGCCCGGTATAATAGGCGCAGTTCACCGGGATCTTATCCGGATGATGATAACCGGGCTTACTCCCCTCCAGACCGAACTGCAGTTCCCGAACCCCCGGGATCTTGAACTCTCTCATTATTCGATCAACCGGTTTCTGGACATCCGGTTCCAGCGCCTCGGCAATAATCGGCAATTTCCCCAACTCTCTCCGGATCCGGCGAAAGAGTTTCGCTCCCGGCCCCTTAACCCACTCCCCTTTTGTTGATGATGGAGTTGAGGGCGGGATATGCCAGCAGGCATAAAATCCGGAGAAATGATCAATCCGGACAATATCCACCAGACTGAGGACCAGCTTAAACCGGGCTATCCACCACTCGTATCCATCTTTCTCCATCTCTTTCCAATTATAGAGCGGGTTACCCCAGACCTGTCCGACCTTTCCGCCTTTCGGGGGAGGAACCCCGGAGAGCGCGGTCCGGCGTCCTCGCTTATCAAGGAGGAAGAGGCGGCGGCCAGCCCAGACATCGGCGCTATCCTGATTTACAAAGAAGGGGATATCCCCCACTATCTTCACGCCGCGAAGATTCACGTCATTTCGAAAATCAGCCCATTGACGGAAGAATAGGAACTGGGAGAACTTGACCACCTCAATCTCTTCCTCCAGTTCCCGGGCCACGGCCTTAAGTGCCGTCTCCTCCCTTACAGCGAGCGGTATTGGCCATTTAAACCAGGGTACGCCTTTATAACGCCCTTTCAGCGCGACAAAGAGAGCGTAATCATCCAGCCAGAATATGTTCCGGCGGCAAAAGAGATCAAACTCTTTCCTCAAACCGAAATCGGAATCCTGCTTAAAATTTCTCCGGGCCTGATCAAGGATCCGGCGGCGGGAGCGTATCACCCGGGAGAAATCAACCCGTTTTGAGGATAATCCCGAGGCCCGGGGAAGATTGCCAGCTTTAATCAAACCTTCTTTCACCAGATCTTTCGGGCTGACCAGCAGAGGGTTGCCGGCAAAAGCGGATGAACTGGAGTAGGGACAGTTGCCAACTCCGGTCGGATTGAGCGGGAGGATCTGCCAAAGTTTCAAACCAGCGGAATCCAGAAAGTCAGCGAAACGTCGTCCTTCCTCCCCCAGATCACCAATCCCGTACGGCCCGGGAAGGGAAGTGATATGAAGCAATATTCCGGCATTGCGTGGTAATTTCATGTTTATTGTTCCAATCCCTCTCCCTCGGCCCCTTTAGAAACTGAATTTCCAATTCCCAATGACCAACTTCCAACTGCCAATATCCAATTTTCAAGCGGCTTCGGCATGCGACATTTGGAAATTGGCAGTTGGAAGTTGGTCATTGGAAATTCATCCTTTTTTTAACTTCGACATTCGGAGTTCGATATTCTGCGGTTCATTATTCTCTTTTCCTTTGTCTATCTCCCACTCTCCCTAGTCAACTCCAAAAGCCGCGCAGACATACCTCCCGTCAGCATCTCACGGTCATACCTCCACTCCCATTGACCGGAATAAGTACCTGGTCGATTCATCCTGGCGCCGCCCCCCAGGCCAAGTATATCCTGGAGCTGTATCAAAACAGTATCGGCACACGACTCCTCCATAACCCGAATTATCTGCCAGTTGACCGACCGACCGCCGGGAATCTCCAGATAATCGCGGACCAGTCTCTTTGTCTTCGGACTCCGCGATCTATACCAGCCCAGGATGGTATTATCATCATGAGTTCCGGGATAGGCCACACACTCATCCGGATAGTTTTCCGGCAGATGGGGGTTGCGCCGTCCCCCCCGAAAACCATGCTGGAGAACCCGGATCCCGGGATATCCCAGTTCATTGAGAAGTGCGTTAGCCTCCTTCTTAATCGCCGGTTCCAATGCCTCGGCAATAATGGGGAGATCTCCAAGTTCTTTCTCCACCTCTCTAAACAACTCGGCCCCGGGGCCTCTCGCCCACTCTCCCTCGGCAGATGTTTCAGCTCCCACCTTGATATGCCAGAAAGCGTAGAATCCGGAGAAATGATCGAGCCGAATAATATCCACCTCCTTTAAGATGGCCGCGAAACGCTCCTTCCACCACTCATAACCATCCTCTTTCATCGCCTTCCAGTCATAGAGCGGCATATCCCATATCTGACTCACTCCGTCCCGACTGGGGGGAACTCCGGAGAGCACGGTCCGCCAGCCCTTATCATCAAGAAGGAAGAGGTGCCGGTTAGCCCAGACATCGGCACTATCCTGGTTCACGAATATCGGAATGTCACCGATTATTTTAATCCCTCTCCGGTTGGCATACTTCCGTAAATTCTGCCATTGGCGGGAAAATAGAAATTGCCTGAACTTGGCCGTCTCAATCTCTCCGGAAAATCGATCCCGGTACTCCCTGAGCGCCGCCGGGCGGCGGAAAGCTATCGATTCCGGCCAGGTATACCAAGGCACCCCCTGAAAATGACCCTTCAATGCCGTAAAGAATGCGAACTCCTCCAGCCAGTAGGAATTCTCATCGCAGAAATCTTCGAACTCCCTGTTTTCCTTCCCTGCGGAATCGGAGAGGAAGGTCATCCGTGCGGAATCCAGTAACTCCCTCTTCAGGTTAATTACCCGGGAGAAGTCAACCCGGCCTGATGGCAGTTGCTTGATGGAGGAGATCAACCCCTCTTCAGCCAGCTCTGCCGGACTGATCAGAAGACAATTCCCGGCAAAGGCGGAGGGACTTGAATAAGGAGAATTTTCATACCCGGTCGGATCCAGAGGAAGAATCTGCCACAGCTTCTGGCCAGCCGATTCCAAAAAATCCACGAACCGGTAGGCCCCCTCCCCCATATCACCAATTCCATACGAGGATGGGAGGGAAGTAATATGCAGTAAAATACCTGATCTCCGTGGAAATCTCATCTATAACTTAGCTCCGCAGCTATTTTGCCACCGATTGATATGTATTTTTCCCCAACATCCTCCCCTTTTGGACTGGAATAATTATCCGTCTTCACACTGGAAAAAGCAAGCTAGACCTTGTTCGAAAAGCCTTTTTAACCACGAAGAACACGAAGTTCACGAAGGAATTTGATAAAAACAGGAATAATTATATAGTTTTCTTTGTTTTTCTTCGTGACCTTCGTGGTGAATATTTAGTTTTCTGAACACAAAAAGTTGAAAATAACTTTCCGAGTATGGTCAAGCTATTTAGATCTTGGCTGAAGCAGGGAGCCACGCGCCATCTCCAGATTTTTTTGGGCCCGGGCGAAACCCGGATTGATCCGGAGCGCCCGTGAAAAACTCGCGATGGCTTCTTCCTCCTTTCCCTGCCGGATCAGGGCAATCCCGAGGTTGTTGGCCGCCATCGCAAAATCCGGTTTGAGCCGGAGTGCCTGTCGATATTGATGGATGGCTTCATCTAACTCCCCCCCGGCGGCCAGCGCATTCCCCAGATTACTGTAAGCATCGGCGTAACTCGGGTTAACGCGAATTGCTTCCCGGTAATGGGTGATCGCCCCCGTAAGGTCTCCCTGATCCGTCTGCCGGATCCCCAGATCGTTATGGGCGCTGTACAGGTTAAAGAAGGCCCGACCGTTCCCCGGCTCCAGCCGGAAGGCTTCGGCGTAGTGAGATATAGCCGGCAGGTACTCACCCTGCTCGGTTAATATCGCCCCCAGGTTATTATGAGCCCGGCCGTAATCCGACTTAATCTCAATCGCCCGCTCATAATGTTCGATCGCGGCGGCGGGACTCCCCTCTCCGGCCAGAGTCAGTCCCAGATTATAGTGAGCCATATAACTGTCCGGATTCACATCCAGTGAATGCCGGAAGAGAGCAAGATTACCCGCCCAGTACTTTGTCTGGATAATCCCCGCTATTGAATAGGCGATTACAATGGCGATACAGATACCGGAGATGATCGCTTTCCTGCTCCGAAGAAAGATCCAGGAGAGCGCCAGGGCGGGCGCGATCATCGATAGATAAAGAAACCGGTCGGCGACCGTGGAAAAGATCTGATAGCCGTGAGGAATCAGACCCAGTGTAGGCAAAACCCCAACCATAAATATTCCCAGTATAATCAGCCACCGGCGGCGCTCCTTCAAGAAGAGGAAAAAACCCGTCAGAAGGACCGGAAAGATCCAGCTGTAATAGAGCCATTCATTCTCCATCACCCGGGCCGGGGTACGGCCGTAATCTATCCCCAAATTCAAGGGCAGGATTAGTTTATAAAGATAGAACGCAATCGCGTCCAGGGCGATCAATAATCGGCTATAGAGCGGGGCGATATACCCCAGCGGGATCTCCTGCTCGGAGAACTTGGCCATGAAGATAACCGGCAGCGTCATCCCCAGCCAGAGCAGAAGCATTGTAAAGGGAGGGCGGATAATGGCCTTCAGAGAACTCTTCCGGCCGGTCAGTTCGGAGTCCCGCCAGCGGAAATGGACCAGGAGCCATCCGATCACCGCCAGCGGGACCGCGGCGGCCTTGGAGAGAATTGCCAGAGCAAAAAAGATGACCGCGTAGATGCCATGGCGTTTCCTCTGCCTCCGGTTTACACTGGGGAGCTGCCGGTTGATCTCCACCGCCCGGACATAACGGAGATACTGATTCAGGGCCAGCAGCGAAAAGAAACCGCAGAGAATGTCTTTCAGACTGGAAATCCAGATTACCGGCTCGGCCTGAAGAGGATGGATCCCGTAGAGGAGTGCCCCCAGGCAAGCCGCCCACGCTATTCTATCCGGATCTTTGCTGCTACCTCTCAGGAGCAACTTCAATATCCCATAGAGTAACAGGATATTGCAGATATGAAGGAAGATATTGGCCTGGTGAAAGATTCCGGGATTTAACCCGAAGGCAATCCCCCCCGGTGAAACGATGCGGGAGAGGGCGGCCAGTAATGACCAGGCGGTAAAGGTGACCGGGATATACATCGCTTCATGGGGCCCGGTCCAGAAATGAAGAATATTCCCCGGTGTCAGAGCCCCAATATAGCGATTATTATAGACATGGATATCGTCATCCCAGCCGACAAAGCCATACTTCCCGGCCGGGCTAAACACCAGGAGAGGAACGATGATCAGGAGGAAGATGATTATTGTTCCGGTCGGTATACCTTTATGGGGATTTTTATGATTTGGTGACATTCTACTGATTTAAAAGATGAACATCGAACGCCGAACCAGCCTCCGCCAAGGCTTCGGCGGGCAGGCGTCCAACATCCAACAAAAGCCCCGAAGGGGCGGCAGTCAATAGCAAAGGGCGCAAGCCCTGATTCAAAAAACGAACATCGAACGCCGAACCAGCCTCCGCCAAGGCTTCGGCGGGCAGGCGTCCAACATCCAACACCGAACAAAAAGCCCCAACGGGGCGGCAGTCAATAGCAAAGGGCGTAAGCCCTGGTTTAAAAAACGAACATCGAACGCCGAACGTCCAACATCCAACAAAAGCCCCCAAGGGGCGACAGACAATAGTCAGGGCGTTAACCCCGGTTCAAAAACGAACGTCGAACATAAAACGTTCAACGCCGGACGAAAATCCTTAACCCTACAATACCGGACCATTCCCCATTCCGCAGTCAACAACCGCAGCTACAATACCTGACCATTATCCATTCCGCTGTCAACGACAGACCATTCCCTATTCCCCATCAACCCCGTATTGCTCACCGATTCTCCGGTCGGCTTCCGGGAGAGAAGCTACCGGGAGGATCAACTCCTGGTCAAACTCTTCGAAGGTAAACCGGTGAAAACCACCTTCCGGGTGATTCAACGCTTCTTTCACATCTCCAATTACGGAGATCGGGCGGCCGTTCACTTCGGCCAGGACCAGGTCGGCCTTCCCCTGATAACCGAGATTAATCCGATCGGGGAGGATCTTATTTAATATAACCATCCGCCGTCTCTCCGGTTCAGGGCGGTGGGCATGATAAGTATAGAAATAAAGAAACTTCTTATTAGCCTTGGTCTGCCAGTTCTCTCCCCACTCCTTCAGATAATCAGCCGTCAACTCCTGAAAAATCAGGCCGCCGACAATCAGATACTCCAGCGGTTCTCCATTGCTGTAGGGAGGGATCAAATAGTCGGACCGGTCCAACCGGGAGAGCTTTATCTTCTTTTTCAGCTTTTCACCTCCCCGGAATATCTCTACTTCAATCTCCTCTCCCGGGGAATGTAAACGGGAGAAGAGATCCCGGCAATCAACGCTCCCCCAATCCGGGTTTTTATAATATCCATCAACATCGATCTTGAAACCGTCAACCGATAAGAGCACATCTCCCTCCTTCAAAACTCCATCCGCCGAACTATCGGGATAGATGGAAGAGATATACACTCCTCCGCTATCGGGAGGAAGATGGAGATATTCCCGGAATACGGGATCCCTTACCCCGGCCCCGACAAACCCGTGATGAGAAAATCCGATATATCCCCCAGAGAGATCCGCCGCCAGGAATCGGCTGATTATCGAAGCCGGAATAATGGTCGCGTACTGCTTCTTCCCGCTGTATGACATCGTGATTCCGATCAATTTACCATTGGAGAAGACCGGCTCGCTCCAGCCCCCTCCGCGATCCTCAAAGTTTACCGCGGCTCCATAGGTCAGGTATGTATCCGGAACGAGGAAATAATTCTCCACCGAGATCTTGACAATCTCTCCCGGGATGGCCCGGATCTTATTCGAATTCTCCATGACCATGAATTTAACCGGCTGGTCTATCCGGATCCGCTGATCTATCTCAACCGGTGTCAACCCGTCAAAGAAGGATTCATCCTCAACCGAAACCACCGCCAGATCAACATCATAATCGATCACCTCAATTCGACCCGGGTAAAACTTCTTCCCTCCAGGTTTCTCCAGCTTGATCATGGTCGAGTCCTTCACAATATCCGCCGTGGTCAATATCCTCCTGGAAGATAGCACGCACCCGTATCCCGAACGACTCCCGGCTTTCTTCTGCTTCCAGGGACTGGAGTAATTGTTCTCCTGATAATTAACATGAATCCGGACCGGTCCATTCTCCACCTGATCCAAAGCCCCCCCGCCAAGAACAGATCCGGCCATAAGAAAAACCCCCAGCACCAAAAAAATAGGGGTCAAAATAGGGGTCAAGTCTACTTTTTGCTTAACTTGCTCCTTCATTTCTTTATATACCGATCCCGGTTAACCCGGTACCGCTCCAGAATTCGCTGATTCTCCTTCTTAACATCTTCGACATTCAAGACACAGGGCGGAAAATCTCCATCAAACTTAATCACATGATAAGGACCAGTATGATTCTCAAAAGCACTGACCAGATCAGATAGAGACAAGATCCGAACTCCATTGACATCCTTGATCACCAAGTCATGGAGATCGCTATAATACTGATTAACCCGGGCGGCCAGAACCCGGGAGAGTAGTATTACCTCCGGCATCTCCCGGCACAATTTATCTTGATTATAATATTTAAAATAATAGAGAAGTCGTGGATCGGACCGGCTCCACCAATCCCCCATCCAGGTCTTCAGGTATTCCAGTGACAGAGGCTGGAAGAGAAGCCCGCCAAGAAGAAAATACTCCGGCTGCTCTTCATATTCTTTCCAGGTCTTCAGTAATTCCTTATTTTTCCTGAGGGGGACCCGGCAACTAATCTCCTCTCCTCCCCGGATGATGTCAAAAACTACTTCATCTCCTGCCTGTTTACGCTCAACCACTTCTTCCAGTTGATAACTTTCTCCATCGATGAGTATCGTTCCATCGTTCCCGATCGGATTGCCGGCAATCGATAGAATAATATCTCCGGGCTGGATAATGCCGATAGCCGAATGATCATCCACCAGAGCCGAGGCCACCACTCCGGTCCTCCCCTCCGGGAGATTTACATAATCCCTATAAGCGGGATTGAGAAGGTTTGAGGTGACAATCCCCAGGTCCGGGTAACCATCATATCGGCCATCCTTAATATCATCTAAAAAATGCTCTATCACGGTGATCGGGATTACATGCCCGACATTTTCTGAAGGTTGGACAGCCTGAAAAGCAATCCCCACAATCTCACCGTCCTGGAGAACCGGACCGCCGGAGTTCCCCGGATTAATGGCCGCGTCAATCTGAAGAATGAGATGATAATCCCGGGCGGAATGACTGTAGAGGGTATAATCAATCCGGGAGACGACTCCCCTGGTTACCGAGATCCGACGGCCGCCGCTGGGAAATCCATAGACCAGGACCAATGAACCAAGTTCGGGAATTTGATCGTTAAACGAGAGAACCGTCGTATCTTCGAAGAAGGAGGGATCAAGCAGTTCAATTATAGCCAGATCGCAGTCATGAGCGATATACGCGACCACTCCCCGGTATGGCGTTCCGCTATTCTCTTTCTCTATCTCGATATACTTAGAATCGCTCACCACATGAGCACTGGTAAGAATCCTGTTCCCGGTAATAATAACCCCGGTACCTCTACCTCCAGAAAAATCATTATCTTCCCAGGGGGAATCATAACTGGGGCGCTGACTGATATTCTTAATCTTCACCACTGCCGAACGAATCCGATCGGTAGCGTTCTCAGTTCTTCCGATTGCTGGTATCACCAGTCCTGATATAACAGCAAAGAGCAACAGAAACCATGCAGATAAATTATTATTTCCTTCACTCATAGTGTTTTATCTTGCTCTGCGTCTTGGTGGTAAACCTGTTTATTTTACTGTCTTGAGGGAATAATCGCGTGATCCCAACCCGGTGGCCTCCGCTTCTTTTAAAAATGGTTCCACCTCTACATTGAAGAGAGTTTTGAATTTATCTTTCAGCCGGGGCAGTGAGGTAAACTGTGACGCGACCGATGATGGTATCTTCTTGCGAGAAACTTGAATACTTTTGCTGACCGCGGTCGCCCCGGGGAGCAGGGGAGCCTTTCCGACCAGATCGACTGAGGCCTGATCCACCGCCACAATATCCCGGGAAGCCAGAATGCCCTGATCCGGGACAATGGGAGGTTCACTCCAATCACAGCAGTCGCAATCCGGAGTAATATCAATCAGGAAATTGAGGAAGAGAACCCGGCCCTGCTTTCCGGCTAAAACCGAGCGCGCGTAAGCCGCGGACTTCTTGGAGATAAGACCGACTTCTCCCTTCCAGAGAATCGGGATGGCGCTGACCGGGCAGACCGTAATACACTCGCCGCAACCAATGCAGATAGAATGATTGATCCTGGCTTTCTCCCTACCCTCCTGGGTAATCGCGTTGACCGGGCAATAATCACGACAGGTCCCGCAGGCAATACATTTATCTTCCTTCACCACCGGTTTTAAATCACTGTGCATAATCTGTTTCCCGGCGGGGGAGGCCAATCCCATACTAACATTCTTGATGGCGCCGGCATACCCGAAGATCATATGTCCGGTAACATGGGTAATAACCAGAAGACTATCCGCCTCTAAAGCCAGCCGGGCAACTCGAACCGGTCGCGCCCCGATGGAGCTGCCTTTAATCTCGATAAATTCTTCGGCAATGATAATGGGCGCCCCAATATTCTCTTCAGTAAATCCATGCCGCCGGGCGGTGAGCAGGTGATCCTCGGTAGTATGGCGGCTCCCCCGGTAGAGAGTATTGGAATCTGTCAGAAACGGCTTGGCGCCCAGATCTTTTAACTTTTTCACCAGAAGACGGGCATAGGCCGGCCTGAGATAGGAAGTATTGCCTTCTTCCCCAAAATGAACCTTGATACATACCCGATCCCCTCTCTGAAAAATTTCCGGCCCCCCGCTACGGTCAAATAGATCTGAAAGCTTATCCAAAAGTGACCGCCGGGCATGGGCGGTGGGATCTGTAAAATATACTATAGGTTTCATAATTATTCTATACCTTCTCTTAAAAGACTATTTACCGACTCGGACCTTAAGATGTAGTAAGCAGTGAGCAGTAAGCAGTAAGCGGAAAAACAACGCTGTCACGTCCTGATTTATAGCTGTCACTTTTTCTGGTTGAAACTATCTATTCCCCCCCTGCGCTCCCAATGTTATAGCCCTGTGGGAGGGCTTTTTAAGCCCGATTACCAGGCACGGCCTGGATCGAGGTTGAAAACCTCTCCCACATTCCGCTACTGACCGCTCACTGCTTACCGTTCACCGCTTACTGCTTACCGTTCACCGCTCACCGCTTACCGTTCACCGCTCACCGCTTACCGTTCACCGCTTACTGCTTCCCGTCCACCGCTTACTGCTTACCGGTTATCCTGAAGTAGCTGAATAAATTCTTGTTCAGAGATGACTTTAACCCCCAGTTTCTTCGCTTTCTCTGCTTTGGAGCCGGGATTCTCGCCAACTACCACAAAATCGGTCTTCTTGCTCACGGAGGAAGCCGCCCGGCCCCCTTCCTCCCGGATCATCTCCTCCGCCTCGGCTCGGCTGTAATTATCAAGCGTTCCGGTAAGAACAAATGTCTTCCCCGTTAATCTGCCGGGAGCTTCCCCTCTCTCCACCTCTCCCCGCGGAGTCCCCACCCCTGCTTCCTTCAATTGTCTGATTACCCCCAGGTTATCCTGATTGGCGAAAAAGCTGTGAACGCTTTCGGCCATAACCGGTCCTATCTCCGGAATCTCTTCCAGCTGGAGGGGAGATGCTTTCTCAATTTCTTCCAGAGCCGGATATCTTTCGACCAGATTCCGGGCGGAGGTTCGTCCCACGTGGCGGATACCGAGGGCGTAAATAAGTCGTTCCAGCGAACTCTCCTTGCTCCGCGCGATCGCTCCCAGGAGATTATGGGCTGATTTTTCCGCCATCCGTTCCAATCCCATAAGATCTTCTCTCTTCAGCCGATAGAGGTCAGCCGGGTTTTTTACCAGGTTTTTCTCGATCAGCTGTTCAATCACCTTCGGTCCCAGTCCCCGGATATACATGGCGGTCCGGGATGCGAAATGCTTCAATCTTTCTCTAACCTGATCCGGGCAGGATATATTCTCGCATCGGTAGGCCACCTCCCCCTCCGGATGTACCACCGGACCACCACAGGAAGGACATTCTTCCGGCATCCGGAATTTCTTTTCTTTGCCCGTCCTCTTATCTTTAATCGGATGGATAACCTGGGGAATAATCTCGCCGGCTTTCTCGACCAATACCTTATCCCCGATCCGGATATCTTTACGATCGATCTCATCCTGGTTGTGAAGGCTGGCCCTGCTGACCTCGCTACCAGATATCCAGACCGGCTCCAGAACCGCTACCGGTGTCAATTTCCCGAGCCTTCCCACCTGGACAATTATATCTTCCAGCTTTGTCTCCTCCTGTTCAGCCGGAAATTTGTAGGCGATCTGCCAGCGGTGAGATTTGGAAGTGGCTCCCAACTGTTCCTGGAGCGCGAAGGAATCAACCTTTACCACCATTCCATCAACCATATAGTCAAGCTGGTTCTTCTTCTCCTGCCAGAGACGACAGTACCTTATGACATCATCGATGGTAGAACATTTTTCGTGGTGCGGCTCAACGGGAAAGCCCAGTTCCTCCAGCCGGTTCAGGAGCCGGGAATGATATTCACAGCCAAGGGTTTGGGGGTCGGGAGAGGCATATATCCAGCAGCGGAGGCGGCGAGCAGCACTTATTTTCGGATCGAGCTGCTTCAATGATCCGGCGGCCAGATTGCGGGGATTGGCGTAAAACTCTTTTCCCTCTTCCTCCTGCTTCCGGTTGATCTCCGCGAAATCACGCTTATCTATATAAACCTCTCCCCTTACTTCCAGCCTGGGAGGAAATTCATCAGCATGCAGACGCAGAGGAATTGAATGAACCGTTTTAATATTGGAGGTAACATTGTCTCCGGTCCGACCGTCGCCCCTGGTGGAACCTACGGACAGGACCCCTTCATCATAGATCACGGATACCGAGAC
>Ga0307929_1001841_pt1 | contig 14876 bp, 13 predicted proteins | sample AceLakmetage1330_FD_203160 | JGI IMG/M metagenome (GOLD analysis project Ga0307929, IMG submission 203160) | Saline water microbial communities from Ace Lake, Antarctica - #1330 | ecosystem: Environmental > Aquatic > Non-marine Saline and Alkaline > Saline | place: Antarctica: Ace Lake...
CAATTAAATTATCTGCCTCGTCAAAAAGCGCACAGAAATGAGGATCGACAGCGGTATTGAGGATGAATTTCACAGGGGGACATTACTCGAACAATTTTCAATTGCCAATAATTTCAACAATCTCCTCATTCTCCTGTAGAGGGGAACCCAGTCAGTAAAAAACAATTATTGCTTTCGTAAAAGAAAAAAATAAGGAATTTCTTAATTGACGAGGTTCCTGCCTTCGCAGGAATGCGAGGGAACTTTTTAACCCTTAGACTCTTTTACTAATTTTCACAGCAATTTCGTAAAATACTTATCAAAGTATTCTCGAGATTCAATCAGGATTTCGATCAATTTTGCATCGTCTCCTTCGTGGAGATTCTTTGGGGAAATAACCATTGTAAAATTTCCTTTGAAATGCTTTTGAGCGAGTTTCTTTAAGAAGCTTTCGAGTGGCAAAATCCCTGCTGGAAGCGGAGAATACGGAATGTTTCGGTGAACATTCGAAAGATATACATGATGGAGGTTGTCTCCCAAAAATTCTACTGTTCGCATCGGTTCTTCTTTGTTTGACCAAAGAGCGGAAAGGTCGAGACAAACGCGTCCTTTTTCTCGCAAACTAAACATGGAGTTCTCTGGTCGATCCGGAAGTACTCCAAACATTGCCTTCGCTTGTACATTTCTTCGGTTCAAGTGAAGATCATATTTTTGACAAAGTTTTGGTACAATCTCTTCCATCCATTTCTTGTATCCAAAAGAGAAACTCTGAGGAGAACTCAAGTTCAATGAAACCTGTGTGAATTCTCGCACCGTGTGTTGGTAGGCTGCGAAATATTCTCCTTCACTTTTTTGTGGCATAGAAAAAGCCTTAATCGGCATTTTAAAACGTTCTTCAAGTTCCTTCAGATATTCAGGGTTCTGTGTATCGAAGTTTCCATTGATCGTAATTTCAACGCCATCAAAGCCTGCTTTTTTCGCAAAGTTAAAAAATCGTTCAAGTCCGTAATGCGGAAAAGACTGAGAAGAGAGAAGTAACATATTTGTTTTTGTATTAATTTCGGTTAATTCTACCTGCATTACAGTGAAAACGCAATTTTTTTGCAAGTGTTTAGGGTCCGGACCCAAAGGGGTCCAGACCCCTTGAAAAGTGAAGAAATTATAAAATCGCGAGGTTTTCTTCTGAGCAACTCTCTGCATAATCGATCTCGATGCTGGCAAAACTCAAGACGCTATCACTATTCGGTTTATCGGGGGAAGAAGTTCAGATAGAAGTTGATATGCACCGAGGGTTGCCAGCATTTACCATCGTAGGATTGGCCGACACTGCCGTCCAAGAATCAAAAGAACGGGTTCGCAGTGCAATCAAAAATTCGGGATTTACGTTCCCGAGGGGACGAGTGTCGGTCAATCTTGCGCCCGCGGATCTGAGAAAACAAGGTCCGCGATTCGACCTCCCGATTGCCTTGGGGATTTTGCATAGAACAGGACAAATCAGCCTTCCTGATAATTGGGACGAAAAAATATTTGTAGGAGAATTGGGATTCGATGGGGAATTGCGTCCGATTACGGGGATACTTCCGCTTACGGCATCGGCTTCCGATCGAGGGTTCTTAGAGATTTATGTCCCATCGGAGAATGCCAATGAAGCGAGTGTGATTCGCGATATTTCGATTATTTCGGTCTCATCACTTCGGCAACTCTGTGATCATTTCGCAGAGGCTCCCCGTATTTCGCCTACCGAACCAACAGAATTAAAGACACTCGATTATCCAGCAAAGAGCGAATATGACATGGGGCATATTAAGGGACAGGAGCATGCAAAACGAGCGTTAGAGATTGCTGCCGCAGGCGGACACAATATGCTCATGACGGGACCTCCAGGGTCTGGAAAAAGCATGCTCGCCAAAGCCCTCGCCACAATCCTTCCATCATTGACGGTCGAAGAAGCTTTGGAGATTACAAAGATTCATTCGATAGCCGGACTCATTGATTCCAAGAATCCCATTGTCCACCAGCGACCTTTTCGTTCCATTCACCACACCGCATCAGGAGTTGCCATCGTGGGTGGAGGGAATCCACCAAGACCGGGGGAGATTTCTCTCGCCCATCGAGGGGTTCTCTTCCTTGATGAGTTTGCAGAGTTTCCTCCCAAGACATTGGAAGTACTCAGACAACCTTTAGAGGACGGGATTATTACGATTTCTCGCGCCTCGGGGAGTTGTGCTTTTCCCGCGAAAATGATGCTCGTTGCGGCGATGAATCCGTGCCCGTGTGGTTTTCTCTCTGACCCCGTGAAGGATTGTATATGTGGTGGATTTCAACTCCAACGCTATCAAGGACGGATATCAGGACCACTTCTCGATCGTATTGATCTGCATGTAGAAGTGCCGAGGATTCCTTTCGAAAAAATTACCGATATGAAAGCAGGAGAAGATTCCACTACGATTCGAGCTCGCGTGCAGACATCTCGAAAGATTCAACAGCAACGATTTCAATCGGAAGGGATTACCTCCAATGCAGAAATGACATCGCCTTTGGTTAAAAAACATTGTCCCATCGGAGATGATGCACAAGAGCTCCTGCGTTCCGCGATGCAGCAAATGAACCTGTCGGGGCGAGCATTTTACCGTATTCTGAAATTGGCCAGAACAATCGCAGATCTCGCAGAAAGTGAAAATATTGATCTCCCGCATGTGGCAGAAGCGATTGGGTATAGGGAAAGGCAATGAGATTTTCGATTGCTCATTCGAGTCCGAGCGAAGTTCTCCACTCAGAGTCGAGGACCGATTTTCAATTTCAGATTTTATTTATCCCGTCATTCTGGCTTGGCCAGAATCGGATGAGTAGTTATCGTTCTTCAATGCCCATCAATGGGGGTGCCCATCCTAACCACCCAGCAAGAAGTCTTACGGCAAAAAGAATTTACCGCAGGAGCAAGGCTATGTCTTGCTCCTCATGTTTAAATTTCAGTAGGAAAAAAGAGGTGCTATTAAACAAAAAGGTTCAGGACACAGCCCTGAACCTGCGTTAGTCTATTAATATAACCAATTTTTTTATAAATCAAATTATAACTAGATAACTCCTCACACGATTCCCGCCAAGCGGGAATGACGAGGGAGAGGGGGGTGACTATTCCTTTGAAAAATAGAATTCTACAGATTCTCACACGGTCCAAACCACCAGTTCCACCGACAATCAGCGAAATTTATAATGCATTGGAAAAATCCAAAAGAAGAGCATTGCACAGATGGGGGTGCAGGAGGTTCTGGTTCCCCTTCAGGCGCAGGTTCAACAGGCGCAGGTGGTGCAGGAGGTCCTGGTTCAACGGGTGCAGGGGGTTCCGGTTCTGGGGATGGTCCGGGTTCAATAGGTGTAGGTGGTTCAGGATTAGTAAGCGCAGGTGGTTCCACTGCCCCTTCAGATTCAACAAGGGCGTCCCCCCACTGGAATACTTCTCCTTTTTCATTAATCCCTAAATAATACAAAGGAGGGTCTCCAAGGAGACCAGTTTCAAAAGCCATTTCGGCGAGCACGGTTGATTTATCACACTTGAAATCATTAACATCTAAATCTGCCATGTAGACATTATCAAGAGCTTGATCAGTCCCATCCATAATTACCCCCTCAGTACCCGCATCCCACGAGCTTGTTTCCTCTCCCCATGTCATAAAAACAAAATCATTATCGTCCCCAATGTAAGAACTTTCTCCCTTTGCTGATCCAAAAATATAGCAAATATTATTCTTTCCTTTTGGTGGACGGTAGTCATTTGATTTAAAGAGATGCTTCAGTCCAGCAACGTCATATACATACTTCTCCTCTGCCCACTGACCCGCCCCATCGATTTTAACCATACTGGCCATAGTCTGCACAGATGCTTGTCTCTCGGCATCTCGCGCTTTCTTGAAATAAGACTTAAAGGTCGCCATTGAAATAGCTGACAATAATCCAATAATCACGATCACAACGAGGAGCTCAATAAGTGTGAATCCTGAGATTTTTTTCTGCATAAAACAAAGAAAGAATACTTTTGATAAAGTCTATCTCCTTTTGAGAGAAAAGACGATTTATTTCTCCGACAAATATTTCTCCGTTTCGAGTCCTGCCATACACTACCGCAGGAGTAAGGCTATGTCTTGCTCCTCATGTTTAAATTCCAGTAGGAAAAAGAGGTGCTATTAAACAAAAAGGTTCAGGACACAGCCCTGAACCTGCAGAGAATTTCTCAGAATCGTTACTTGCTGTCGGGATAAAGAGCAAGCGGGGATGCTTTTTGTTAGTTAAAGCGACAATTGCCTTATCAATTGATAAGGTTTTTAGTTGGCGAATTTCTCCGCCCCCGATTGCGACTATATGTTTGTTCATTTTATCATTGGATAACTACTCACAGGATTCCCGCCAAGCGGGAATGACGAGGGAGGGGAAATCAAAAATCTGAAATCCGAAATCGAAAATCGCAAATGGTTACTCCTTCTCCGACAAATACTTCTCCGCTTCCAACCCTGCCATACACCCGTATCCAGCCGCAGTGACTGCTTGCCTGTAATGCCAATCAGAACAGTCTCCCGCGATGAAGACCGATGGTACTTTGGATTTGGTGTTCTTTTCGACTTTCAAATATTTATTGTCGTGTAGATCAAGATGTCCGTCGAAGATGCCCGTATTTGGATTGTGTCCAATCGCCATAAAGAGGCCATCGATTTTGAGTTTCGATATTGCTTGGGTCTCGGAGTTTGTAAGTTCCACAGATTCGAGTTTCCCTTCCCCTCGTAAGTCAGTCACATTTTCATTGAAGACCATTTCGATTTTCTCATTGTCCAATACTCGTTGTTGCATCGGTTTTGATGCCCGCATTTTTTCTTGCCCTCCACGGTAGATTTGGTACACCTTACTTGCAAATCGAGTCAGAAACATAGCCTCTTCACACGCACTATCTCCGCCTCCTACAACGGCAACAACCTTGTCTCGAAAGAAGGCTCCATCGCACGTTGCACACGCGGTGTATCCTTTTCCCCAGAACTTCTCTTCGCCTTTATTGAGTCCCAACCATCGTGCACTCGCACCGGTTGCCACGATGACCGATTCAGCTGAAAATTCTTCTTCGCCACTCCACAATTTCAAATTGTTTTCATCAGAGAAATCAACTTTGTCGATTCTCTTGAACTCGGTCCGAGCCCCAAATGATTTGGCTTGTTCGCGCATTCGATTCATGAGTCCTGGCCCCATAGTTCCTTCGGGTACGCCGGGGAAGTTCTCAATTTCTGTCGTTCCCATGAGCTGACCTCCTGGGTTTTCTCCTTCAAATATCAACGGTTGTAATTCCGCTCTGGCCGTATAAATACCTGCCGTGAGTCCTGCAGGACCCGATCCGATGATGATAAGTTTTTCTTTTTGCATTTGAACGCTATTTGTTACAATTCAGGACGAAGATATTATCATCTTCTTTAAAAAAAATAAACATGGAAATCATCGAAACACTATTGCTTGGGGATTTATGGAACATGGTGATTTTGGGGAATACCGTTGGAGAAATCATCATCGCGGTGTGTACGTTCTTTCTTGTTTTGATTGGTATCCGAATTTTTAGAACGGTTGTGTTTAGCCGATTAGAGAAATTAACGGAAAAAACAGCGACCGATGTCGATGATCAGCTTGTGAGAATGCTCGAGAATGTTTCACAATTATTTTTCTGGTTTGCTGCGCTTTACATCACATCCCTTATGCTTAAAACCAATGAGGGATTTCAAGCAGTGCTTGATGGAATTTTCCTTGTCTTAGTTGTTTACGAAGCCATTAAAATTGCGCAGAGCTTGATCAATTACGGATTTATGAAATCAGGACGACGGGATGAAACAGTGCTCAATGGAGTGCGACTCATCGCTAAAATTGCGCTGTGGAGTATTGGTTTACTGCTCATTCTTTCGAACCTTGGATTTGATATTTCGACCTTGGCGGCATCTCTGGGAATTGGAGGTATTGCCATTGCGTTAGCCGCACAGAATGTCCTTGGAGACCTCTTTGCGTCGTTTACGATTTACTTTGATAAAACGTTTAAGATCGGTGATTATGTTGTTATCGGATCTATGGCAGAAGGGGAAAACAAAGGTATTGTTCAGCATATTGGACTCAAAAGTACGCGAATTAAAACACTTCAAGGAGAGGAGCTTATCGTGAGTAATAAATTGCTCACAGAGAGTCGGATTCAGAACTTCAAGAAGATGAAGCGACGACGAGTGGATATTGACTTTGGGATTGAGTATGGGACACCAACCGCGAAGATGAAGAAGATTCCAGATATGATTGCCAAAATTGTGGATACAGAAGAACTTGCTGATTATGGGCGAACGCACTTTTATGAATTTGGAGCCTATAGTCTCAATTATAAGCTCATGTTCTACATGACAACGGGGGATTATGATGCTTATCTCGATACACGGCAGAGTATTAGTCTTGCGATGAAAGAAGCATTTGAAAAAGAAGGCATCAGTATGGCCTTCCCAACCCAAACGTTGTTTGTAAAAAAGGATTAAGAGCTGTTGTCAAGAATCGATAAATGTGCTACTATAGGAGTAGTTTTTACATTAAAAATGGCAAAAGAAGGGAGAAAGAATGAGTTCGTTTCCAACAAAGATATCCGAAAAAGAGTAGGGGGTATTGTTAATACGGATGCAATGGTATCGGAGCGGGGAGGGGATTATTTCATTCCATTTCCAAAACTACTAGAACTTGGTGATCAAGAACAGCTTTATATCGATTTATTAAAAGGAAAAAAAAAGGTAAAACGCGATCTTATTGCGTGCAGGGAAACGGCAAAGAAATTACAGCAAAAATTTCATAATTATTGGGAAACACATAAGTATAATAACGAAAATTATGATGAAATTTCCGGGAAACATAATCCCAGTTTAGTGTGGGAGAATTTTTTGAAGTGTAAAGAATATGTAAAAATTCAACCTTCGGGAGAAGAACCAAGGTGGATATTGCATTGTGCTTATCAAGTTGCTGATGGACGAGGGCATGGGGAGAATGAAAAACCAAAACCTATCAACAAATATATTGCAGAAAAGACTCTAGAGATAAAAAGTCATCTCGATATTCAAGCAAGGATTAATTATTATGAAAAAGCTGTAGAAACGGTAACAAAAGAATTGCGCGATATCGAATCGAGGCTTGAAGAAATAAGAGCGAAACAGAGGAAAATAGAAGATGAGGAATGGGAGAATTCGGACATAGGAAAAATACCACTAGCCTATTATCCAGATCTTATAAAAGAGGCTTTGGAGAAAGATATATCCTGAAATAATATAAATCACCCTAACCCCTTATTATAGCACATATATTGCAGAAAAGCAAGTGTTTTTGAGTCTATAACGGGAAATGGTCTAGAGGAGAAGAAGATTAAGATACGTATCCCAAAGGATACGTATCTCTTTTGAAATTACGCTTTTCCAAGAGTTTTATCTCCCTTGCTCCAATTTACAGGACAGAGGTCTCCTGTTTGAAATGCTTTCAATGTTCGGAATAATTCTTCAGGGTTTCGTCCAACCGCGAGGTTGTTTACCGTCATTGATTGCAGTATTCCATCAGGATCGATAAGGAATGCTCCTCGAAGGCTCATCCCGTCATCGTGAAGGACACCGTAATCAAAAGAAATATCTTTCGTGAGATCAGAGATAAGAGGGAATCCAAGGGCTCCGATTTTACTGTCTTTTTCTGCCCATGCTTGATGTGAGTGGACGGAGTCGATAGACGCACCAAGAATTTGGCAGTTCGCTTTCTCAAATTCCTCGTGCATGGCACCGAGTTGATAGAGCTCTGTTGGACACACAAAAGTAAAGTCGAGTGGGTAAAAGAAAAGAAGAACCCATTTTCCGCGGTAGTCTTCAAGGGACACTTTCCCATTAAGATTTCCTTTCTCATACGCTGGCGCGATGAAGTCGGGAGCGGGCTTTCCAATGGCAAGTTCTGGATAATATTCACACATGTTTCTATAAGGTTAAGAAGAAGTGGACGGGAATTGTACGTAGAAAAAACCATTCTTCCAAGTTTATTCGTAAAAAAGTTTGACAAAGGCGGACTGAGTCCTAGAATTCGCGCGTATTTTTTTGTTTTCTTAACACCCACAAAAAATGGCAGACGCTAAATTCGACAGAAGCAAACCCCATGTCAACGTCGGGACCATAGGACACGTTGACCACGGAAAGACTACGCTTACAGCAGCGATCACTAAGACGCTTGCTGACAGACTTCCATCAAGCATCAACACTTTTGTTGCGTTTGATCAAATTGATAACGCGCCAGAAGAAAAAGCGCGAGGTATTACAATCGCTACTTCTCACCAGGAGTACGAATCAGAAAATCGACACTACGCACACGTAGATTGTCCGGGTCACGCCGATTACGTGAAAAACATGATTACTGGTGCCGCTCAAATGGACGGTGCAGTATTGGTTGTGGCAGCAACTGATGGACCTATGCCACAAACGAAAGAGCACATCCTCTTGGCTCGACAAGTTGGAGTGGACAACATCGTTGTCTTCCTCAACAAATGCGACATGGTGGATGACGCTGAAATGATCGACCTCGTTGAAATGGAGGTTCGAGAAGAACTTTCTAAACGAGACTTCGACGGAGATAAAGCCGTTATCATTCGTGGATCAGCTCTCAAAGCTCTCGAAGATCCGAAAGGAGAATGGGGAGACAAGATTATGGAATTGGTTGCGGCTTTGGATTCAGAAATTCCTGAACCAAAACGAGAAACTGATAAAGATTTCTTGATGTCTGTAGAAGACGTTTTCTCAATTAAAGGACGAGGAACAGTTGCTACTGGACGTATTGAACAAGGAGTGATCAACATCGGAGACGAAATTGAAATCGTTGGAATCCGAGACACATCAAAAACTACCGTTACTGGAGTTGAGATGTTCCACAAACAACTTGATCGAGGAGAAGCTGGTGACAACGCTGGACTTTTGCTTCGAGGAGTTGAACGAGAAGATATTGAACGAGGACAAGTTCTTTCTAAACCAGGAACTATTACTCCTCATACTGAGATGGAAGCTGAAGTTTTGATCTTGAAAAAAGAAGAAGGAGGACGACACACTCCATTCTTCAAAGGATACAAACCTCAATTCTTCATCCGAACAACAGACGTTACAGGAGAAGTTATTCTTCCAGACGGAGTTGAAATGGTTATGCCTGGTGATAACGCTAAATTCAAAGTTATCTTGGGAGCGGCTATTGCCTTGAACGAAGGGACCAGGTTCGCAATAAGAGAAGGAGGACGAACTGTTGGAGCCGGAGTAGTAACAAAGATTCTTAAGTAATCTTTCTTGCAAAACAATTAAAGGGCCCTGCTGAAAAGCAGGGTTTTTTTTATCATTTTTTCTGGCAACCGAGGGCTTTAGCCTTCGGCTTCTGGGGAGCCCACGGCTTAAGCCGTGGGTTGCAGTGTGATCAATAACTCATGGCTAGATCCCGGATATTCCTCCGGCCATCGGCTCTGAGGAAAGGAAGGAATGCTCAGGCTCGAAGAGAATTCCGGGATGACAGAAAGAGAAAAGACGGGGATCTGTGTAACAAAAAGACTTCGTCATCGTTATAATTAGTGGAAGTGGAAAGGAGACGTGCTCTGTGCATAGCCCCTTTCTTTTTCTTTCTCACAAAAACTCCCATGAAAGCTTTGCTAATGCTTTTTTTCGGGCTTTTGCTATTTTTGTGTCTTCTGTGCACACGTATCGAGATGGAAAGAAAGTCGAAGCCTTAGACAATATCGAAATGTAAAAACAAGGATTCCCTTCGCTTTTTTGGTTTGGAAGAATGAAACATTGAAGCACTGAAATTTTTGAGTACAATGACGCCGATGAAAATTTTTGAAATACTCGGAAAGATATTGAGCTCAGTGAATGGTGCATCACGAACACCGGTGTATGAAAAATACGATAAGAACGTGCAAGGGAACACAGCGTGTGAGCGGGGAGCTGTAGCGGCTTCGGTGATAACGCCTTTTCGTGATTACCCAGAACTTTCAGAAAAAGGATCGCGAACAGGGGTCGCCATTGCGACGGGTGGAAATCCAAATCTTGCAAAAATATCAGCACGAATAGCAACCGAATATGCGGTAACAGAAGCGATTGTAAAAGTATCGTGCGTAGGAGGAACGCCATTGTCTGTGACCGATTGTTTGAACTTTGGAAACCCAGAAAAAGCGGACCAAATGGGGGAATTCGTTGATGGCGTGGAAGGACTCAAAGAAGTTTGTTTGGCGCTTGATGTGCCGATTGTTTCGGGAAACGTATCGTTCTATAACGAGTCAGGAGGAAAATCTATTCCACCGAGCGCATTGATTTCCGTATTCGCACGAGTAGAGGATCCGGAGACGGTTCCATCGATCAATTTTCAAAACGCAGAAGAAACAATCTTTATGATTGGAAAACGTTCAGACAAACTTGGAGGCTCAGCCTTCTTATCTATCTGTGGAAAGGAAGACTCTCGCGTAGAAAAAATTGATTTCAGTGTTGTGAAAGGGTGGACGGAGAAATTACGACATATTTCCGAAAAAGGAATGGTCTCTTGTGCTCGGCCAATTGTTCAAGGAGGAATGATTACGGCTGTGAGCGAGGCCTGCCTCGGAAACGGAAAAGGAGCGAAGCTCAATATTGAAACGACAGATCAAATACCACAGTTTCTCTTTTCAGAAAATGTCGGAGCGGTTATTTCCACCAAATACCCTGAGAAAATACAGGAGATTTTTGGAGACCAAGCGGTTGAGATTGGAACAACGACTGATGAGTTTGTATTGTCTCTTTCTGTAAATGGAGAAAAGATAGAAGAAACACCGCTTGAGAACTGGAAAAAAGCATGGGAAAATAAATTGAGAGAAATCTTTTAGTTTTGCTTTATTATTGGAAATGGTTGATGTATCTGCAACCGATGGCTTTAGCCGTCGGCCGGTTTGCAGCAGTGCGGGAGTTTGGGAATGCCCACAGCTAAAGCTGTGGGTTGCAGAGAAAGATGAGAGTGTTGGATGTTTCTTTTTGCATAACTTGTTCTCTTCCTGATATACTGAGCAAAACAAAAACAATATGAAAAAAATATGTTTTGCATTTCTCGCAGCGCTTCTGTTTTTGGGAAGTAGTTCTTCGGTGTTTGCCGGTGCTGGAAACACTTGGTGGGATGATGTAGAAGATTTTGGAGATGATATGGAATGTATTGTCGATATTGATTTGGGAAGCATTATTGATTTTGGAAATGGTGATAAGCCTGTGTTTGATGGACCAGGAATCAAAAAAGGTGCCAAAATTGTAAAATGTAACCTGGATCGTGGAGTGTCGAAAGAAAAAGATTTAAATAAATTGATTATCGCTTGGATGAAATTTTTCCTCTCAGTGGTAGCCGTCGTTGCAGTTGTGGCAATCGTATGGGCTGGATTCTTATATGTTACATCAGGAGGAGATGATGCTCAAAATGAGAAAGCAAAAAAAATTATTATTTGGGTAGCTCTCGGAATCATTCTGATATTCGGGTCCTATGCCATTGTAAATACCGTTATGCAAGCGCGCTTTGGCGCCTAACTTTTCTCGCATGAAAAAAATCCTTTTCGTTCTCGTAGCATTCCTTACGCTCAATATATTTATTCCACAAGTTGGGATGGCAGATTTTGGCGATGTTGTAGCTGGATTTGAAGATATGGTTCTGGGTATTGGAGTTGTTCCGGACGGAGAATTCCTTCTTCCGTGTCCAGAAGAGTTTAATGAAATTGGACAGTATGCTTCGGCGCGAACCTATATTATTAAAGTCCTTAATTTTGCATTGTCCTTCTTGGGGCTGATTGCCATGATTTTTATAATTTATGCAGGGATCCTCTATATCACAGCAGGAGGGGACGATGGGCAACATGAGAAAGCGAAAAAAATCGTGATTTATGCATCGACAGGGATATTAGTGGTGCTCGTTTCCTTTGCGCTTGTGAACACCTTGATTCGAAGTGCTCCAAGTGGAGATGATGATAGAGGGGGTGGCGGTGGAGCTACTTATTCTGGAGAGGGAACAATTGTTCCTGATTATTGTCGACAGCTTGAGGGAGAGGGAAAAGAAGTAACACCAGTAGATATGACTGTATCTCCAGGAGTTCCTTTTGGAGTAGGATATATGGTTTCTCTAGAAGAAGCACAGGCAGGAATTCATTTTTCTACACATAAACTGGGAGATTGGATGTTTGGTGATGGAATGACTCGGTCAGAATTAATGAGCTTGAATCATTCTTATGGAGAACGGGGAGCTTATGAAGTATATTTTTTAGCGGAAGATGAAGAAGGGCAATTTTATGGAGCCAAGACGGTAATTGTGGTGGATGGTGTTATGGCTGATTTCAGGGCTGATAAATATGAACTTCCTGCGCTAGAAGAAGTAACACTCAATGGACAAACTTCTAAAAGTGCAGTGGGATCTGTTACTGAATATGCATGGAGTTGTGATCCAAGTTGTGAAGAAATTGGATCATCAGGAAATATAACCAAGGCTAAGTTTCCAGTCCCAACGGACGGAAAAAACCTGTATAATGTCACACTCACTGCGACAAATAACATTGGTGCTATAGGAAGTATTACCAAGACATTTACGGTTTTAAAAGCATTACCAGAGGCTGTGATTGTCGATCCAATAGAAACCACAGGGAGGGAACGACATCCAGCAGAATATGTATTCGATGCGGCCGGAAGTAAAAATATTTATGGAACGCCTGCGGGATTGAAATATGTATGGGATTTTGGAGATGGGACGGGTGAACATATATTCAACACACAAACAGTGACGCATGAATATACAGAACCAGGAAATAAAACAGTAACGCTTAAAGTGCGTTATTCGCATCAAGGGGAAGTGCTGGAAAGTACTCCTTTACAGACAGCGAGTATTCCGGCTGTTTCGACACTGTGGGCAGATTTTACAGCGCCGCAGTTTCTCACAATCGATGAAGAGTTTGCGTTTCAGGCACAAAGCCCAGAAGGGGTTATCTATGTATGGGATCTCGATGGAGGAACGACGATTGACGATCTCTCGTTTCCAAGTGTTCGGGCTACGTTTGATGAAGCGAAAATATATGATGTAAAACTAACAGTGAGTACAACAGATCCAGTGGATTCAGCTGAGATAACAAAATCTGTTTATGTGCGAGCAGAGGGGGATCCAATAGCAATTGCTCAGTATTCCAGTATGGATACGTGGATCAATGTTCCTTCAACGATCACAACAACGCGTGATGGAAGCGGAGCCACGGATATCTTAATTCGATCGAATTCGATTGATTCAACGGGAGAGGAAGGCTGTAATCCTGGTAATCCTGCAAATTTGAATTACAGCTGGTCTGTCGACGGAGCTCCTGTTTCGACAGACTGTGATCCAGATCTTAATCAGTACTTTGCGGAAGCGGAGACACATCCAGTGACACTTCTTGTCTATGATCCAGATAATCAAAATATACAAGATAGTGCTTCATTTACGGTGGATGTGGAAAATATTCCTCCTTTGTTTACAACTTCGATTGCCTACAATCCAACGGTTGACCCACTATTACCGGGGCCAGTAAGTTTCCTCGTAACAGCAGAAGCAGTAGATCAAGACTCGAATACGGCGATTACAAACTATAAATTTGAAGCGATTGAAAATGGACAAGTAAAAGATGTTCAGATACTTGGAACAGGAGAAGCCTATTTCAATCTTTCACAATATAGTGGTGCGCATACATTTTCTTTTCGAGTAACAGCAACGGATAACGAGAATGGTTCGACTCTAAATATCGGAACAACTACGTATACGTTCACAAACACAATAATAGTGAATGAACCGCCCGTAATTACGAGCAGTTTGCAAGCGAGTAGAACAGGAATTATTGAAGGAGAAAATGTGATATTTTCTATCACAGCAACGGACCCTGAAAATGACACATTGGCATACGAATGGACGGTTACGGCCTCCAATGGACAATTTGTAACAGAAAATACGACAGTAGGCACCTACACACATACATTCGCAACAGCAGGAAACTATTCTGTGCGAGTGACGATTTCAGACGGAATCAATGAAGTTCAATCTGGTCCGGTTACGATTCAGGTAGGATCAAATTCAAATCAACCGCCAGTGATTACGAGTAGTTTGCTGGCAAATCCAACCAATATTCTTGTTGGGGAAAGCTCAACATTTTCTATTACAGCAATTGACCCAGAAAATGATACATTGTCATACAGCTGGAAGATTACGGCCCCCAATGGACAATTCGTAATAGCAAATACGGACGTGGGTACCTACGTACATCCAACATTCACAACAGTAGGAAATCATTCTGTGCGAGTGACGATTTCAGACGGAATCAATGAAGTTCAATCTGGTCCGGTTACGATTCAGGTAACAACAACAATTCCAAATCAACCACCAATAATAACAGGACAACTCACCTCTGATCCAGCGTCACCAGTTGTCGTTAATACAGAGGTGACATTCTCAGTTGTGGCAAGCGATCCTGATAACGATTCATTGACCTACGAATGGATTATTAATAATAACTCTGTTTTTACAGGAGCAGCTGCATCATATGTACATACATTTACGGAAGTTGCTGCCTATATGGTTCAAGTGAAAGTCTCCGATGGAAGTGAGACGATTCCGTCTGACGTCATCCTTATTTATGCGAATCTTTAAACTTTGACAATACTTATCTCCATCCTTCATGATGGGATTTGAAAAATCCAAAACCATGGACGAAAATACAAATCAAAATCCGGTTCCTGTTCCCCCTTCCGACGAAGGAGAAACATCAACAACGAATACATCTCTTCCACAGGTTGAATCAGCAGGGCCTGCAGAAGCGGCTCCGGTTGTACCAGGGGTTCCTGTAGCAG
>Ga0307929_1001842_pt1 | contig 14874 bp, 18 predicted proteins | sample AceLakmetage1330_FD_203160 | JGI IMG/M metagenome (GOLD analysis project Ga0307929, IMG submission 203160) | Saline water microbial communities from Ace Lake, Antarctica - #1330 | ecosystem: Environmental > Aquatic > Non-marine Saline and Alkaline > Saline | place: Antarctica: Ace Lake...
AATAAGGAACCTGAAATTACAAAGGATAAAATAAAATACTGATTATTATTAATAAGTAAAAACCAAACACCTAATACAATTGAGGCAATTATTCCAATTCCTGCTGAAAGACCATCTATTCCATCAATCAAATTAAAGCAATTAATAATAACAATAAAAATAAATAGACTTAACGAAACACTTTGCAAATAATGAATTCCATAAATGCCAAAAAAACCGTGAAGATTTGTAATACGAATATCTCCTAAAAGAATAACAATCAAGGCAGCAACAATTTGTCCTAATAATTTTTTTTTCCAATTAATTGAAAGGATATCATCTTTTAAGCCAATAAAAAAAAGAATTAATAAACCAGGTGTAATATATTGAATAGATGAAAATGATCGTAAATCAATGAATATCAATAATGAAATCAATATTCCTGCAAAAATTGCAACTCCTCCTAAAGTTGGAATACTTTTATTATGTGATGTTCGCCCATTTGGTTCGTCAACGAGATGCTTAGCTTTTGCAACTGCTACAATAGTTGGGATAGAAACAAAAGTTATCAGAAAAGAAAATAAAATACTGGAAAATATTAGAAACGTAACATTGTCAAATATCGTATTTATCAAATCCATACGCGCTTTTTAAATAATAGTGTTTTTTTAATTAAAATTAGAGCAAATGTAATAAAATATTTTAATTTCAAAAATTATTTAAAACAAAATACATTTAATAAATTTTTAAAGACAAAGATAAAAATTTTGATTTGTTTTTGATCAATATTTCATTCTTTTTTTAAAAACCAAATCTTCAGTATTTTCCCAATCAATTTTTAAACTTGCATTCTGAATACCAGTAAATTGAAAAGTACTTAAAACTTTTTCAAATTTTTTTGTACTGTTTTTTAGTCCCATTTGGTTTTTAAAATTTTGTAATAAACCAACCTTAAAACTTATTGGTGTTTGAGGATCAAAGTCTCTGGGATGGAAATAAAGTAAAGTATAGTTGCGGCTTTCAAGAGATTTTATAATTTTCTTAAGGGGGATTATTCGAAAATAACCACTTCCCGAATTAAAATTCATGTATAAATATTTAAAAGTTGAAACAGGCAACTCTTTTATTAAATTGCCATTTTGAGTTTTTATTTTGTAAGGATGAATATCTTTATTTCTTCTATTAATTACAGTAAGAGAAGAATCATATTTAATTCCTAAATCACTCAAAACATCAAATACCCATTTGTTTGTATTATCAATAGAAAAAGCAGGCATTCTATAACTGTCAATTTTTTTTCCGCTAATATCTTCTATTGTTTTAATGCTTTTTTCGGTATCGGCAAAAAAGGAAGTTTTATCTAATAATCTGGTTGTTTGGTGTAAGTAAGAATGACTACCTATTTCAAAATTCATCTGAGTTAACATTTTTATAATTGCCGGATACTTTTCGGCAATCCACCCAAGCACAAAAAAACTTGCATTTTGATTGTATTTTTCCAATAATGTTGTAATAACTTCCAAGTTTTTCAACAATCTTGATTCATTGTCATACCAATTTTTCGGATTAGCAAAATATCTATTATTTAATAGGTGATACCAGTCTTCGACGTCAATTGTTAATATGTACATTCACAGTAAAGATTAAAAGACAAAATTAAAAAGAAATACAATGAATCAAATTATAATAATTATTATGGCTCTACTTTTGTAATTGTTTTGCCCTTCTTGTGTGAAATCCTTCATATTATTTTCTATTTTTGAAGTTTTTAAATAATTATGGTAACTTTAAAAATTCAACAATTCAAAGAATTTATTAATAAACACAATCTAACTTTTTTAAAAGATATTTTTTTGTTTGCTTTGATAACCATTGTACTTCATTGGTTATGGTGGAATATATGGTGGAAGTATGAAATTTTTGATTTTTTGCATTCATGGGCTAATCACCTTGCACATTGGGTTTACCTTGGTTCTACTTGGGTGCTTGACAATATTTTTTCGGTACAACATATTGCAAAAAATGATACTTTGTTTTTTAACAAGGGCTATGTTGCAGTAATAGAGAGCTGTTCTGGGTTAAAGCAGTTTTATCAATTATTCTTTCTATTATTAATATTTCCGGGACCATGGAAGCATAAACTATGGTATATTCCATCAGGTATAGTTTTTATATTTTTAGTAAATATTTTCAGAATTGTGATGCTTTCTTTTATCCTTCTGTGGAAACCTGATATTTGGGACCTTGCCCATATGTGGATACTTCGCCCATTTTATTATGTAGTTATTTTTATTTTATGGGTTGTCTGGGTTGAAAGGTTTAAAGAATAAAGAATATGAGAAAGATTTTCGTTTTTTTTCTCCTTGCCTTGACTAGTAAATTCTTTTTGCAAAATAAGGCCCGATTAAGCTTGCAATTGGCAAAGGAATTCGTTTCCATAATTCTTTCATCCAACTTTGTTTTCTGATATTAAATTTTTTTTGACTTGAATGATTCCAATATAATTGTTTATCATACGCACCCCATTGCTTTTTGTAATTATGAACTCCGCTGTTTAATGAACTTCTGCCAAATGAAAAAATATCTCCATTATTATCGCAAGCATATTTAATCATGGACCAGTTAAGCAAATATGAAGTATATAAATGATTGTACTTTTTTAATGATGCTAACCAAATGTTTTCGAAATAACCATAATATGAAAGCATAAAAGAAGAACCTATCGGTTTTTCATTAAAATAGATTACCCAAATTAAAGAGTTTCCATATTTATAATCTGTTAATAAATTTCTGAAGAATGCAATTGGTAAAACAGGAGAGCCAAGACGATGAAAATTTTCGCAAAGTACTTTATAAAAATCGTTTAATAATTCTGTTTTACCATGTTTTATTATGAGACCATTTTTGACAGATTTTCTGATTTTTCTTCTCAGATTGGATTTAAATCCGAAAAAAACTGTGTTATAGTCATTAAGATTAATAAAACTAATTACCTTATCTGTATAAACATTTTCGCTTAGCTTAAAAAAGCTTCTTATTTCATATTTATTAATTGAGTAATTATCTAATTCAAACTTTAATTGCTGTAAAAATTTATTATTGTAACTTTCATGTTTATTTTCACAAATTACGCACCCATAAGAAAAATGTGGTAAAGAAACGAGTTTATTTTTTAATAATACGAAAGGGAAAAACGTAAACGTCCCACTTTCACTTTCAATAAGTAAGTATTTTGATTCCCAATTAAAAGTTTTTTGAAAAATATTCCCCAGTGAAGGATTTAGGGAAAGAGGGGTTAAGGTGCAATTTTCTTTAACGAAATTGTTCCAGTTTTCTTCAGAATTGCATTGGATTATTTTCGTGGTTGGATTAGGCACAGATGATATAGATTTACAGACGAATACACATTTACGCAAAAACTTACGCTTGAAAAGCTTTAAATAAAAGCAAAATTATTAAACGTTTTTTGCCGGCAAAAATAACAAAATAGCACTAAAACTATTTATATCTGTATTTTTTTTTGTACTGATTTTTCCATCCATTTATAAATCAAACCACCGAGGGTTGCACCTACTATGTTAGCAATTATATCAAACCATGAGAACGACCTTCCTTGATGCATAAATAATTGCATTAATTCCATTATTGCGCCCCAAACAGGTACAGAAAATAACAGAATAATACGTATTGCTTTTGATAAATTTCTTTTATAAAAAGCCCACATAACCAGCCACCCTAAACCTAAATACATTAATAAGTGAATTATTTTATCAGCTTCGGGGAAAAGAATAATTTTTGGGAATTCTGAGGATGGCGTTAAAGAAAGAAATATAATTATAAACAAATAAAAGAAACATAAGAAACGCCTTAGTAACAAAGAAAAAGAAAAAATAAAGGAAATTATTTTCGTCAATTGATTGTAATTTAATTAATGAAAAAGGAATTAAAAATTATAATAGAGGTTATTAAGTGAGGTTCGTAATGCAAAATAAATGTAGGATGTTTTTTCTTTTCTCAAATCATTTTTCAGATAACGATATGTAAATCCTAAACTAAAATTTAAATTATATGCGGGATTTATAAGATATGAAATATTAATATTGTTATAAAAAACTGTAGTTTTAATTCCCTGGCCGATATGGTTACCATATTCAGAATCACGAGTTTCATACGATTTAAAAATATCTTTGCCATAGTTTTTCCCGTTAGGGTCTTCTCCATATAAGGCATATTGTAAATGAAGCTTAAAAAACAGTCTGTTATGGTTATATTGAAAAATATTTACCCATTCCCAAAAATTTGCTCCCAAAGGGTGTGCTAAAGGTTGATTGTAATGGCCGTAATTTTTTAATGGATCTCGTTGTGAATAAGTATAAGGCCTTACCCAATTATATTCGGTTTGTAAATACAAGTTTTTGATACAAAAAGGGTCATAGGTTTTAAAACCAAGTTGAAAGCCTTGTTTGTTACCCCACCATTTTTCGCCTCCGGTAACTTCCGATAATTTGAATTCATCAAGGATAAGTTGCCCATAGATAACATTATGTTTACCTACAATAACACTAAGATTCAATCCCATTAATGCATTATCAGGTGAACCGATACTAAATTCAAGCGGCCTCATAAAAATAATAGGATTTAAATATTGTAAATCAAAACCTCGATACATTCCAGCACTATCGGTAGCTTGCCAAATTACAGCATCAAAAAAGCTAAGGTTTATTCTTTTTGATATTGCCCAACTTAAGTAATGGACTGCACTATATTTCCGGGGATGGCCAATTTCGGGACGATTCTCCATAATGTCAATATATTGGTTATATAAAACCATATATTTGATATGCCAGAAATCAACAGTAGCTTTCAAAAACAGATTATTGAAGGCGTTATCGGATAATAGAAGAGACCTGTAACCATCGCCAATAAAATTTTTTCCATGCCCAAACTGGAATGAAAAATATTTTCCTGCGTTCAATGCCAGATATCCTGTTGCAGCAGCATAATCAAAACCATCATCACCAAAGCCCTTAATTCCCCCTTGGCCTGGGACAACCCTCCATTTACGAATGTATTTATCGACGTAATTAACGAAGGCCGCCTGATTTTCATAGAAATTAGTATAAAACGATAAATTTTTTCCTATTCTTCCTTTTATCTCAAAGCCTCTTGTGTTTACCCATGCATTTTCATCATCATTAAAATCATATCCAAAGTCAAAGTCCATTAACGGATTAACAACTATATCATAGTCTGCATGGTGTAATCCTACTACATCATCATTAAATATTTTATTCCATGCTTTTTGTTTCCATTTTTTATTTATTTTCTTTTCTATTCTTAATAAATTTTGTATTGAATCATAATTTATCACCTTTTTCAGCCTCGAAATATTAAAAGGGTTGATAGAAGTATGAAAATAAATTTCCGAAGAATAGACTTCCTTATAAATGTTTCTGTTATATGTTTTATTTAATGGAATATAGGAGTTCTGAGCATTCGTAAGAGAATTGAAGCCTAAAGAAATCAGAAAAATTAAAATTAGTTGCTTAATTATTGACATTTATTATAATTTCAAATTGCATATAGATATCCAGATGCGTGATTTTCATTAAATCAACTTACATGTTAAAAAAAACGTGATAAAAGTACATTAATTGGCGTTACAAATACATAAAATCATGTTACAAGTTGCATTTCTTACCTTACATGTTGACAAAATTGCATTACATGTTGACAAAATTACGTTACATGTTGATATAATGGCGTTGCAAGTGAATTTTATTTAATTTTTTATTCGCAGGTGGATTTTTTCTGTCCACTAATTTCGCTAATTAACACAAATTTTTTTTAAGTTTTGTTCAAAAGGATTTTTCGATTTTATTTTGTGAAAATCCGTGAAGAACTAATCAGTGTTATCTGTGTTTAAGTTTTTTTTCACCACAGATTTACACAGATTGATGCACAGATTTTCACGGATTTTTATTATAACTGTTTTACAATACCCTTCGATGAATACCTTGCTTTAAATCCGGCACATTAAAATTAATCAGTAATCCGACCCGAATATTTGACAATTTCATATAAGTCAGAAGTTGTGCTTCATGGATAGGAGCTATTGAATCAACTGATTTTATTTCAACAATTACTTTATTTTCAACTAATAAATCAATCCTGTATCCGGTTTCTAAATGAACATCTTCATAAATTAATGGCAAGGCTTTTTGGCGTACTACATTCAGTTCATTCTTCTTCAGTTCATACTCAAGACAAGCTTCATAACTTGATTCCAGCAGACCGGGACCTAAGGCTGAATGAATTTTATAAGCACATCCAATGATTTTGTAAGTAATCGGATTTTCCTTTTGAAATTCTTTCATAAAGATAAATATATTTATGATAATCTGTGAAAACCTAATCTGTGTTAGCTGTGGTTAGATTTTTTTTCACCACAGATTTACACTGATTGATGCACAGATTGGCACGGATTATTTATAGCTTATTGTAAAAGGAATTTTTCCGCCAGAAGTCGGACAAACACTGCGTTCAGAATAACATCTTACTTCGTTTTTATGATAAACCTGTTGAAATTGATTTTTTGAAATAACATTTTCTACAGGTTAAATCTGTGAAAACTAAATTTGTGTTATCTGTGTTTAAGTTTTTTTTCACCACAGATTAGCATGGATATTTTAGTAATAATGTTTTCAGAATAAGTTTAAAGTGAAAAAAATTGATTTTGATGCAAAGAGATTATTCAATGAAGTTTGTCCCAAGTACTCGTTACAAATTTCTGCGTTTTGAGGTTTTAAAAATGCACTTTAAAAAGGTTTAAGCAACTTCGTAAATAAGGCTATTTGGTTGTTTTATTTTTGAGGATGCATTGAGCACCTCTATACCAACGATATTACCTTTGTCATTATAGTCTATAATAATTCCTTTTTTTTCTTCATCACTCTCTGCTACTTTATCGTTTACGAATTCTATATATAATACATCAACGTCTTTGTCATATTTAATTTTCATACTTTTCAGATTTTGAGGTTTTATAAACCGTAATTATCAAGAACGGAGCTTTGCAAATATTTACAAAAACTCTGTAAAGATACTTCTTTTTATTTTCAATTATTTTCTTTTGAAATATTTTTACACATTTCTCGGAGCTAATTGCTTTATCAGGATGATTAATGATTGTATTAACAATGGATTTTGGTATATTTCTTCTTTTGATTTGCTCCAGTGAATGTTTAGAATACGTAAAATTCATTATGTTCTGTTTACTTCTTTTTCACTACTGTGATCGGAATGATATTTATATTCTATTTTGTATTAAACCCGTTGGAATTAAATTTTCTACCGCTTAAATCCGTGAAAACTTATTCGGTGTTATCTGTGTTTAGCTTTTTTTCACCACAGATTTGCACAACCTATATGCATGATGCAACAGGGCAGGGATTGATGCACAGATTTCTTTTAGGTTTTGTTCAAAAGGTTTTTTATATTTCATTTTGTGTTAATCCGTGAAAACTAAATTTGTGTTTAAATTTTTTACCACAGATTTATACTGATTGATGCACAGATTCTATAATGCAGCTTTCTTTAAAGCCTCCCTGATATTAGAATCTTTTTTGCTAAGTTCTCTCAAGGCTTCCAGAATTTTATCCTGTTCTCGTTTTACGGGTGCGAGGGTTGTACGTCTGTCATAGATAATGAATCCGAATAATGCAAAAATAGCTCCAAGTACGAGCCCAAAACCCCATGTAAAATATGTATCAAATTTGTCTTCAAGACGGTCAAGGCGATTGTTTAAGCTTTTCTCAACCTGATCAATACGATTATTTATATTTTCTTCAAGTTTATCAACTCTTTTATTTAATGCATCAAGATTTGCTTCAATTTGTATCAACCTATCACGGTCTGCAAGAGTGTAAGGTACTGCTTGATAATTATCCTGTGCTATTAAACTTGTTACTGATAAAATGAATATAATAACAAGTATAAAATGTTTCATGATTATTTTTTTATTACAAAGGTAATAAACTTTTGATATTGTTGATTAATGAAATTGTTTTTTACTTCTATTTTGTGAAAATCTGTGAAGAACTAATTAGTGTTATCTGTGGTTAGATTTTGTTTTACAACAGATTTACACGCCCTATATGCATGATGCAACAGGGCAGGGATTGATGCACAGATTTTATAATGCCGCTTTCTTTAATGCCTCCCTTATGTTTGAATCTTTTTTACTTAGTTCCCTTAAGGCTTCTAATATTTTGTCCTGTTCTCGTTTTAAAGGTGCGAGAGTTGTACGTCTGTCCCAAATAATAAAACCAAATAAAAATACCATAAAACTAAACAGCAAACCAAAACCCCAATAAAGGAATATTTGTAGGTTATCAAGCCGCTGATTAATCCCATCAAATTGTTTTTGTACGCCTTCAAATCTTTGATTAAGTGTTTCTATTTTTGCATCCATTTCACTACGTAAGCTATTCATTTCACTACGCAAACTGTTCATTTCATTACGCATACCATTTACATTAGCTTCAACCTGAATCAGTCTGTCACGGTCGGCAAGAGTGTAAGGGACTTCTTGCTGCTGTGAGTACATTGTAAGGGCCAATATTGTAAATGAAAAAAGAATAATTAAATGTTTCATTAGTACATTTTTTAACAAAAGTAATAAATTTTTGATATTGTTGATTAATGAAATTGTATTCTATTTCGATTTTGTGTTAAAACTGTTGAATTTGAATTTTCTACAGCTTGAATCTGTGAAAACTTAATCTGTGATTTCTGTGGTTAGATTTTGTTTCACCACAAATTTGCACGGATTGATGCACAGATTTTCAGGGATTTTTTTTTACAAATGAATCTTTTATAATACTCTTCGATGAATACCTTGCTTTAAATCAGCTACATTAAAATTAATCAGTAATCCTACCCGAATATTTGACAATTTCATATAAGTCAGAAGTTGTGCTTCATGAACAGGAGCTATTGAATCAACTGATTTTATTTCAACAATTACTTTATTTTCAACTAATAAATCAATCCTGTATCCGGTTTCTAAATGAACCTCTTCATAAATTAAAGGTAAGGCTTTTTGGCGTACTACATTCAGTTTGTTCTTCTTTAGTTCATACTCAAGGCAAGCTTCATAACTTGATTCTAGCAGGCCGGGGCCTAATGCTGAATGAATTTTGTAGGCACATCCAATGATTTTGTAAGTAATCGGATTTTCTTTTTGAAATTCTTTCATGCTGATAATCTTTTCACAACAAAAATATTTGTGTCAATCTGTGAAAACATAATTTGTGTTATCTGTGGTTAGATTTTGTTTTACCACAGATTTTCACAGATTGATGCACAGATTTTCACGAACGTACGAAGATGCCGAGTTTTTCCAGATATTGAGGATCGTTTTTGAATAGAATTTTTACTAATTCCTTTAAAACATCGCACCAGTCTTTTAATTCTTCGAAACCTGCTACTTTGTTTTTGGTTGCCTGTTGTGCATCACCTTTTTCCTGCTCCCTGACTTCACGTAATTGGTTTATCTCATCCAATGTATCTCTTCGCTCTTGTATTATCTCTGTTGTAATGGCAAAAACAGCAAGTTCTGTTATAAAAGAAGGGTTAGCAAGTAATGCATCATAAAAGAAACGTGTTTGTTGCCACCAATCGGCATATTTTCTTTTTCTTTTTTCATGAAGTTTAAGTTTCACCTCTGCCTGATAATTGTTATCAAAAACATGGCGGCATATTTCCAGCAAGTCTTTTGTCTCGTCTTCCAGATTAAACCATTTTTCATTAAATACATTAGTTGCTGCATATTGCTCGGCATGCTCCTTTTCTTGTATTTGAGTCAATTGAGAAACACTATTATGTAGGTTTTTCCCTTCGGTAAGTTTTTCCTCATTATAGCCATGAGGTTCGATTCTGGTTCTGATTATTACATCTTCGTAGGAATTCCATATCAAAATACGCAATTCTTCCATTTTTTCATTGAAATTTTTGTTTTTCATATATGATTGATTTTGGGGTTAATAAAAAACAAATGTAATCATTTTTAGGGCTAATGTCAAGGGGGTGATTGATATTTTTTGAAAATAATTTTTTATGGGTTGGTTTACAGGAGGGTAGGTGGTGAAAAATGTATTTTTAGTGGAAAATTGTTATAAAAACAACAAATATCTTGTTGTTATGTTACTGTAAAATTGGCAGATTAAGGCGGATTTTTTCTTGTTTACTGAAATTTTATAAGGAGGTAGATTTTTACTGTCTGCTAATATCGTTAATATTTTAGCACCCCAATACGGTCGTTCCCTGGTTAAATATTGCTTCGCCCGAATGAAATATGCTTCGTATTTTACGGGGTAAACATTTCACCCCAATAAAATATAAATGAATTTTATAGGGTAAACAGGGTAAACTTCCCTACCACAGTGAAATAGGAAAATGATTTCACGAGGCGAGCGGGGCAGGCGGATAATATTATAGTTTAATTTAAGAGGATTTTATTATTTTGTGAAAACTGAATTTGTGTTATCTGTGTTTAGCTTTTTTCACCACAAATTAGCACGCCCTAAATGCATAATGCAATAGGGCAGGGATTGATGCACAGATTAATGTATGGATTATTTTTGGTTTTGTTCAAGGGAATTCTTCTCACGAGTACTCGGGATCTGAATGACGAAGGGTTTTCTTTGAATTACACTTTTCTCAATTTGAAAGATACCAATTATATAATTTCTTCACACCTTCGGGAACTTCAATTTTATGATGCCAGCCAAGAGAGTGGAGTTTTGATGGATCGGTAAGCTTCTGCATGGTACCATCGGGTTTGGAAGTATTAAATACTAAATCTCCATTAAATCCAATTGATTCCTTTATTGTTGTAGCTAGGTCTTTTATGGAAATTTCTTTGCCTGTACCGATATTGATGTGTGTGTTTCTGGTTTCTGGTTTTTTTGGAATTACATCACTGAAGTTTACATTCTCCATCACAAAGACACAGGCATCTGCCATTTCTTCTGACCAGAGGAATTCACGGAAGGGTTTGCCGGAGCCCCAGATTTCTACAACAATGGAACGAGAGGATGATTGAACGAGGGAACGATCACTATAGCTATCGGGAGAGCTTATACCATATTTTTTGAGGATTTCGAGTATTTGTTCTTCTGTTGATGATCCGGTAATGCCTTCTATTTGCCGTTTATTGAGGTCTTCTTTAACAGCATCCCAATTGTTTTCTTCCAGGCATTTACCAAGATGAATTTTACGTATTAATGCAGGTAATACATGTGAGGTTTCTAAGTTGAAATTATCGTTTGGCCCATAAAGGTTTGTTGGCATTACTGAAAGGAAATTAGTACCATATTGAATATTGTAAGATTCGCACATCTTAATTCCAGCAATTTTAGCAATTGCATAAGGTTCGTTGGTGTATTCTAATGGTGATGAAAGCAAAGCATTCTCTTTCATTGGTTGGGGGCATTCCCGTGGATAAATGCAAGTACTGCCAAGGAATAGAAGTTTTTTCACTCCATTTTTATATGCTTCATTAATAATGTTGTTCTGTATCATTAAGTTATCATAAATAAACTCCGCTCGATAAGTATTATTAGCTACAATCCCACCAACCTTAGCTGCTGCAAGGATTACATATTTCGGATTTTCATTTTCGAAGAATTTTTGAACAGATAAAGTATCTCTAAGGTCTAATTCAGTAATATCCCTACCAATAATACTTGAATATCCTTTTGATTTTAGATTATTAATAATCGCAGAACCAACCAGGCCTTTATGTCCGGCGACATATATTTTTTCGTTTTTGTTCATTTGGTTATTATTTTTCAAAGAAATATACTGAGAAACAATTAAAATAAGGTTTTTAATCTATATGAAACACTTCTTCCAAATCAATCCACCTAGATTTTCTTGTTACATCAAGGCTTTCCTGACAAGGATCTGTTTCTTTCCACCAATTTTGAGTACATTCATCTGCAGCAATCTTTTTCATATCTGCCTCAAAATCATCACCAATATACTCAAAATAAGCAAACAGATGATTATCTTTGGTTAAGCTTATCGTATAATTTCTAATGTTGCATTCTCTAATTTTCCCAATTACACAGGGCCATGGATTAGCATGAAGTTCTTTGTAATATTCTAGTTTTTCCGGTTTAACTTTAATTAATTGTGTGAAGCGTCTTTTTTTCATTTCCTTAAGTGATTATATCTACAAATATATTTAATAGGAACACACAAAAATCCTGATTTTTATACAAATTGTTTAATTCACATTAATTGCGTCTAATCCTTATTTTTAGCGTATTAGGAATTTCTTGATCAGTAAATAAAACCAGATATCCTCCACCTCCTGCACCACTCAATTTATATCCTAATACATTTTCTTTTATTAATTCTATTTGATTAAGAATTTCCTGATTAACCATATAAGAAAACATTTCAATTTGAGCATTAAAAGAATCTGTCATCGCTTTCCCAAATGATACATTATCCATTACATTAATAGCATTCCAAAGTGCCCCAGCAGCATATGATAAAGACTCTGCTCCTTCTTGAGTTATATTTGTTTTATCCATAACATTGAATCCACTTTGCCTGGGAGTTAATGCCAATAGCCTAATATGAGATTCGAGCCATTTTATTATATCATCAGAGAGACAAGATTCAATATTTGATGGCCAATATTGTCCTTTTTCATAATACAAATAATTAATTCCAGGCATAACAATTCCTAAAGAATCTTGTGAACCACTAATATATTCTGAACCTGGAGGGTTTTCAAAACAAAATAAGGTTTTAGCAAGCTTTTGTTTATCACCTTGAGGAATATCTGATTGCCACAAATCTATTGCTTTTCGGCGCGTGCTTGTTGACATACCAGATCGATCATTAAAATCATAATCAGGTTCAATAGAAATTGTAATAACGGGTCCAGAAACATATTTTGAAACATATGGTTGATCAAGCCATCCTCCTGCAAGATCAATGCGAAATGGTATTAGACATTCTTTTCGTAGAGCTGTAGTAGAACGAGTTGGAAGATTATCATGTGGAACACGTTTACTAACCATGTAATCTATTCCCAATTCAATACAAAGTTTTACTTTATTCGGAGAATGTCCTTCCTCATTAACAAATGAATATATCAGGAGAAAGCGCTTTTAGTTCATCTAAAAAATCAAGAATTCCTGAACCACTATTTATCCACGCTTTCTTAACATAACGAATTGATTGAACCATATAAAGTCTTTCCTCATTTGTATTGATAGTTTTACGGCCTTTTAGGTCAGAAATAGTTTTATCTGAGCCAATACCAACATATAAATTACCAAAATTTGCTGCTTCTTCGAAAAAAGCAACATGACCTGAGTGAAGCATATCAAAAGAGCCTGATACAAAAACCTTTTTATAATTAGTATTATTCATAGTGTAATTCGATTATTATTCTATTGATAAAAACAAACAAATTAAGTCTAATCAAAAGTCCAATACGTTATTATAAACTGACAAATTCTATTCGAAATAATTCAATACATCATAGCCTGCCTCTTTAAGGTAGGCCTCCTTTTCAAATAATTTAATATCTGAACTCATCATATCTTCTACAAGGCCTTTTAGATCATATTCCGGTTTCCAGCCCAGTTTATCATGGGCTTTTGTGGGATCGCCGATTAGGAGATCGACTTCTGTTGGGCGGAAATATTGGGGATCGACTGCTACGATGGCACCCCCCTCTAAATCTCCCCCCATAAGGGTGGAGACTTTTGCTAACATATTTTTTAAATACTTTTTACCAACTTTTTGAATAAACTTTTCTTCAATTATATCAGTAAGATAACCTTTTTCATCAAGTCCTTCGCCTTTGAAAGTTATTTCCAGGCCTATTTCTGCAACTGACATTTTAATAAAATCGCGTATAGTAGTTGTGATACCTGTTGCAATAACATAATCATCGGGTTTATCCTGTTGAAGGATAGCATGCATAGCACGAATATAATCTTTTGCATGACCCCAGTCTCTTTTCGAAGATAGGTTGCCCAGATATACTCTGTTTTGCATACCAAGTGCTATTCTGCTGATAGCACGAGTTACTTTACGAGTAACAAAAGTTTCGCCACGAATTGGAGACTCATGATTAAACAAAATACCGTTGGAAGCGTGCATATTGTAAGCTTCGCGATAATTAACAGTAATCCAGTAAGCATACATTTTAGCTACAGCATAAGGAGAGCGTGGGTAAAAAGGAGTTTTTTCAGATTGCGGAACTTCCTGAACCATGCCATATAGTTCTGAAGTTGAAGCCTGATAAATCCGTGTAATCTTTGATAATCCGAGTAATCTTACGGCTTCTAAAAGCCGTAATGTTCCAATACCATCAGCATTAGCAACATATTCCGGAGTTTCAAAGCTAACAGCAACATGACTCATGGCAGCAAGATTATAAATCTCATCCGGCTGCACCTCCTGAATAAGGGCAGTGAAATAATAAAACCACCAATTTAGTTCTCATATTTTATAGAATTGCCGTTTGTTACAAAATACAAATAAGCAAATAAATAATTCCACGCCCCGAGTACGTGTTAGGTTCATACTATCAGTTAAATCACCATAGTGAAGTATTAGGTTACGGTTCTCAACATGAGGATCCTGATAAATATGGTCTATACGTTCAGTATTAAAGGAAGAAGCACGACGTTTGAGGGTGATGGAATAAAAAGAGATTCCACACCCTAAATACCGTGGACTTTATATCCTTTTTTTAAGAGGTACTCCGCGAGGTAAGCACCATCTTGTCCGGTTATTCCGGTTATGAGGGCTGTTTTCATAATTCAATTTTTTTGAGAGGATAGTCTTCAGGTTGAG
>Ga0307929_1001846_pt1 | contig 14853 bp, 10 predicted proteins | sample AceLakmetage1330_FD_203160 | JGI IMG/M metagenome (GOLD analysis project Ga0307929, IMG submission 203160) | Saline water microbial communities from Ace Lake, Antarctica - #1330 | ecosystem: Environmental > Aquatic > Non-marine Saline and Alkaline > Saline | place: Antarctica: Ace Lake...
ATCCTGCATGGTCTGAAGCACATCCTTGGGAATAAATTGTCGCTGCATGACATGACAGCCCCCCTGGTAAGTGACGGACCACATGAAAAAGGCATCGGCAAGGTGAAACAAGGGGGCTATGTGGTGCCATACCGTGGCATCGTCCAGTTTAAAGGAGATGATGGTGGTCAGGGCATTGGCATAGATGTTACGGTGGCTGAGCATGACGCCCTTGGGATTTCCCGTGGTGCCGCTGGTATAGTATAGGTTGAGCATGTCGTCTTCATCTTCGGGTTCACCTCCTATGGGGGTGTCATCGGCATCATCAACGAGTGCCTCATAGGTACCGGTGATCCACGATTCATCGGCCGGACCATCGGCAATATAAAAGCGTTTCAGGGTGGGAACCGCTTCTTGCACCTGGGCCATGAGAGGTTTGAAATCGCAATGGAAAATAATGGCCTCGGCTCCAGAATCCTTCAGGATGTAGATATACTCTTCCGCATTGAGTCGGGTGTTGAGGGGGGAAAGCACACATCCCGATGCTGCCATGCCAAAGTAAAGCTCCATATAGCGGTAGGTGTTGTAATCCAGCATGGCGATTCTGCCGCCCTGTGGTATTTGCATTTCCTGTACAGCGTGAATTACCCGGTTGACACGATTGTTGACCTGTGCATAGGACAATCGCAGGTCACCGTCGACAACGGCTGTTTTATCTCCATACAATTTTACCGCTCTTTTTAGAATTCTGACAGGACTCATGGGAACTTGCATGTGTGGCCTCCTTTTTTCTATTGAACTCTTTTGTTTGGTTTCTGTTTTTTTTTCTATAGTAATTCTTTTTAATAACATACATGGCAGTCACCACTGCCACAACGAAAAATGAAAGTCTTTTAATTCCAGCGTGTTGGTGAGACTTTCTTATAAATTCATAATAAGGCGTGTTGATAAGCTCATAAAAGTTATAAGGCTATGATATTAAAAGAGTAATTGACTTATTAAACCTCCTTAAATTGATATAATTTTACGTTTAAAAAGAGTGGGTTCTGTATTGATATGAAAAAAGTGTTCATAACTCTTCTTTTATGAACACTTTATAAACATTTTGATATTCATAAAACAACACCTTCGCCAAATTTAAAATCGGTTTTAATTTTTATAATCTATCTACCATATATTGCATGTATATGATTTCCAATAAACTATATGTTGATTGAAATTTAGGCCGAAATAAAGTTGGCGAAGGTATTGATAAAAATATCACTCAGGTTAATTGAAGTGACTGTGACACCATCCATTTAAAACAAATAGGTAAATCCTATAGTTTTCATTCCTTCATACCCCCCTGTGGCAGAACATCTGCGTCTCGTTGCTTACTTGTGTGGCGTGAGCCGAAGCAGCCGACCCCCTTTTTTATCCTCCAGAACCCATATGGCTCCTTTGGATCTCTCTTCAACTTCTCGGATACGCTTATCCATGGTAAACCGTTCGACCTCATGGGCCTGGTCATCTTCAATCCTGATCCGTACCAGTGACTTTGATCTGAGCCCGCCGAGAAAGGCATTATTCTGCCATTTTGGAAAAATGGCACCGTAGTATATGATCAGACCTGAGGGGGCAACTGTTGGCACCCAGTAGATCTCCGGTGCATTGAATTCCGGACGCGTATCATGATCGGGAATGGGAATATATATCAAACCCTCCAAATCATTCTCGAAGATCGTCTGGGCGGATTCAGAAATTATGTTTTTTTGGCTTACTGAACATCAATTGACTTTATAGCCCGGCCCAAATTCAACGTACCTAACGATGGATACCGATTTGACGGCCGATATTTTCAGGCCGCGGGAGGTCAACATGGCTCCGGGATAAGGATTGAATTTCGGCCTGCACATTATCAGGAAAGCATGTTGAACGCCGTTTATTTAATGGTTTTAAATTTTTCCTTGGGTGCACCACAGACCGGACATTTGTTGGGAACTTTTTTGTGGGTAACATAACCGCACACCTGACAAACGTGGTAAGCGTTAACCTTGTCCTTAATAACGTCCATCATGGCCCGTTCATACAGCTTGGCATGATAGCTTTCCGCATCCCGGGCAAAGGTGAACACTTGTGCCGCGGCAGTTTCGCCGTCTTCTTCGGCGTCTTTGATAAAGTCTGGGTAAACATTTTCACTGATGGTTTTTTCGTTCTGGAAGGATTTTTCCAAGTTGGTATCCGTATCCTTTACAATGAGGTCTTTAATCAATCCCAGCTGGCGGGTGGCATGGATACGTTCCGCCTCAGCAATGGCCCGGAACAGCATCGCCACCTGAGGCAGTTCTTCTTCTTCAGCTTTTTCGGCAAAGGCCAGCAGTCGAAAATAGGCTTTGGCTTCACCTATAAATGCGGTATCAATATTTTTTCTGGTTTTTTCTTTCATCAGTATTCCTCCTTCTAATTTGAACTTTTTATGAGTTTTTTGTGGCATCTTCGGTCTTGAGTATGTCTATTTGTCCTGGAATCCTTTTTTTTAAACGCTATACTTCTGGTCTGCGAGTTCATGTTATCCGGCACTTTTTCCTGATAATCGGAGTGTGCTTTGATATGGCGGCTCAATGAAACAAACTTGAATGTACAGTAGATACATCAACCTATGACCAACGTGATTTGTCCAGATCTTTGAAATGGCAACCTATGCTGTACTAATTCGTGTGATTCTCAATTAAGGCTAAGCGAATCCCCAAGCCAATAAAAATAGAGCCTAAACCTCTATCAAGCAAGGTAGAAAATTGACTATTATTGCGAAAAAAATTCGTTGTTCGAGCAGCAGTTAAAACGAGGACAGATTCAATTACCACGCCAACCAAATTTACGAGAAAACCGAGTGTAAGAATCTGAGCTGGTACGTGCCCCAGTTCCGGACGAACAAATTGTGGTAAAAAGGCCATAAAAAAAATAGCAACTTTTGGGTTTAGGATATCGATTAACGCCCCTTGTCTGAAGGCCTTCCAGAATGTTGGTTGCGCTTGTTTTTTAACAGGAATATTAAAAGAAATTCCTTTCGACCTTAAAGCCTGTATCCCCAGATAAATAAGATATGCTGCACCGACATACTTAACAACACCGAAGGCCATGACAGAGGTTGCAATGATCGCTGACAGGCCAAATGCTGCTGCAAAAATATGTACAAAAGCCCCACTACATACCCCCAAAGACGATGCGATTCCAATCTTTCGTCCTTGAACTATTGTCCTGGATAGGATGTAGATCATATCTGGACCAGGTGTGATATTTATCGCAATGGCTGCAGATAAAAAAAATAACCAATAAGAGGATGATTCCATGTTAAATCCTGTAGTTGCCTTGATGTAGTTACGTCGTCATGTTTCCAATCTAAAAATATAACAGGATATCCTACAACCGTACAAAGTCATTGTCAACCTTAGCTCTTTTAATGAAAAGTAAGTTGACCTTCTTCCTGATAGCCTTGCTCATATTTTCATCGCCGAACATCAAATACCCGGCTTGACCGGTTCATCTGGCCTGTTGAGATCATTTTTTATTTTCCTTGAATTCATTCACACCAAGATAGCTATGATAAGTACCCGGGCATATATTCCTCAAAATAAAACCCATAAATATCAATGGTATATGGCTTTAAAATACTGAAAAACATGTGCCAGGGTACTTAAACATCGTGCCGCTTTAAATATTTTGGGAGTTCAGCCCAACAATATTAAAAGCGACTTAACTTGTCGCAGCGTCAGCATGTTTCTTGTTGAGATTAAATTTTCTCATTTCTCCCGGCAAAACTATTCCATAGCATTCCCATGAGTCCCATGCCGGTTTCATATTCTTTCCCGTTTAAAATTAATTTTTCCACTTTTAAGGAACGAAGCTCTTTCGGTGCAAGTTTCAGGGGATTCTGGTTTAATATTACCATATCCGCAATTTTTGCTATTTCTAAACTTCCGCGCTCTTTTTCATCAAAGGAGGCCCAGGCCACTTCGTAGGTATACATTTTTAAAGCGTCTATAATCGAAATGGATTGTTCTGGATCATAGGGATGATTGCAGGCCCCATAGATCCCCTCGATTGGATCAGGATAGGTTACAGGTGCATCAGACCCGCCGCTGACATGTATGCCAGCATTCAAAATAGATTGCAAAGGAGAGCTTTTTTTGACACGGGGGCCAAGAATTTCATTTAAATATTCCACAGGTTCCAAGGGGCTGACAAGAAATCCGGGTTGAAGCGTTATCCCTATTTCCAGTTCGGCAATTTTTTTTAAATCCTCTGGAAGAATCAGACACGCATGAATGATCGTGTGCCGATGGTCTCCCCGCGGATAGTCCTGCAGTGCCGCCTCAATTGCTTTTACTGCCCGGGAAACAGCTGCATCTCCAATGGCATGCATTTCAATCTGCAAACCGGCACGATTCGCCTTTTTTGCAAATTCGAATACCTCTTCTTCACTTTGGAATAAAATGCCATAGTTATCTTGGTCATTACTATATGGCTCATGTAATGCAGCGTCACATGCACCCAAACATCCATCAAGAGCTGTCGCAAAACATCCGCCAATACGAGGCAGTTTTCGTTTTAGCGCCTTCTCCACGTCCATGGTTTGAAAAAATAATCGTGTTTGAAATTGATTTTTCTTTGCCCGGGCTTTTGCAATCAAACTTACCAGGGTAATATCAAGATCTTTGGGAAACCCGATTCCTTCTGTTGCGTGAATTAATCCAACTCCTTTTTCTGCTAACAGGTCAAAGCTTTTAACTATGCTTTTTATAAGGTCAAGCGGGGGAACCAATGATGTTGCATAATCAGTTCCTGCAAGATATGCCTCATTAAACAAATAGCCTTTATCCCCCTGAAAACCTCTTAAATTTTTAACCTTGTCAGGAAACTTCATCAGCATTTTTGTATTAAAAACCGCTGAGTGCCCATCATAACAGACAATGATCAAAGGAATATCAGAACAGACTTCATCCAGTTCCTGTCTATAAATCAACCGTTTTTCCTTAACACTGTGTTTTGACGCGCCAAAGGCGATAATCGCTTTTGATTTTCCATTCTTAACCATGTGATTTTTGATAATCACCTGAATTTCGCGAATGTTTTTTGCATCTCTCACATCAAAATAAGAGACAGCAATGAGTGCCCAATTTGAGAAATGCATGTGTCCATCCCCAAAAGAGGGCAGCAAAGTACGATTCCCTAATTCTATTATAGAATCATTTTTTGCATATTCTATGGGTAGAGAATTTCCTAAGTAGATAATACGTCCTTTATCTTCAACAAGATACGTATAAACATTGTTGTCTTTATCCAAAGATATTATTTTTCCATGGTAAATGCGCATCGTGCTAATTTTCCTTATGCTTTGAATTAATCCGTTCCCGGTAAACAGTGAAAGGCCTATTCGGATAATCCGAAGTGATGCCATCCACGTATTGTTGAAGGAAGTCCGTGTTTTCTTTTTTTTATTAACTTGTGGTCTGTCAATATAGGATCATGGCACAACCCCCAGAATCACCGGCTTGTCCGTGTTCATTTTGCTCGTTGAATATTGATTTTGATTCTCTATATCATTCTTTTGAAACGAGTTTATCTAAAAATCTGGAAAACGGTTTTAGGCTACCCAAGAACGAACTAAAATAACAAAGTATTTTAGCCTGTTAAATCAGGTCAACACTTGTAGACTTATTTGAATTTAATAAAGATCATAAAATGACTCTTGCCCTAAATGCTTTAAGTATGATTTTAAAAGGTATTCCAGTGAATCAGGCCCGCCAATATAAATCCAGTCATCAACAGACCCTCTAAAACAAAAACGTTCGGCAATGAAAAGACGCTGTTTCTTATCTTCTAAAATGAAACGCATAATTGGGCTATAAGTTGTTTCTTGCTCAAGTATTTCATTAATACAGGAATCGGTTCGATGCGTTCCAAACGGGGACCTTTTAAACAATGCTTTTAGGTTATCAATATTTTGATTAGATTGAAATACAGTTATAGATTTTTTTCTAATATCAGAAAGGTAACGATGTGAACCTTCTATCTTTTTAAGATATTTATTTATTAGATGATTCTCAATATCAGTTACAATTTGAAGTTGTTTTTTTCGCAGAAAAACCTGAGCGTTTGATGGATGTTCATAAATCTCATAACCTTCAGGTATCTTTTCCATCAAATTACCTTTATCCTTCATTGAAAAATAGTAACGAGGCCTTCCAGTTTTAGTTTTTCCATGATGTAAATAATAGTTTTTTTTACCTTTGTTCATATGGGTTATCGGCATATTAACTCCTTGCAAGTTGATTAACCTGCCTTTTTAGTCTTAGAATTGATATTTTTTGAAAGGTTAGGTATTTTATAAGAATAAAACCACTCATTTTTGGGCATCCTTCATATGAGCCCAGAAGTGCTTTACACTCTTTTGGGAAAAAGCCCCTGCAAATGGGAAATGCTCTAAGAGAGTGTAAAATACTTTTGAAGGATGCCCACTTTTGCACGCAGCATTTTGGATAATCGGTGTAGAGTTCATTAATGTTGTGTGAATTATTTACTATGAACTCCCTTATCTGAAATTAACAAACCATACGGAATGATCATCAAGTAATTGAGCATTTTGTGAATTCTGATCTTTTCCCTCTAAATCTGCTAAAGTTAAAGAAAATTTCTTTTTATCAGATATACGTTCTACATCAACATAAAGCCCTTCTTCTTCATCAAAATTCTCATGAAATTCAAGTAGTTTATACTCGTCTGTATATGAAGGATATTTCTTTTTTGACTTATTATATTCCCTCTCACTTCCCGGGCCGAAAGTATAGTATGACTCCCACCCGAAGCATCCAGTATCCTCAATTCCGGTCACAAGACAGGGCATTTCTATATTTTTTTTTAAATATACCAAATATTTTTGCAGATTCTCCATATTCATGTCGGCATCGTCTTCATTACTAACACCAAGAATATCGAATATTCTTTGCCACTGCTCATCAACATCACTATTTTGAACCGTTTTGTTAAAAGTTGCTTCTTCTATTGGATGTACTTCTGTTGTTTCGCTGATGTGCGGGTTCTGTTTTTCAGCTTTTATTCTGTTTTTCTTTTTCTTTCCAGATTTTTTGCCCATAGTGTTCCTTAATAAATCTATTGCGATATTTTTAAATATAAGACTCAGAGCTCATAGAAGAGCCAGGTGAATCTTTTCTTACCAACGACAAGTCTCAGCACCGCCGAGGATTACTAACAACTTTATCAGGCTATTTTATCCGGATACCTCCGTATTGGCAATATTTAAAAAACATTAAAGTCATACTCCCTGTGGGCAGAGAATAGTTACCATTTTATAAACATTTTTATCTTCATAAAAATATCACTCATGTTCAGTTTTTTAAGCGGACATGGTTGGAGTGTCCGTCATACGCAGCATGGTATCGAAAAAAGCCTGCTTAAAGGCGTCATCTTTTGCGTAAAGTTTATAGAGTTCCAGTTCCTGCCGTCGCTGTTTGGACATTATTTCTTCCAGTATTTTCTTAAACGCTATATCTCTGGTCTGCGAATCCATGTTATCCGCCACTTTTTCCTGATAATCAGGGTGTGCTTTGATATGGCGGCTCAATGAAATAAACTTCACCCGCTGGTCTTCGGGGGTCGTATCCCACCCATAAAACCACCGTTCATTGAAAATTTTAACAATCTCATCTAAAGGGTCTTTTTCCTCTTCTGCGCCATGTGCTCCCCTGGGGTTTGGGTTTTGCGGGTCCACTTCGGAAGCTGAGTCGTCCAGTTCGATGCTTTGATTCAACTTGGTGCGCTCCAGCCCATAGGTGGAAAGGTCTACGGATTCCAACAGTTCATCAATGAGTTCATCTTCTTTTGTTTTTATGATTAATTTTGGGATCAGGAATTTCAAAAACCAGAACAGTTTCTCCCAGGTAATCTGTTCAAAAGGCATAATCGACGCCATCTGCGCATAGATTTTAACAAATTGTTTGGCTTTGATCTTGAAATCGGTTTTATCCTCATCCTCCAGTTCCAGATCATGATTGAAGCGGTCTGCAGCCACATCTATAATCGGGCTGAGTTCCAGGGCATCGGCATTGTTAAAATACTTTTCAACAAAAGCTTCCACTTCGCTTGTTTCATAAACACCTACATCATCCAGCGCGCCCTTTAACTCGTGCAATACATTTACATCTGTTGCTTCACTCAGGGTCGTGGAGGTGTAAAAGGGGTCAAAGGCGGTTTTGATCTCATCAACCGTATTAAAAAAATCAAGAATAAACAGGTCCTCGGTCTTTTTGCCCAGGTTCAGGGCTGAACGGTTCAGCCGGGACAGCGCCTGTACCGCCATAACGCCCTGCAGTTTTTTATCCACATACATGGTACACAGCTTGGGCTGATCAAAACCGGTCAGGTATTTATTGGCCACCACAAGAATGCGGAAAGCATCTTCATCAAATTTATTCCGGGTCTCATTTTCAGAAAAACCATTCATGCCAGCTTCCGTATATTCAACGCCGTCCACGGTTTTATTGCCGGAAAAGGCAACGGCAATTTTAAACAGGTTCCCCTTGTCCGCCACGATCCGTTTTATTGCCTGGTAATAACGGATCGTGGATTCTATATTTTGGGTGATCACCATTCCCTTGGCTTTTCCCTTGAGTTTTTTGGTGTTCACCACCTGACCGATAAAGTGATCCATCATGATTTCGGCCTTGGTGGCAATGGTGCTTTTATCCCGTTCCACATAGGCCCGCAATTTTTTTTGCGCCTTTTTTGTGTCAAAGAGTGGATTTTTCTTAATGGATTTTTCTATCTCGTAATAAGCTTTATAAGTGGTGTAATTGGCCAGCACATCAAGAATAAACCCTTCTTCTATGGCCTGTTTCATGGAATAGAGGTGAAACGGGATAAATGAACCATCTTTTTGCAGGATACCAAACCTTTCAAGGGTCGTGTTTTTGGGTGTGGCGGTAAAGGCCAGATACGAGGCATTGCCTTTCATCTTGCGCGCCTGCATTGCTTTGAGAATTTTATCCTGTGTGTCCTCATTCTCCTCACTATTTTTTGTATCGGGCTGTCCCGTGCCCATGGCCTGATTCATTTTACCGGCGGCGGTGCCGCTCTGGGAGCTGTGGGCCTCATCAATGACCACGGCAAAGCGCTTATCACTCAAGTCTGCAATGCCATCCACAATAAAGGGAAATTTCTGGATGGTTGTGATGATGATTTTTTTACCCTGTTCCAGGCTCTCTTTCAGCTCCCTCGATGAAAAGGCCGGGGCAACGATGTTTTTCACCTCTGAAAACTCTCTGATGTTTTCACGCAGTTGTTTGTCCAGCAACCTGCGGTCGGTGACCACCACCACGGAATCAAACAATGGCGAGTCAATTCCCCTGGAGCCGGGAACCGTGTCACATGCAGGGTAAGTCTCAATAAGCTGATAGGCGGCCCAGGTAATGGAGTTGGATTTGCCTGATCCTGCGGAGTGCTGGATCAGGTAGGTATGCCCCACGCCGTTGTGAGCGGCATGATCAAGAATCTTTCGCACCACGTCCATCTGCTGATAGCGGGGAAAAAAAAGGGTGCGTTTGCCCAAGGCGTCTTTTGCCTTGCCGTCAAAGCGTACAAAATGCTGGATGATATTGGCCAGGCTTTCACGGGCCAACACTTCCTGCCACAGGTAGGAAGATTTGTGCGCCAATGGATTGAGCGGGTTGCCCTTACCGTTGTTATGACCTTTATTGAAGGGTAGAAAAAATGTATTTTTGCCATTGAGTCGGGTGGTCATGTAGACCTCATCGGTGTCCACGGCAAAATGGACCAGGCAACGGCCAAATTTCAGCAGTGGCTGATGTATATCCCGGTCTGATTTATATTGCTTGATGCCGTGGACTCTGGCGTTTTGCCCTGTCCACTGGTTTTTCAATTCCATGGTGGCCATGGGAATACCGTTGATGAACACCACCATATCAATGGACTCATGCAGGTTCTCAAGGTTGTAGCGCACTTGGCGGGTAACGCTGAACTGGTTGGCTGCAAAATTATCCTTGACCCGCTGACTGCTGCTGGCAAGGGGGAGCGGATAGAGCAGGGAAAAGTGGGCGTCTTCCACCTCCAGCCCCTTGCGCAGCAGACGAAGCACACCATATTTTTTTGCCATGCGGTCGAAACGTTCCAGGATTTTCAGTCGCCAGTCGGATGTACGCTTGAGCTTTTCCAGCTCCTCTTTTTGCGATGATTCCAGAAAGTCCCAGAAGCGGGTTTCGTCAATGGCGTATTTGGCGTTGAAATGATCCGCATAGCCGATGTGGAAACCGTTGCCGCCATATGACGCCTGGGCATCACGTATTTCACCGCCCGCTGTTTTCAGCTCTTCCAGGCATGTGCCGGTCAATGCTTTTTCTATGGTGGATTCCAGGGCCTGTTCGTTTGTCTGTGATAGCATTATCGATTTCCCATATGAAATGTATCTTTTTCCCAAAGAATCACATTGTTTTTAATATAATTCGAAATTCGCTCAAAAGATGCATCATTTCTGATGATGTGGTCGTGAAATCGCGGCTGCCATGCAAAATCGGATTTGATTTGACGGGCATTTTTGGTGACGCCTATTTTAAAACCACGAATAATGGAAGCCAAATTTTGTGATTGAGGGCCAAATTGATTAACAGGTTTTCGTCGTCCCCGCGGTAGAGACGCAATATTTTGCGTCTCCTCCACAATATTTTGCGTCTCCTCCACAATATTTTGCGTCTCTATATTACCGGCAAAGGAATCATGAAATCCACGCCCATCATCAACCTTATCAATAATTACGATACCATGCACATGATTTGGCATAACAATAAAACCCCCCAATTTTACAAATGGAAAATGTTCAGGAATTTGAAACCAACAATCATAGGCCAATCGTCCTATTTCAGATAATTGTATTTCAGGCAGAGACGCAAAATTTTGCGTCTCTACAATATTACCAAAATAACACAACCGACCCTTTGTACAAATGGTGACAAAATATGCCGCATTCCACCCATAATTCCAATTCTGTAAACGGGCGGATGCTATACGATATTTGTTTTTGTATTTTTGTGTGTCCATTATTTATAATATCCCCCCTGCCCCTATAGAGACGCAAAATTTTGCGTCTCTACAATACGTGATCTGCTATTTTATTTGCAATCATTGCCAAATTTGTTTTTGTATTTTCATGTATCTTTTTTTTTAATATCCCCGGCCCCTGTACAGACGCAAAATTTTGCGTCTTTACAATACGTGATCCGCTGTTTTATTCCCAATCATTCCTATTGCACCACCTTTATCTTACCGGTTACGGCGCTGTTGATTAGTGTGGCTTTGTATTCTTTTAATTTTTCTATTTGTTTTTGCTGGAGGGTTATGGCTTTGTCAATTTTGATAGACTCTTTTTCAATGTGGACTACTATTTCATCTTGTTCGTTTTTTTTAGGGAATCCAATCTTCATACTGAAAAACATATGAGAATAGAATCTTAATCTTGAAGAATGTAACCCGGTTGATACCTTGTTATAATGTTCTATATATTTATTGCTTCTTAGCAATTTTTCAAGATAACTCGGATTGAAATTATCATGATGTTTTTGACGATAAACTCCGTATGAAGGGCTAACTATTCCTTCTTGATTAGATACACCCAGCGCTCCCATCCAAGCCCACATTATATTATAAATCAAATCTCCTTTTTGACACAATTTTGATCCGGCATAGTTTTCAGCTAAAAACATATTTACATCTTTTTCTGACCGTGGTGTTACCCCTGTTATGTGTGATACAGATAGTAATTCTTCTTTTCCTTCCAATGATCTTTCGTCTGTTTCATAAAACAAATATTTGCATTTCATTACCTCCCAATGTTCCGGTATTTCCCCAATCCACTCCACCCCGGAGTCTTTCATTTTTGAGTTGGGGTTCAGACCTTTGGTGACGGCATTTTTAATCGCTATTTGCTTGCGTTCTTTTAACAGCTCCACCAGTTTCTTTTTTTGCGCCACTGACCTATCAATCTTTCTGCATTTTTCATCCAAAAAACTAGCAATGGCAGTTTGTTCGGGGATGGGGGGGATAAGTATTGGTATCCTCAAAAATGCCCAGTCAGAAAGTTGGAGTCTTGAAATCCATACACCTTTAGATAAAATAAAGTATTGATCTACATAATTTTTTATTCTCAAAAGATAATTCAGAAAGATGGATCTGCATTTATTATCAGATAGTCTAAAAACACTATAAGCGGTACTCACTATACCATGATATTTTGAAAATCCTAAACCACGACTCCATGCCCATAGACTGTTTATTACCAAATCATCATGATAACAGATTTTGTATCCCTTATATGATTCAGCCATAAACATGTTTACGTTACACTCAGATCGAGGCCTAACTCCATCATGCTCTGAAACGGTAAGAAGTTCTTCTTTTCCATCCTTTGACCGTTCATTAATTATTTTAAATAAATAATTAGCTCTTATAATCTCCCAACCTTCAGGAGTACTCCCTAAACATTCCACCCCGGAGTCTTTATAAACCGGGTAACGCTGCAATGGAGGCATCTTCAATTGGCTACCCCCAGAATATCCATAATCAAGCCCTCATTCTCTTTTTCCAACGCCAGAATATCGTCACGGACTTCTTCAATGGATCTCAGGGGTTTGTGCTGGTAGAAGTATTTGTTGAAGCTGATCTCATAACCGATTCTGGTTTTTTCAAGATCAATCCATGCCTCTTCCACATGGGGCCGGACCTCCCTTAAAAAGTAGTCATGGATAGACTCTTTAAGCGGAACATGTTCATTGTCACGCAGATTGCTATCACCCTCGTAAATAATATATTCGTCTTTTTTTCCGCTGGGATAATAGCCAAAGTCCGACAGTTGCTGGACGGTGCAGCCCAGGCGGTGCAGCAGTTTGTCAAGCTTATCCCCGGTAAGTTTCTGCCGTTTCTTTTCCACTTTTTCAGCACTTTCATCGTAACAGGTAATGGCCCCGTAAATGGCATTTTTCTCAGAGGCTGAAAGTTTTATTTTAAGCTCTTTCAGCGCCTTTTCCACCTTTTTTTTAAATAGGTTGAAATCCTTGTGTTCATCGCCGCCAATGGCCTGGTTCAGGGTTTGGGCGTGGTGCATCAGGGTCCGGTGTTTTTCCCAGTTGACCGGTGAGCAGAGGGCTTTTCGCTTTTTGACGTTCAGATCGATTTCGTTTTTTTCACACCAGTGCAGGATATCTTTTTCAAGATCCGGCAGTTCGCTGTATATGCGTTCTCCATAGGTTTTATAGGCCCACTCCATGGGCTCTTTCAAGGTTTTATCAAACCGCAGCCGGGCCACGGCCTCATGGGTAAACTGGGCTTTGATGCGGCTTGGCCGTTCAATGGAGACTTTAAAGTAGCCAAAGTCAGTGTTGTCAAAAATTTTGACAGCCAGACCTGCATCCCCCTCTTTTTCAACTTCGGTAAACGCATTGCAGGCATCCTGTATGGCCTGGATATGTTTGGGTCTGAATTCGCAGTTCTTATTGCCCAAGTTTTTACGCAATTTGCTGAAGGTGCCCGAGGCATCAATCAGCTGCACCTTGCCCCTGCGGCGGGCCTCCTTGTTATTACTCAGCACCCAGATATAGGTGGTTATACCCGTGTTGTAAAAAAGGTTGTTGGGCAACTGAATGATAGCCTCAAGCATGTCATTTTCAATGATATATCGCCTGATATTGCTTTCACCACCACCGGCATCACCGGTGAACAGGCTGGAACCGTTATGGACCGAGGCAATGCGGGAGCCCAGCGGGTTCTGGGTGAGGGGCTTCATTTTGTCGACCATTTCCATGAGGAATAAAAGCTGACCATCGGATGAACGGGGGGTGGCTTCCGAATCGACAATATCACCCCAATAGTCTTTGAGGGGTACTTCAAAACGGGGATCAATGATGTTTTTGCCGTCTTTGATGTACTTCACCTCGGTGCTCCAGGACTTACCATAGGGTGGATTGGAGAGCATGAAATCAAAGCGGATGCCAGCAAATTCATCGGTGGAAAGGGTGGAGCCCACACGGATATTTTCCGGGTCATTGCCCTTGATCATCATGTCCGATTTACAGATGGCGTAGGTTTCGTCGTTGATCTCCTTGCCGTAGAGATAAACATCGCCCCTGGCCTGTATTCCCCCTGATTCATCCTTAATAAAGTTTTGCGCCTCGGTGAGCATACCGCCGGAACCGCAGGCCGGATCGTAAATCTGCATCACCGGGGGCAACCTGTCTTTAACCGGCTCAAAAATGATATGGGTCATCAGGTCGATGACCTCACGGGGGGTAAAGTGCTCCCCGGCCTCTTCGTTGTTCTCTTCGTTGAATTTTCGGATCAATTCCTCAAATACATAGCCCATACCAAGATTGGTGAGCCCGGGCATTTTTCTACCCTCCGGGTCATCCTTGTCAAACGGGGTGAGGTTGGTGTAAGGCGAGGTGAACTTTTCCAGCACATTCAACAGCACGTCTTTTGAGGCCATGTGCCTGATCTGCCGTTTAAGTTTGAACTTTTCGATGATCTCTTTTACATTGGCGCTGAAGCCGTTCAGGTAATCTTCAACATTGGCCTGAAGGGGTGCAATTCAATAATTTAGATTTTTAAAAAAAACAAAAAAGGCTTCCATTTTTACTTTTATTTAAGTAAGTTATTTGCTCGCCAAAACCAATAACTGAAAAATAAAAAGAGGGAAGAATGAAAGCCAGAAGCATAACCCAACCCAAAGATACGATGATTGAATTCATAATGCAAGGATTGTCCGAAAAACTTAAGGCAGCCGGATCACAAATTGAAAATTTTATTATTAGCGGAGAT
>Ga0307929_1001855_pt1 | contig 14817 bp, 14 predicted proteins | sample AceLakmetage1330_FD_203160 | JGI IMG/M metagenome (GOLD analysis project Ga0307929, IMG submission 203160) | Saline water microbial communities from Ace Lake, Antarctica - #1330 | ecosystem: Environmental > Aquatic > Non-marine Saline and Alkaline > Saline | place: Antarctica: Ace Lake...
AAAATGATGAATATAAAAACAGCGGCGGTCGCGAATAAGACAGCCGTTAAAAACACTAATCGACGGGAGGGAGAAGTACTATTATCTTGGTTTTTCACACTTTACCAGCACTGCTGCTGAGGTCCCGAAAGGAAAATTAAAAAAGCGATTAAGCCCGCGTTCCGCGCTTTCAATCAAAAAACAAATAAAGTTGGTAAGGCGATTCCCTAAAGCCAGATCTGTGTCTCGACGGGATGAAAAACGGCTAAAAAAGCGCCTCACCATAAATGCGGGCAAGAACATCAGCATATGGAGATAGGTCTTTCGCAATAAACTAACCGGATGATTACCGAATAAGTTAATTAATTCCAAGGTTGTAAAACGCCTGCACCCATTTTCTACTTCATCGTGTGGGCCGAATAAGCAATGCATACCCGGTTCGACCAGGAGGATAATTCCCCCGGGGCGGCAAACCCGGTAGGCTTCACGGGCTACCTTTTGTGGTTCTTTCACGTCACACTGATGGAGAAGATCAGAACAGACAACTATATCAAAACAATCACTTTTCAATGGGAGGAAGTCGGCATCTGAACAGACCCGATCCGGAGATCCATGCTTACAATAAGATAACGCCAGGAGCCGAAGATCCAGCAATACCCTGTGGACAGATCGTGGAATCTTGTCAGTCCCCACTCCGGGTCCGCAACCGATATCCAAAAGTCGAACGCGGGGCTTGAGATACGGCCGTAGCATATCCCGGATCAAGGCATAATGGACACGAAACCACCAGTGACGGTTCTGAAGCTGCACCATCTGGCTATATAAATTTTTATAATTTGCGGTCATTGTGCTTTCCGAAAACGCCAGAAATAACGAATTGTCTCTCTATAACGCATCCGCTTCCAATTTTTAAACCAAAAAAATAATCCCGCGTAACGAATTACTTTCAACGGGATGGGGATATATACCAACCATCGGAAATAACGATAGAACCGCGGAAAACGAACAAAAAAATAAAAGAGATACTGAATATTTTCAATAACCCTGAGCTTAGGAATCCTGCAGGCTGACTGGGTAAAATAATTGCTGGGCAGGTCCTCGGCTCTCAAATCCGGAGGGATGGCTTTATACTTAACGGCAATATTAAATATCTCTGTGTCCGGGTAGGGGATTAAAAAGCTGCTAAAAGGGTGATCAACACCCAATTCATGATAAAATTCCACCGTGCGGAAAGAATCGGCCGGGGTCTCCGTTGGGAAGACAAACATACTGGGACAATAAACTTCGATTCCTCGTAATTTGACCAGGCCGATCTGGCGGCGGAACTCCGCGTCAGTAAATGCCCATTTGTGATATATCTGCTTTCTCTTTTCCTCATTCCCGGTTTCGATCCCGAATTCGACGCTGGCGCAACCGGTTTCTTTCAGGAGATCGGCCATTTCTTCATCGATCGTATTCGGCCCAGCGGAACAGATATAGGGGAGACCAATCTCTTCCTTATACCGGGGCAGAAATTCTTTTACCCATTTCTTGTCATGAAGGAAAAGATCATCGATAAAAAATCCGGTCGCGGCATTGACATAGAATCGTCGTAATTTCTTTATTTCCCGAAGTGAAAAATCGACCGACTTCCTTCTCTGGACCGGTCCCAAGCCTTTGAAGATCCGGTTTAGACTCGAATTTACACAGAACGAACATGGATAGGGACAGCCCCGGGAGAAGATATACTGGAGTAAGGTATCCCGGGCCAGATCCGGATAGCGTTTGAAATAGATGGTCCGGTCTTCCGGATAATCGTCAAGGTTGGTGATCAAAGGGCGCATTTCATTGCGGTAGATCCTGTCCTGCCAGCGGATGTGGAGATTCCTTATTGAGGTAAGCGGTGGAGGATGAACAGTAAGCGGTAATCGGTAATCGGTGAGCGGTGACTGCTCACTGCTTACCGCTAACTGCTTACCGTCCTTTCCCGACTGCTCACCGCTTACCGCTAACCGCTTACCGTCCTTTTCCGACTGCTTACCCTTCCCCCCCGACTGTTCACCGTTTACTGATAACTGATTACCGCTACTTGCCGCCTGTAAGGCGCCAAGTAGCTCCACTACCACCTCCTCCCCCTCCCCCACACAGATCGCATCGATTTCAGGATACTCGTCTAGCAACGCGGGATGGATGGTCGGGTGGATCCCCCCGACCAGGAGAAAAGCATCCGGTACGGACTGTCTGATCCGGGGTAGCGTCTCGATCAGCCAGTTTACATCACTGGAACAGATCGTAACACCCACCACATCCGGCCCGGAGGCGGCAAGAACGTCCTCAAATTTCGCTTCTGCGTTCTCGATCAGGATATCGGCCTCATGTCCGGCGTGCTTCACGGAAGCGGTCAGCGACGCTATGCCCGGCAACGCGAAAATCTGCCGCTGGATGAATGTAATTTTCATGTATAAGTTTATCCTCCTCCGCAAACGCCATCGGTCATAGGCTTGCGCCTCCGCCGTAGCGGCTACGGCACTCTGGTGGATGGTTTCAACCGAAGAGTCCGAGCATTCAGCCTTCGTAACCGCAGTCTATTGCGGCGAAGGAGGCTGGTGAAGGCGTCACCTTAATGGGTACCACGCACATATGCGTGGAGTTCCGTTCATTAACCTGGGCTATCTATATTGCAAAACGAACTCATTATACGTTGTAATAACAAATTGGGAATAAAATAATGCACAAATCCGCTTTTTACAGTATTATACTGGTTGTCAATAATTTTTCCAAATCACCTTTTCTTGAAAACGAGAGAAATAATATTACTGATCGGAGTCTCTGTGCTAAGCATACTGCTTAGTATTGTCATTGCCCGATATGTCTTTGAGTTCTCCCCGGTGGACGTTGATTTATCGGCATTTCTATTCCAGGCCAAAGTCTTCGCCGGAGGGAGGCTGTCCATGCCGGCTCCGCCTAACTTTGGATTCGGGTCAACCCCGAATCTTGAGATCGCGGATGGCCGATGGTTCTCCGGTTGGCCGCCGGGAAGCGAACTTATTCTGGCGCTGGGGGTTTTGGTTCACGCTCCTTGGCTGATCCCCCCTCTCTTATCGGCCGCCATGCTGATCCTTGCTTATCTTGCCATAAAGGAAGCCTACAATGCGGTTACCGCACAAACTTATATCATCTTGCTACTAATCTCTCCGGCATTCCTGCTTATTTCCGGCTGCTGGTGGAGCGAGAATACCAGCAGGGCCTTTCTAGCCGGTTTTTTGTTATTTTTGATTAAATTTCTTAATCGATCAAAACCCGGATATGCGATTCTGGCCGGTGTTTTTCTCGGATTTGCGTTTCTTTCTCGAATTCCAAATGCGGTCGCGGTAGGGGGAATCGCAGGAATATTCGGTCTCTTCTACCTATGTTCAACTCATGACTATCCCCGAATTTTCCGGTTACTCGGTTACTTCTTGCCGGGTTTTGCGTTAATGTTGATTCTATGGCTGCTCTGGAACTATCACTGTACGGGAGATATGCTCAAGCCCAGTGATTTTACCACCCAGGTTCACGAAGGGTACGGATTCGGTTGGCGGGGAGCGGGGCCCGCTATCGATATCTCAAAAGACGGGTATTACTTTTCTCCGGAAATAGCGCTGCAAAGATTGCCCCGGCATACTCTCCCCTCAATCTTTTATAATACATTCGGCTGGGGGAAGTATCAAACAGAGTGTCCCCGGGGATTCTATTACTACCTTAAACTTCTGCCGGCTGCCTTTACCCTTTTCCTGATGATGGTACCTTTCTTCGCCAGGAATCGTTCAAAATGGGATCTTCTTTTTTTATGGATATTTCTCGGCTTCCTTGCCGTCAATTTTTTCTGGCATGATGACCAATCAATAGACGACTTCACCGCGGTCGGGGTCAGATACTATAATGAAGCGATTCTTCTGGGCATTATCCCGCTCGTCAGCAGGGGATTGATTATTACTTATAACAGGATATGTCAAAAGAAACTGGTGAGGATCCTCTTTTACCTCCTGCTGGCCGGACTATTTAGCAATACAATATTATCTCATCAGGATCAGTTCAGAAAATGGCGGAATCATGATTCGATTTTCAAAACCATCCCGAAGTTGGCCCGGGAATTAAATCTTAATCATGCTGTCATCTTCATCAAAAATCTGCCCAAAGCGCCTATCGGAGAGTATCCGTTCGTGAGCATTGAAAACGCCAATATTATCTATTATCGCCTGGGACCGGCACCGCGCTGGGGATTGATGGAGGATGAAAACTGGCAGGATGTGTACAGGCAATGGTTCCAGGGAAGGGAGGCTTATCTCTTTAAACCCGGCGATCGGGGGAAAGGGATACCTCAATCACTCACACTGCTTAGGTAAGTAATGATCACACCTTCAATTTTTTTATGGGGAACTATCAGTTTCTTGATCGCGCTGATGGTTCATATACTCATCTGGCGGTTTAAGAAGCCGCCCCGGGAAATGATGTGGCTGGTGGTAATATTTATCTTACTGCCGGGGATTATTTATTTTGGCATTGTACTTTCTTCGTTGTTTTCTTCCTCCCGTCAAAGCTGTTTTGCGCACCCTGATATTATTAATCGGATTTTAACTTTCATCTGGCACAGCGCTCTCTCTTCGGCATATATCATGACTTATCCCCCCATTCAGGCCGGTTGTCCTTCCTTAAAAATCATGCTTGCCATCTATTCATCACGAACCGCGGGGATGACAATAAAGGACATCGAGCGGATTTTTCCAGAAGATACTTTATTTTCTGACCGGTTTGATGATCTGATCGAGGACGGACTGATCTCCTGGAAATATGATGCCTGGGGAATCACCGGCACCGGGAGGTTGTTGGCACGGATCTTCCTCACTTACCGGCGGCTTCTTAAACTACCTATCGGAGAAGGGTAATGCTCAATAATACATCAACAGAACAGATCAGTTTTCTCCTCCTGGTTCTCTTTTCCTTCTTCGTCCCTTTCCTGGTCCAGTTGATTATTGTTCGCGGGTTAGGCCGGTACAAAGAAAAGTCACTGCGGCAGAAGGGGGCGATTATCAGCATCCTGATCGGATTCTTCCCGATCGGATTGTTATTTATTATCTGGTTCCTTCTCTTCGCAACTTGGGGCTGGATGGATTTTATCTGGTCTGGTTTTTATCTGTTCTTAGTCTATCTTCTCCTGGCTTATGTTTATTTCCACATTTTCAACATGAGTGAGACCGCCCGGCGGATCCGGATACTGGCCGAGGGGCATCAGGCGGGAAGGATCGTAAAAGACGAGATGATCCAGAATTATCCCGAAGAGCAGATGATCGCCATCCGGATTGATCGGCTGATCGCACTGGGAGAAATCAAATTGGAAGGTGAGCGGCACCTCGTCGATCGGGGGCAACTGCTCATCCCCGCCCGGCTGGTGTTCGCCTTCAGGAAAATTCTATTCCCCCATGAAAGAGAATCCGATTTATAAATAAATCGGATTCTCTTTCATGAGTAAAAGGCGCCCAGGCATTTCACGACGTATTGAATCTGATCTTCGGTCAGATGGTGATGGATGGGGAGGGATATAATTTTTTCCGCCTGAGTTTCAGCCACGGGGAAATCTCCCTTCTTGTAGCCATATTTCCGGGCTGCCTCCATCAGATGGATGGGGAGGGGATAATGGATCTTCGTCTCCACGCCTTTCTCTCCGAGAAAGGCAATTAATTCATCTCTTCTCTGAGCTTGAATGACATAAGTGTGAAATGATTGCCGGACAGCATCTCGCCGGGGGGGAATCTTTATCCATTTCTGCAAATCCGCCAACCCTTCATCATAGAGGGCCGCATTCAGATTTCGTTTTTCCGTCACCTCCCCGATGGTCTTTATCTGGAGATTCGCCACCGCTGCTTTGATTGAGTCAAGGCGGCAGTTATAAGCGAAGAAGCGTGCTTCATCCCGGTTCTTCAGACCGTGGTTCCGGTAGAGGAGAAGCTGTTGAAAATAATCCTCCGAATCGGTGGTGATCACGCCCCCATCGCCGCAAGTATTGAGGTTCTTCAGAGGATGGAGGCTGAAGGCGGAAAGATCCCCCAGTGAACCAACCTTCCTCCCGTTGATGGAAGCATCGACTGCCTGCGCGGCATCCGCCACCATAAAAAGACCGTGTTTTTCCACGATAGCCCGGATCTCATCCCTCCGGGCCGGGTTCCCGGTCAGGTGAACGGGAACGATAGCCTTCGTTTTCCCGTTGATAACGGGTTCTATCTTTTTAACGTCAATATTATAGTCATCCGCCACGTCTACCAGCCGGGGGAAGGCCCCGGTCTGAACAATCGCTCCCACCGTGGCCAGAAATGAGTTGGGAACCGTGATCACCTCGTCCCCCTCTCCAATTCCCAGAACTTTCAACGCCAGGAAGAGGGCATCGGTCCCCGAACTGACGCCGACCGCGTGCCGGACTCCGCAGAGTTCGGCGAAGTTCCGCTCGAACTCTTCCACAGCCGGGCCCATGACAAACTGCCCGCTGGAAAGGATCTCATCAATTACCCGCCGGACTTCCCGGTTCTCTTTGAATTGAGCCTTCAGATCTAAATATTTAACTTCCATTTTATTATTTTTTCTCCGAAAAAATAATAGTTAAAAACTTTTTTTTATACTCTCTCAACATTTAGCCCGAATTCTTCAGATGATGATATCTGGCGAAGATAAGCGGAGACGAATAAATCAACATTCCATTGGATGGCTGAAGAACCAAGAAATAATCTCATATTCTCTGCTTTGACTCGCTTCGTTCTTCCAATATAGCTTTACTGAGCGAGACATTATCAACCACCAACCTGGGACCTGTTTTTTTCCAGGACGGCGACTGACTCCTACTAATCGGCCGAACTTCTGCAACCGGCTTACCATAACGACTGACTATTATCCTCTCTCCGTTTTCCACTGCATCAAAATAATTCCCAGTATGCTGCCTAAATTTAGTTGCAGTAGTTTTAATCATATCCAATCTCTACTTACTTGCACTATCCATCGCCTATTTCCAACCAAACAATGAAAAAATAACTGGGGGGATTTAACCCACCAAGGAAAATATTCATGTTTCAAGGCAGGAATATCTAACCAGGATTTATCTCAATACCCTGGCGGCGGGCAAGATCAATTAAGGGAGAGCACCCTTCATTGTCAAATTCTCGCGTTCCTACGGCAATCGGTTCAATCCGGGGATCTATCTTTCTGCTATGCAACTTGGAAGGATCTCCCTAATTGCCTAAAGTCTTCTACTTCTTGACGTTCTAATTTATTTCTGATCTCCTCAAATCGACGGACTGTTTCTTGCGAATATAGACGCTCTCCGCAACTGAGGCAAACCTCAGCACGCACTTTGATCACTGCGACATTAATACCGCCCCGTAATAATTTTTCCACAGTTTTCTCTACCATTTCGTCCCCACATACGGGACATTTTGGGAAAGGGATCATATCACTTCCTCCTTTTTCGCCAATTAATCCACAGTCTTGGATCAGGTCGATAAACAGTAATCAAAACAGCCCATTTGTTCTGTTTATTGTACCCCCACACGCTATGAATCGGTTCTCCGCTAAAAGTTCGACCAAATACCAAACAACTTGGGTAAGGTCTATCATCAGGGTAATCTTTGATTATTTCCCCCTGAACTACTGAATAAAATATTTCATCGAATAACAGATTGTCAATATGAGCCTCTTCATCTGCATGGTCAGTAATCCGAATTCGATTAGACCAAATTGATTCTACTATATTTCTTATTTCCATTCATCCAACCATATCGTGCCTTTTAGAGGCTTTTAGATTAACCGGGAGTAATCTCAATACCCTGGCGGCGGGCAAGATCAATTAAGGGAGAGCACCATTCATTGTCAAATTCCCGCGTTCCCACGGCGATCGGTTCAATCCGGGGATCTATCTTCCTGCGCAGACGCCAGATAGTATCAAGAATTTTACAGGTTTTAGATTGATCAAAGAGAGGTGAAATCACCAGAAGATCAAGGTCACTCTCGTCTGTGTAATCCCCTGTCGCATATGAGCCAAAAAGAAGCCCTTTTTCGACTGGTATACCGGTATCGACCAACAATTTCAGATATCGGCTTAATTTATTTATAATTGATCGCGAAGCCATTGGTAAAGTTCTCCAACTTTGGTCAACTTTTTTCTTGCTTCGGCTTGATCGGGCACGGGAGTTAAAGGATCCGGATATCTTCCCGCAATATTAAAACGATCAAATTCCTCTAAAAAGTCGAGCTGTTCTTCTGATACTTTTAACTAGGTTTTATCCGCCAACCTGATCAGAGAATGTATTCTGAGAACAAAATCTGTGGTCGCTTTGCAAATATGTGCTTTCAGTAATTTTTCCAGAGAGAGATGAATAAAAAATAATCCGTTTATTAAAATTCTGGAACACTAAATTAATATACGCTTGAAATATCCACTGTCAAGTTTGAATTTCGATAATAGGTTTCAGTTCAAATAAAAATCCCGGACGCAATGAATCACATACTCCATCTGCTCTTCCGAGAGATGTTGGTGGACGGGCAGCGTGATCAAGGATCGGCACTGAGTCTCGGTCCGGGTTTCATATATAAGTTACCACTCTCTTTCCTGGGTGACACCATAATTGATTCTTTTATACTCCCTTATTTCTTCTACCCGTTTAAGTTCGCCACGTATTGTAAAATATCGTATCATATCATCCATAATCTCCAATTTATCTTCTTTTTCTAATGTGTCGGGGCTTATTATTCTGACGCCGTTAAAATACCCGGATTTTTTCAGTCTTTCTACGTTTTTACCGTTATTAACTAAATTTAGACCCGTTACCGTCATATAGGCGACCAGCGAATACAGGCTGAATAAAATAAACCCTTTCCTTAACAAAGGATATCGGCCGGATTCTCTTAGATACCAATCAGAGCTTTTTAATGGGCGAACTCTTAGATGGATAAATGGCAATAATAAGAATATAATCAATAGTAAAGGTAAACAAAGTTTTAATTTCAAAGCAATATCTTTACACCCCAACAACGCCGGAAAAATAGGGGCACCGGGAAGATCCTTTAATCTTTGCATCAATGTCGTCCCCTCCCTGACATGCCGTAAGAGATCTCCAGTCATCGGCTCGCAACTTATGATTAAATTCCAGGTTATAAAGGCAAGAGACAGGGCAATAAACAAAATTCGCAGGAAGATATTGCGTTTGGGAAATGCACGTGCAAAGAGCAAGACTAAAATCGGCAATTCCGTGAGTAATTTCCGGGAAGCATTCAATCCTCCTCCCCCTTCATGGGACAAAACCAGGAAACTGATCTTTATCCATAAAACTATTCCCAGGATAAATATAAAGCAATCACGGTATTTTTTTTTGTCATCTGGACGAAACCAGTTTTTTGCCAGATATATTGATACCAATATAAAACCTGCCAGGCAAATCCACAGAACGGGTGTCTTATAAAAAATACCTCTATAGGAATGGAAAAGCTTATCCCAGATATAATAATTCCGGATATTTGTTACACCCAACTCTCCAACTCGAACAACTCCGTATTTCAAATAATCGTTTATCCCCTTTAAAAATAAGCCGGGCAGCATGCCTATAATAAAATACATCCCGTGTACCCAGCGTACTTTCTTCCCGATAAGGAGAACGATATAAATAAACGCAATGAAAATTATCTGAAACCATAAATCGACCTTGATAATCAAACAAATAGAAAAAAATACGCCATACAAAAACCAGTCCCATCTTTTCATCTCCATTGCCCAGCTGGCTATCCAGATAGAAAGAATCGAAAATAATATCGCTATAATATTTGCATTCCCCGGATGATAAACAGTGTAATATAGAAACGGTGTAGCCAAGACAATTACCATGGTTGACCAGAGCGCGATTCCTTGACTAAAAAAAATTCGGCAAAGAAAGTAGGTTAATACCGCCGCCAGGAAACCAAAACAAATAGTACTAAATGACAATACACACCATGCTACTTTTTCCGTTCCGAGTTCTTTGATCATTAAGATATTGGTGGCGGCCGAGACCCCAGATACTACTTTTCCATACAGATAAAAAGGTACCCACATAATAATCCCGCCGTGACTATGAAACCCGGGGAAGTTGTATGTTTTAGAAACACCTTTTGTTCTATAACAATAAGGCTCATCACGAAAGCGCGGTATATTTAATCCGCTGATTTTAAAATCGGCAAGATTAAGGTCCCCATCTTCAACGATACTATGGGTATAGGCATAATAAATCGGCATATCCGGGCCATAAAAATTCGTATTAAAAGAGAGAAATAAATACAGGAAAAAAAGTACACCTACCGTGATCACGACCTTTATCTTCATATCCTGAATATTTGTATCTGCCTTGTAACTAATATTTTATTGCATATAACCCAAAGACTTGAGTTTCTCAAGGCTCTTTTTATCCGGGGAAACCATATACTGAAACCTCTGTTCCGAATCCAGAGATCGGAATTTGGTTAATTTCTCTTTTAATATAATAATGATATCCGCGCGGTGGGAAGCCACATTATTCAGTTCTTCCGGATCGGCTAACAAATTAAATAATAGATACTCCGGGGCTTTCCGGGGCAGAATAGAACAGATCATCTTCCAATCGGGTGTCCTCACCGAATATAATTCCGCTTTATCCCATCTAAGAAAAGGCATCAAGGTTTCCGCATAAGAATAAGATTCCTCGCGATCTTTCACCCCCCGAATAAACGGCAAAAGATTTTTTCCCTGCAGGCCGACTGGGCGAGGTATCCGGAGCATTTCCAGAATGGTGGGCATAATGTCCACACTATCGATCTGAAATGGATAATTCCGGGGAGGGAACTGCCCTGCTGGGTCTCTTACCAGCAGAGGGATAATCAATTCCTGATCATAAAGATGCGAGCCGTGATTCTTGTAGCCATGTTCGTCAAGACCCTCTCCATGGTCAGAGGTGATTACCATGATGGTGGTCTCTTCCAGGCCGCTCCGCCTCAAATAATCAAATAGATACCCCAGGCATTCATCCACAAAGCTGACTTCACCCAGGTAATTTTCTCGGGCTCCAGACCCACGGAAATCTGGGGGGGGATAATATGGTATATGCGGATCATAATAATGCAGCCAGAGAAAAAATGATCTTTTTTTGTTCTGCTCCAGCCAACGCAGTCCCTGGAGAGTAATCTCGTCTGCCGTCCTCTCAAAAGTATCGACATCGTGCCCCTGCCAGTGTTCCGGAACAGGTTCCTCCTCATCAAGGGGATACGGGGGCGCCTTATGAAAAGAATCGTCATAATAATCGAAACCCTGATTCAAACCGAACCGGTGATCGAGGACAAAAGACCCTACAACGGCGCCCGTGGAGTAACCATGCTCTTTAAGGATCTCGGCCAAGGTACTCACGGAATCGGAAAGAACAAAGGTTCCGTTTTCCCGAATTCCGTGGGAAGGCGGATAGAGCGAGGTAAAGATAGTACAATGGGAAGGAAGGGTAACCGGGATATGGGTAATCACCAACGGGAAGACCAGACTTGATTGTGCTAACCGGTCAATGTTGGGAGTTATATTCTTGCTGCCCCCGCAACATCCAAGAGCATCGCTGCGGCAGGTATCTATAACCACCATAATCAAATTCAGCTTTTCCTGACCGAGATCGCCGAAAAGCGCCGACTTTTGAACGATAGTGCGGATTTTTTTTATATTCTGATCGATCTGAAAATACTTGATCTTGTTTCTGAACAATACCCTCCCCTGTCGGATCAAGGAGATAACCTGACTCGATCGAAATAAATATACACATCCAAGGATAACAACCAATCCCATGACAATGAAAATTGCCCGGGTTCCTTTTCTCGATGGCTGTTTCATTACCTTATTTCTATCAGGATCCGTCTACATCATTACATTGCCAAGCTATAATCACGGCCATTGTTTTAATCAACATAATATTCCCGGACACATTGAATTACATATTCGATCTGGTTGGGAGAGAGATGTTGATGAACGGGGAAGGTGATCAAAGATTTACACTGAGCCTCGGTCCGGGAGAGATCGGTCTTTCCAAACAGAGGATTCTGGTCAAGGGAGGCTTGCTGGAGATGCATCGGGATCGGGTAATGAACCTTGGCCTCTATCTCCCGATCAATCAGATAGTCCAACAGTTTATCCCGGCCCTCGACCAGAACCATATACATATGATAGACATGGCGGGCTTCCGGGCGACGCGGGGGAAGAGTGATGTATTCGGAAAGCTCCGGAGAAGCAAACGCTTCGTCATATCGTTTCGCATTTGCTATCCGTCGGTCCGTAATCTCATCTATCTTCGGATAGAGGTAATTCCCCACGATCGCCTGGATGGTATCGAGTCGAGCATTATACCCGAAGATCTCCACCTCATCCCGGTTCTTTAAACCATGATTCCGGAGCAGTAGAATCTTTTGATAGATATCTTCCGAATCGGTGACAATAAATCCACCGTCACCCCAGACATTCAGGTTCTTCAGGGGGTGAACGGAGAAAGCTCCGCCCGCTCCGAATGTTCCGGCATGCTTACCATTAATCTTCGCGCTGATCGCGCAGCAGGAATCTTCAATCACTGGGAGGTTGTGCTTCTCCGCGATTGCCAGAATCTCTTTCATGTGGGCGGGGATCCCCGAGTAATGGACCGGCATAATCGCCCGGGTCTTCTCCGTTATCGATTGCTCGATCAATCCGGGATCCATAGTAAAATCATCGAGAACATCAACAAAGTAAGGCCGGGCGCCGATTGCGACGATCGATCCTATGGTGGCCACAAAGGTCTGGGAGACGGTGATCACCTCATCCCCCTCCCCTACACCGACCGCCTTTAAAAGCATCGAGAGAGCAATTGTGCCGGAGGAAGTGCCGAGACAATATCTTGCTCCCGTGTACCGGGCCATATTTTCTTCAAACTCTTCCAGTTCCGGACCGAACGTGAACTCGCAGCGGTCAAGTTGATCGCGGAAGGCCCGCAGTATCGGTTCTGGATCACTGAATTGATCCTTGAGATAAGAATAAGGGACTTCCATATTATCGCTCCTTCACTGTTTATAAAACCGGTTCTTGGTCAATTTAGGGAGAATCAAAGGCAAAATCTACTTCGGCGGGGTCGATTCGAATCATCTCAAAAATAGCGGCGATAAGTTTACCGTCTTTGCCAGCTCGTTGGGGGTTAAAAAATTCCCACACTATTTTATTGCCGGGAGTGACTTCAAATATTCGCCCACTTCTGCTTTCCGTAATCAGTGTATTACCATTCGGCAGTCGTTGGCACGACCCGCAATCTTCGGTATAGAAATTATTATTCGCATCACCGCGATAGGCCCAGATAATTTCCTGAGTAAGCGGGTTGAATTCGATCACCTTTGACCTGCCGTTATTTCCCCTATTATCAAAGAGGAGCAGATTCCCGTTTTCTAACTGTGTTGGCTGATGCTGAAAAACCCACATACCTGTCTGCGCCCAGGTAATTATCTCTTTTCCCATATCTACAATGGCGATGAGATCTAAATTCGGGATTGATATCAAAGCATGTCCCTTTTTAAACATCGGCACTTTATCCATTACAGAGCCGTCTAAAATTTCCACAGTATTAGTATGAAAAATCTCGCCTTGATTTCTAAGCTTCCCCAAAATCGCGGAGGAATAATCGGATTTGAGAAAACAATCCAATATTGATACGCTCTTGATTTCACCCCCCCCGGTATCCAGGATAGTAATGTCATCAGTCATGATGCATCCCTCAATCTCAATTCCCGGATACTGTTTGATTTTCCGGCTGGTCAGGATATAAATTCTCCCGTCTTCTGCCACTTCCAGGTCATGGTGAGGAAATTTTTGAAATTTCCACAATATCCGGGATTTTGGATTGAGTTTAACCAAACCCGATTTCTCCAGGCTTTGTCCATCGACTATCGCTAAAAGCGAACCGTCTTTCTCAATATATGCCCGTCGAACAATCAGATTTTCTCCCTCCTCAGGTTCAAATCCGACATCGGCGGGGGTTATCTTCCACTCATGGATTATATTCCCCTCCATATCCATTAACTTCACCTGCGGCGAGACGCCGGAACAATATAAGTTCAAACCGGGATACGCAGACTTTTTATCGTAAACGGTAACCCCTGTTTTCCTTGGAGCGGTTCTGTATCCGCTCAGGTATGGAAGAGTCTTCAGACCGGCCAGGGCTTCATTCCTTTTCCCCGGTTTTTGGTCCCCTTTCCCAGCCTCTGATTGGGTTCCGGCCGTTATGATAAAAATTGCCGCCGCGGCTAAAAAACAGACGGATGCCCCGATCACCCTTCCTGTCATGACTCTCATAAACAACGCAGCGATTCTCATCTTCGCCTTATATTTCATTCAAAATGAATTTTTATCATAATGACATAATTATTTCATCCCGCATAAAATGGCAGAGAACAAAAATAATTATCCCCCGGTTCTTAAAAGACTACTTATATAAAGCAAGTTCGGCCATCGAGAGAAATCGTTCCGATTCTCCGGCGAAGCCGTCATATATCATCAGTCTATAGTATCGATATGCCCGGGGATTTTCAAAGTCCCATCGCCGCCAGGCGTTGGAACGGGGTGCTTCCCGCTGTTCAACATCTCCGACCCGTTCCCAGCTCTTGCCATCCATACTGCCCATCAATTTCGCGTGGCGGAAAAACCATTCCGGGTGGTCCCGGCGGGGACGGGCAGCCAGCGCCCGGACCACTCCTGCTCTTCCTTCTCCAAGATCGGCCACCACCCAGGTAGGTTTATCTACTCTGCACTTGACCACCTTCCAAAAACTATTTTCTTCGTCATCAATAAGA
>Ga0307929_1001859_pt1 | contig 14808 bp, 8 predicted proteins | sample AceLakmetage1330_FD_203160 | JGI IMG/M metagenome (GOLD analysis project Ga0307929, IMG submission 203160) | Saline water microbial communities from Ace Lake, Antarctica - #1330 | ecosystem: Environmental > Aquatic > Non-marine Saline and Alkaline > Saline | place: Antarctica: Ace Lake...
TATTAAAAATGGAACTAACAACAAAAATGTACAAAAAAACGGCAAAGAAAGCCATTGCCGACCCGATTCTGCAATCCGCCCTGTCCGGATTACAGGGACGTCTGGGTCCTGCCACGGCATCTCTTTACAAAAATCAGCCAGAAGGCCCTGACCTGCGTGCCAAAGCCCACGCCTATCGCAGAAAGGCCGTGGATAATCTGGATATTATGCTTGTCACCCTGGCTGAAAAGATAAGGCAAAACGGCGGAGAGGTTCATTTTGCAGCCACCGCCAGTGACGCCGTGGCCATCTGCCTTGATATTGCTGAGAAAAACAATGTCAAACACGTGGTCAAGGGAAAATCCATGGTCACCGAGGAGATCGGTCTGAACCGTGCCCTCATGGACAAAGGGATCGAAGTCAATGAAACCGATCTTGGAGAATATATCATCCAGCTGGCCGGTGAAAAACCCTCCCACATTGTTGCCCCGGCCATTCATAAAACCCGGAAAGAGGTGGGGCAACTTTTCACGGAAAAACTCGGAACCCCTTACACGGACGATCCTCCGACCTTGACCTGGGATGCCCGGCAGGCCCTCAGAAAAAAATTCATGGCGGCAGACATGGGGGTTTCTGGATGCAACCTTGCCTGTGCGGAAACCGGCCACATTACAACCGTGTCAAATGAGGGGAACATCCGCATGGCCACCACCTTGCCCAGGGTTCATGTGGCCTTTATGGGCATGGAAAGAATCGCAGCCAACCTGGAAGAACACCAGGCCATTTTAAGGCTCATGTCCATGGGAGCGGCAGCCCAGCAGATCGGAGGGTATGTCAGTTATATCGGTGGCCCGGCCGCACCGGATCATGCCGATGGCCCCGCATCCTTTCATTTGGTGATCTTGGACAATGGCCGGTCCAGAATCCTGGCTGATGAAGAATTCCGGGAAATGCTCTGCTGCATCCGGTGCGGTGCCTGCCTTAACGTGTGTCCGGTTTACGGTAAAATCGGCGGGCACGCCTATGGATCCGCATATACAGGACCCGTGGGGGCAGTTGTCACCCCTTTGCTGGGCGGAATCAACGAGGCCAGCAATCTCTGCCAGGGTGAAACCCTTTGCGGTGCTTGTCGGGTTGCCTGTCCCCTGGAACTCAACCTGCCCAGAATGCTCCTTGCCCTTCGTGCCAAACTTTCCGAAGGAGACTCCCGCTGGGATGTAAAGCCCAAAAGCCGACCTGAAAAAATGCTCTTCCAAATCTGGAGTCGGGTTAACTGCAACCGCAAATTTTACGATATTTTACTGAAACTGGGCCGGTTGATTCAAAAGACCATGCCATCCAGCAATAAGATGATAAGGCGACTGCCCTGGCCCTTTAGCGGATGGACCCGGAGCCGGGATATGAAACCCCTGGCCGAAAAAACCTTTATGGAACTATGGAAAAAGAATCAGGGAGGAAAATTCTAATGGATCCGGAAAAACAATTTATCAACACCATCAGAACAGCTCTGGGCCGACCCGGAAACCAGCCACCTGCCACTCTTTTTACCACGTCCCCCTCCCAGGAAGAAAAAATTCTTCTTGAGAAAATCAACACCCGGACACACCAGGAGAGAGACGCCTTGATTGAGCAGCTCCGACAGACCGTTCCTTCCCTCCACATGGATTTGCACCTTGAAGCAAGCATAGAGGAAACAGCCCGGGCTATTGGACGGTTGATCATTGAAAAAGAACCGGAATGGGGAACCAGCAAAAGCGTTGTCTGCTGGGATCATCCCCTGATCAACCAGCTAAAACTTTCCGAGATCGCCGAACTCAGGCAGATCCCCATCCATAATACAAAATTTGACGGTAAAGATCCGCAACGGAAAAAGGAAATCCGCAGCCAGGTGGAAGCTTCGTTTATTGGCATCACCTCTGCTGACTATTGTATTGCCGCCACCGCCACCCTGGCCATGAAGACCCGTCCCGGACATGCCCGATCCGTATCGCTGGTGCCATCCATCCATGTGGCGGTGGTCAGGGAAAAACAGCTCCTGGCCGACCTTAGGGAACTCTACACCCTTTTAAAATGGGATGAAGCAGAGCAAAAAGAGGGGCTGACGTGCAATCTAACGCTGATTTCAGGGCCGAGCAAAACCGGTGACATTGAACTTGTCATGGTCCATGGTGCCCACGGCCCGAGGGAACTCCACCTCTTTATCATCACCGAAGCTGAATTGTCCGATTAATTGTTGTGCCGGTAATCTGTGGCGGTTGCGGGTGGTGAGAGCCGTTGAAGTTTTCACCCCCCCTCAACCTTTGGTTTCTGGAAATCATGTTGCATTATTGTTTGACAATAAATCTCACAAATTGGTATAAATAAATTTTGCAGGCTATTTATGCAGCAACTCAAATCAGGATGATTGATCAATACCTTCGCCAATTTTATTTTGGTCTAAATCTCAATCTATATATTGCAATTTTATTACCATAATGGAACAATATATGGTGCTTTGATTGCCAAATTTCAAATCGATTTTGAATTTGGCGAAGGTATTGAAGATAAATTCATTTACCCCACAGGAGGAAAAATCATGAAAAGACTGTCTGTAATTTTATCTTTGTCTATCCTGCTTATCATGGCGGGCTCCGTAACTGCCAAAACAACCTTTATCAGCATTGGTACCGGTGGAACAGGTGGTATTTACTATCCCTACGGAGGTGGGGTTGCAGAAATATGGTCAAAGTACGTGGAGGGAATAAAGGCTGTTGCCGAGGTAACCGGGGCCAGTGTGGAGAATGTCAAATTGGCACATAAAGGTGAAACCGTTATCGGCGAAGTAATGGGAGATGCTGCCGTTGCAGGCTACACCGGCGGTGGGAAATTTAAGGGCAAAAAACACAATATCCTCTCCATGGCCATCATGTATCCAAATGTTCTCCAGGTTGTAACCCTTAAAAATAGCGGGATCACCAATGTTGAGCAGGCAAAGGGAAGAAATATCTCAACCGGAAGCCCGGGAAGTGGAACCAACCTGATGGGGGAAGAAGTTTACAAGGCCCTTGGCATGCCATTGAGTGCCTACAAGGACAGCAGGCTCTCCTTTACCGAAAGTGCCAATGCGCTAAGGGATGGCACCATTGATATTGGTTTCTGGTGTGTGGGACCAGGTACCAGTTCTATTCTGGATCTTGCCACAACCCATGAAATTAGCATACTTCCCTTTACCCCGGATCAGATCAGTACAATACTTGCTTATAACAAGACCTACTCTTCCGTTGAACTGCCGGGCGGCATATATAAAGGTGTTGATGAAAATGTATCCACCATTGGGGTGTGGAATGTAATGATCTGTCAGAAATCCCTTGATGTAGATTTGGTTTATTCCCTGGTAAAGGCCCTGGATGAGCACAATGATTATCTGCGAAAAATCCATCCCCTGGCTTCATTTACCACCCCTGAAAATGCCGTAAAGTACGCCCCCATTCCCCTGCATCCCGGGGCTATAAAATACTACAAGGAGAAAGGGTTGACGATTCCTGAAAAGTTGATGCCATAGGTGATGAAGACGGGCGCATTCTCATTTTCCCGACCCATGTAAGATCTCAATAACCCAGGGTGATAAAGCCTGCTTACCCTTTAAACACCTGGTGCTCTTCAAAAGAATGGCCTGAATGCCCGGACTTATTGAGAACTTACCGACCCATCATATAACCCATTGATTTAATTGAGTCACCATCCATTGATACAAAATGAAATATCTTGATAAATCAAAAAGTTGGATCTCCAACCGGGAAAACGGGAATACCCATGAAGACAGTGGTCTGGCAAAAAAAACAAATTTTTTTCTGCGTTGCAATTTTAATTGGTTCACTGGTGTTGACAGCATGCCTTGTTTCTGGTCAGACTGAACTTAGAATTACATGTGTAGAAAGGGGCAGGGTACTTCTGGTTCTGCCCCTGGAAACCGATGAACGTTTTACCCTTCATTACTACCATTCAGTTGAAAATACGCCTATTTGGGAAGTTCACAGTGTGGATAAAAAGGGCCGTATTTACATCGAAGAAGAACGCTACTTAAGGTTTGGTGCAGGCATGGGACGAATGCAGGGTGTGGGGAATCTGGTGCGGCGTGGCCCCCACGATGTAATTGAAAATATGCACCTTCCCACAGGCAATTTTATTTTGCGGGTGGGAAGCCCTGGTGTGGATCATACAATTTTCTGGCGGGATACAACGTGTAATCTTTCACTTATGGTCCCCCACAAAGCAGTAAAATTTACCGCAAATGCCCAAAGTTTTGCATACAAACTATGGCGCTCTGTTTTCCCCCATGCGTTGACCCCTGCACCAGGAGCTGGTAATGTCTGAAAAATCAATAAATATCGCAAGCGATACCACGGAAACCGAGACGATAATTAAGATGCCAAATATAAATAACAGCCTCAATACAAAGAATAACATCAATACATCAATGGCCACAATTGTGACTATCATCGCCGTAGGCCTTAGTCTGTATCAACTTTACACCGCCGGCATTGCCGCCTTAACTGCACTGGTTCAACGCTCCATTCACCTGGGGGCGATTTTGAGTTTAACATTTCTCCTCAAACCTGCATTTCCCAGCGTTGATAAGGAAAAGGTGAATTTCTGGTTTGTCTTTGACTGGATTCTTGTGTTTGCTTCGGTGTACTGTACTGCCTACATCTGCTACAACCTGAACGATATATTTGAACGGCAGGGGGATTGGCTCACAAGTGATCTTGTGGTCAGCCTTGTGGGCCTTTTCCTTGTCCTTGAGGCATGCCGTCGCGTCATCGGGTGGATTATGACAGGAATCTGCATAACGGGAATTCTCTATGCCATGCTTGGGCCTTATATGCCCGAGTTGATAATCCATAAGGGGTACAGCATCGAGCGAATTGCCACAACACTGTGGCTTACAACAGAGGGCATATTCGGGCTTCCCATTGGTGTTGCGGCAACCTTTGTATTTGTCTTTGTATTGTTTGGTGCCATACTGGAGACAACGGGGGGGGGTGCTTTTTTTATTGATCTGGCCTATGCATTGACCGGTAGATTTGCAGGGGGCCCTGCAAAGACATCGGTTATTGCTTCGGGGTTCATGGGCTCTATTTCCGGGTCGGCTGTGGGGAATGTTGTGGCCACGGGATCATTTACAATTCCCATGATGAAAAAAGTGGGATACCGCCCCCATGTGGCGGGGGCCATAGAGGCTGCCGCATCCACAGGAGGGCAGTTGATGCCACCCATCATGGGGGCTGGTGCCTTTCTCATGGCTGAATTTACCAATACCAGTTACCTCACCATCATTAAGGTGGCATTGGTTCCAGCCATCATGTACTATGTTACCCTCTTGTTTTTTGTCCATTATGAAGCAAAAAAGAATGGCCTTAAAGGGCAAACCAAAGAAAAATTGCCAAAGGTTCTGGCAGTTCTTAAAGAAGGACTCCATTTTATCATCCCGGTGATTATACTTATTTATGTCCTTATGCAGAATTATTCACCCATGATGGCTGGATTCGTTGCCGTCATGAGTACACTCATTACAAGCTTGATTGCGAATGGTGTCAGTTGGGGGATGCAGCCTGGAGGCGCGACGATTGGAAAGCCAAAAAAAATCAGTCTGGGTGCCTTTGTAAAAAAAGAGATAAAACTCATACTCCTGGCCTTTGAAAACGGATCCAAGAACGCTGTTATGGTTTCCGTTGCCTGTGCTGCTGCTGGTATCATTGTCGGGATGGTAACCCTCACGGGAATGGGGCTTAAATTTTCAAGTCTGGTCATTGAGCTGAGTTTCGGAATTAAAGCCCTTGCCATTATTTTAATTGGTGTTGCCTCCCTTGTCCTTGGGATGGGACTGCCTGTAACGGCAAGCTACATTGTACTTGCCACCCTTGCCGGACCTGCCCTGATGGACATGGGAGTTCCCATCATGGCGGCCCACATGATCGTTTTCTGGTATTCCCAGGATGCCAATGTGACGCCTCCTGTGAGCCTTGCCAGTTTTGCCGGGGCCGGTGTTGCCGGGGCAAATCCCATGAGGACTGCTTTTACATCGTGGAAACTTGCCAAGGGAATTTATATTATTCCCATTATTATGGCCTATCGCCCCCTCCTTGGTATGGGTAAGAACTATGAGCTGTTCCACTGGGAAGTTTGGGTGACCATGGGGGTGACCATGCTTGGGCTGATAGCGTTTGCATCTGCGCTGGAGCGTTATTTTTTCAGAAAGGCAACCATTGTAGAAACGATTCTATTTTGCGGGGCCGCCTTTACTCTGTTCTGGCCTTCCTATATTACAGATATAATAGGGGTTCTAATGTTTGGCTGCGCCCTTGTTCTTCAAAAACGCTTTAACCCTTATGGGGAAACAATGAACAAGGAAATAGAAGACCCATGTCGTTAATAAATCCAACTTTAATGGAAAAGTATAATGCCCTGCCTGATCTTGAAAAAAAGATCTTGCAGATTCTTTCCATCTCCTATGCCAGGGTGACCCAGACCCAGTTACTTGCCTGTCTTGTGGCGCTTAACATAAAAACAGAAGACGGTAAATGCTTTGATTCCGGAACAAAAACCGCCATGTTAAAGCTGCTTCGCAATTCCCTTGACACCCTTCTGGGAGGAGATTTGTTAAAGGGAAAAAGCCGCAGCATCCTTTTGATAGAACGAGCTTACGTTGAAGTCTTAACACGACACTTCGTTGCCGAAAAAAAATTCATAGCCATGGCGGGCACCCTTCAAACAGCATTGAATCTCACAAAAGAAGGTTTTTTCCAGGAATCTTCCCTGTCCATGGATCAACTGATTGCTGGAATGCGGATTCTTTTTTATCAGGAAAAGGTGGCCCAGGCCATTGAACTTTATGAAAATTTTATCAACCGTGTCTCTGATCGGGAGACAATTCACATGGTGTGGGAATGGATCTGCTGTTGCCCCTTTGATCCAGACTGGTTTCGACTCTTACCACCAGATATCCATACACATTTTCTGGAAGCACCTTTTCTCCGGGATATGGCAGGTTGGCGTAAAAACGATTCCCGTGCCAATTACCTGGAATCCCTTGTAATTGAGGGATCTGAAAACTGTGAATCAGATCTTGAAGCTGCGGTATTGGAAAAATGGATGCTCACCGGTCAACAGGATCATCTGGACACCTGGCTTAAAAAATATGGAAAAACCCCCCAACACCTTGAGAACAGCTTGTGTCTCCAGGGATGGGTGGCTTTTTGTAAGGGAAAAAATGCCAAAGCCATCTCATTGTATGAAAAAGCGTTGGATCTTTTGAATAAAAGGACAAAGGGGAAAAACAAAGTTTTTTTCAGCCAGTTCATGGGGTTCTTTTATATCCTGGCCCTGATTAAGGAAGGCAATGAGGAGACCTTTTTCAAAGCAAGGGCGTGTCTGGCAATGGGAATGAGTCGAGAATACAGTTTTGAAAAAATATGTGACTTATTTGGCGGGCTTTTGGATTATCTGCAAGGCAACTCCAGGGGGGCGGATAAAATTCTTAGCCAGCACATTTGGAGCAGTTTCATGAATCGTTCCACAGAAGATCTGGTTCCCAGTTTTTTTACCTTTTTTGCTTATTTTTGGGTGGACAGAGAAGAGGCAAAAAAAGAGTTTGAAAAGATAAAAAACCTTCATAAGCTTGCAAAGGAGAATCAATATTCCTGGTTTGCCGGAGAACTTGAGGGCCTTATCCAAAGTTTGTCCCAAGCTGACTCCAAAACCGCCAAAAAAAAGAATCCTTCCTGCCTGGTGGGGCTCACCCAAGAGACAAAGGTCTGGGAGCACACCTTAAACGCGCTGCTCGCCTTGAATAAAAAATCAGTCCCTGGAAAACGGGCGCATCAGCCGGAACAAGATCAGGATCAACGCATGGCATGGTTCCTTGATTATGATAATAACGGAGAGTGCGATATCAGCCCCAGGGAGCAAAAGAGAAATGCCAAAGGCGTTTGGACAAAAGGACGACCTGTTGCCTTAAAACGATTGTGTGATGATATAAGAAAATTTGCTTACCTGACAGCCCAGGATAAAAAAATTTGTGGTCATATCTATGAGCATAGTTACAAAGACGGGTGGTACACCAATGTGGAATATATTTTTGATGAAGAATATATGCCCGATGTTGTGGGCCATCCCTTTCTTTTTTTAGGCGATGGAACCACCCGCATGGAGTTGGTTACTGGAAAGCCTGAACTTACTATTTCAAGAAAGGCCAAAGAGCAGTTTACCCTTGTTCTGTCCCCCCAACCCCGGCGTTATTTTGAAGGAAAATATGTAATTGTGCAGGACACACCCACTCGAATCAAGTTGGTGTCACTGGACGCAAAATATCAATCCATTGCCGATATCCTGGGCAAGGAGGCCTCCTTTCCGGCATCTGCGAAAGATAAAATTGTCCAGGTAATGGATTCACTGGCAGGGGATATCACCATCCACTCGGACATAGAAGGGGGAAGTGACAGTGTTGCAGAGGCAAAAGCAGATTCAACCCTCCATGTTCAACTTTCTCCCCTGGGACAGGGACTGAAGTTGTCCATGGTGGTTTGTCCCCTTGGCGAAAATGGCCCCTCTTATCCCCCGGGCAGCAAAGGGAAAAATGTCATTGCCCAGGTGAATGGCATCCAGATGAAAACCACAAGGGATCTTGAAACTGAAAAAGAGCTGGCAATCAGTTTGATCAATGGGTGTTCAACCCTGGCAAGCGCCGACGAAAATCAGGGGGAATGGCATTTTCCCGGAGTGGAAGCGTCCCTGGAATTGATACAGGAATTGGGGGCAAGGGAAGAAGGCGTTGTGATTGAATGGCCCGAGGGCAAACCCTTTGAGCTGGTGGGCAACGCATCGTTTAACAATTGTAATCTCAACATCAAAGGGGGAGAAGATTGGTTTGCCATGACAGGCCAGGTGGTGGTGGATGAACACCTTACCCTGGAGATGGGCATGCTTTTGGAATATCTTGAAGAAAACACCTCTCGATTTCTGGAGATTAAGCCAGGTCAATTTATTGAACTAACCCAGGCATTTCGTAACAAACTTAAGGCTCTTGACAGATACTCAGTCAGACATGGAAAAGGGGTAAGGTTTCATCCCCTGGCATCCCTGGCCCTGGAGGGATTTTTCCAGGAAGCTGGCACTGTGCGCACCGACAAGGCATGGAACTCCCACATTGCAAAGCTTCAAACCCAGATAGATCCACTCCTGGCGGCCCCATCCACTCTAAATGCGGAGTTGCGTGATTATCAGCTGGAGGGGATCAATTGGATGAATTGTCTGTCAGATTGGGGCGTGGGTGCCTGTCTGGCCGATGACATGGGAATTGGTAAGACCATGCAGACCCTGGCCATGCTCATAAAGCATGCCCCCCAGGGGCCATCACTGGTCATTGCTCCCACCTCGGTGTGTGCCAACTGGATTGCCGAAGCCAACCGATTTGCCCCTTGCCTAAACCTGATTTCATTTGGCGGAAACAAAAGAAAAAAAATTCTGGAAGATGCTGGCAGTTTTGATGTCTTGATCTGTAGTTACGGCCTGATGCAACAGAAAAAAGTGGCCACCCTGTTGTCTGATGTTTCCTGGCAGATGGTGGTTTTGGATGAAGCCCAGGCAATCAAAAATGTTGCCACCCAGAGATCCCGGGCTGTCATGGAGCTGACAGCCGCATTTAAGGTGATTCTCACTGGAACGCCCATTGAAAATCATCTGGGTGAGCTGTGGAATCTTTTTCAGTTTATTAATCCCGGCCTTCTCGGGACCCTGGATCACTTCAACAAGACCTTTGCCATCCCCATTGAAAAAGAGGGGGATGTTCAAGCAAGAAGGGATCTAAAGCGACTGATCCAGCCGTTTATCCTGCGTCGTACCAAGGCCCAGGTCTTGGAAGAGCTGCCCTCCCGCACAGAAATTTTGCTTGATATTGATTTGAGTAAAGAGGAGCTGGCTTTTTATGAGGCTCTGCGCCAACAGGCTCTGGAGCGAATTTCCAACGATGATGAGAGCCATGGCGGCCAGAAACATTTTAAAATACTGGCGGAAATCACAAAACTGCGCCAGGCTTGCTGCCATAGTGAACTTGTCAACAAGGAAATCTCCATTCCCAGCAGCAAACTGGCGGTTTTTTCTGAAATTCTGGGGGAACTCATCAACAATGGACACAAGGCCCTTGTCTTCAGCCAGTTTGTGGGGCATCTGTCCATTATCCGAAAATATCTGGATGACTCCAAAATCAAATACCAGTACCTGGACGGCAGCACCCCGGTAGCCCAGCGACAAAAGGCAATCCATGGCTTTCAATCCGGGGAGGGGGATGTCTTTTTAATCAGTCTTAAAGCCGGGGGCGTGGGGTTGAATCTTACGGCAGCCGACTATGTGATTCACCTGGATCCCTGGTGGAACCCGGCGGTGGAGGATCAGGCATCCGACCGTGCCCATCGCATTGGTCAGTTGAGACCTGTTACCATTTATCGTCTGATTACCCGGGGAACAGTGGAAGAGAAAATTGTGCATATGCATCGCCGTAAACGGAATCTTGCGGACAGCCTGCTGACCGGGAGTGACTTAAGCGGGAAAATGTCTGCTAAAGAACTTCTGGGTTTAATCCAGGAGTAGTTGCCAGGCTGTTACGGAGCTAAGAATATTTTCACAAAACTACCATATGTAGCAACGTTAAATCTCATGAGTCAGTATATGTTGTTGTTTGATTCGTGAGATCATGCATTCCATAACAGCCTGTCGACAAGCTGTTACGGAATATTGATTATTTGCATCTTCTCAGCAATTTTGGATTTGTGGTTAATACATCAATTCCACCTTTTTTGAAGTCACCGTCGTTAGTCATTAATTTCAAATTTAGCTTTTTACAAATATCAACAAGAATGGCGTCATTAAAATCAACGTTTCCGTTTTTAAAGTCCAGCAAGGCCTGTACCAGATTCACTTCATTGGCGGGAATGGAGTGAATTTCACAAAAATTTATTATTTTTTGTGCGAATGTGTGAGCAGAAGATGCAACTGTAGAAAAATCTGAAGAATTTCTGAAGTCTTTAAATTTCGGATATTTGAATTTATAGTTGCCGCCCCATTCGATTCGGCAATATCTGTTGAGATACTCACTTAGCACCATAGGATCAAGTACAGGCTGTGCCTGTGCACAGATAAGCCTTGAGAAAGCGGACGAATACTGTTGAGCAAATCTATACAGAGGATTCCTCGGAGCGGGAAACAAGTAAAGCCAGATATTTGTGTCCACCAAAACCCGCTCCCCACAGCTAAAGGAGTAAAATGCCAGATCGTAGGCCTTATTGTTCATTTTCATCTTCCTCCTCATCCAGCCAGGCATCATCATATCCCTTGGGGTTCGTGTAGTACTTCTTGGCATTATCCACAACGCTTTTGAGCAGTTCCAAATCATCTGAAGAAAGGCCTTCGACTTTTACTTGTGCGCGGATATCTTCCTCACTAAAAGTTCCATATAGCTGTCCGATGGAAACATTCAGGAAGAGAGATATCAACATGGTTATATTTTTAAATGAAATTGTTATTTGCTTTCCGTTTTTCAATAGTGGTTCAATTTTATCAAAAATCTTTTGTCCATCTTCTGCGGATATACACAGAGAACTCCCAATGAGGTCAGGGACCTTGATTGTTATTACATTGTCCATGGCAAACTCCTTTTGTTTAAAAAATCTCGTCATTACGCAGTTCGGATTTCAGGCAGTAACTGCTTGTATCTTGGGTATTTATTTCTATGTTGACACATGTACCCGGGAAATCATGATCCATTTTGACAACTGTGTCTTCATTATCAGAAAACGCATAGTAGCCAAATCGGGAAACAATTTGAAGCTTCCCTTTATTCTTTCGAATAAAATCTTTGATCAACTTAAGTCCAAGTCCTCCGGGCTGATTTCCCGTTTTAGTAGTATTCCCTTCGGACATTGCCCACCTGATGGCAGCACAGGAATTTATTTTCTCTTGTTTGATATATCTACGAACATTTTCTCTTATGCCGATTCCTGCATCGACAATGGTGAAGTCTAAACGATGTTTTTGAGGAAAAAATTGTCCGCACACAAAAATCCCTGATTCCGATTGAGAATGGATTGCCGCATTCTGAAAGATTTCAAAAAGACTTTGTCGAAAACGCTTGGTTAACGCTTGTGACATGGAAGGGATTCCCCTCCCGTTCATATATGAATAGAGATAGTCATAAAACTGTTCCCCTGCATGATATTTGAAAATTTTAAATGGAAGCGTTGTCTGATTGGTATCCATCAAAACCTCCATGTTGAAAACATTTAGAAAATGATTCTTCTTGAGAATTGTCATGATTGAAGATGATAAATTATGGATTGATACATCATTCAAGTCATTGCGCAACCGAGCTATGACAGCATACAATGGTGCAGTCATATTCGCTTCAAAAAAGCGGCAGTCTGAGAAATTCAATTCAACAGAATCCAGAAGCAACTTATGTGATTCTTCGGCAATACGAGCAATGCTGTTAAATCCATAATAATCGCTTCTAACTGTTCCAATATTCAACATCATAATTGGTGATCTCCGTCTCCCATTATTGTCATGGCTTGGTCATACCACATAAGTACCACATTAGGTATTCTTCTAAGGGTTCATCCAGTCTCTTTTTTTGATTACACATATTTCCCTGAGAATTCTTCAAAGGCATTTGTGACGGCAAATTCAACATCATTACCCAGAGCTTTGAAATGTTCTTCACCGCAGGCGATTTTTGCTTTTTCATTGGGCCGAAGTCCATCGGTAAACAGAGTACTTTTGGTCTCAACAACAAAATAGAGCTTCTCTTTTCCATCCACCTCAATCAACACGGCCCAGTCCGGGTTATAGCCTCCAAGCGGGGTATCGATCTTAAACCAATTCGGAAGTTTGGCATAAAGCTTAATGTCATCGCTTTTTTCAAAAGATGTGGCAAATTCAAGTTCTATGTCAGAATCATACACCACATGATCAAAAACCGATTTTTGGGTTTCTACCATGTTTTTTTTCAGGTAGCCAAAAAGTTCCTTCTCATTAAAGAGTTCCTGGGCATAGTAGTGTTCATCCCCCATCTTGTGATATTTTATTCCATCCACCACAAACAAGCGCATCTGGTGCTGAATGATGGTTGAAACTTGCTCAATGAACTTTTGAGGGTTGTTTTTGAATGACTCCAGACGTCCACTGTCATTGATGATTTTTACAATGGTTCGTCGGGTCAGATTGGTTTCGTTCTGGAGGTAGGTAATCAGGTCCGGGAGCTCGAAAGAACGGGCATCAAACACAATGGCTGCTTCCTGAACCTTTTCGGCATGTACGCCGCCCCGGTCAATTTCCGTCTTGGCTTTACGGTAAAGAAACCGGGCTTTACCCACCTGAAGGTTGGTTTTGATCTCTTTGGCACATGTTGCAATAAGCGCGTCAACGTCAAAATCAACCCTGAAAGTCGTCTTGTATTTAATTCGGTCCCAGAGCTGTTTGAATTCGTCACTCAAGAAAACCTTCTTGTTCAGCAACACCTTTTTCTTGTTGGCACTGTCTTTGATATTGAGGTTGCCGGACACCTTTTTGAGAACCGCAGTGATTTGAGATGTATGAACTTGAAATTTTTCCGGCAGTTCCAGCTTTCCTGTTTTCAATGCTGTTTTCAGGGAATCTTGTATTTTACCTTTATTATCAATATACCCCTGGGTTTTCAGGTGGTTCCAGAGTACCTTTGATTCCTCAACGCCAAGATATTCATTGGTGTAATCATCAATGGGAATGACAATGTTTGCAAAAAGATGATCTTCCACAACCCCGAATTTGATGCCTTCTTCCTGTTCAATCTCTTTCTGTAATTCTTCGGCAAATTTTTCATAGGATTCATTGGCCATAACGGTAAGCGTGTTCACCTCAAATCCATGAACACGTTCCCCATCCTGATTCACGGCGATGCGAAGCCCCCTGCCAATTTCCTGACGTTTTTTGATAACAGAGTTTGTTTCATTGAGGGTACAGATCTGAAAAACATTTGGATTATCCCATCCTTCTTTCAGGGCAGAGTGGGAAAAAATAAACTTTAGCTTGGAATCAAAACTGAGCAGCTTTTCCTTGTCTTTCATAATCAGGTTGTAAGCGCTTTCATCTGCTGCTGTCTTCCCAGAGGCATCCTTTAATCTTTCATTCCCTGAAGTGTCCTTCTTCTTGTCAATGGCAAAATAGCCGTTATGCACCCCGGCTGCTTCTGTATCAAGGTCTGCGCCTTCAAAGAGGGTGTGATACTTCGGTTTTCGGATAGCCCGGTCATATTCCTCTTCAAACATCAAGGCGAGTTTACCCTTTTTCGGATTACCTTCTTCATCGTAGGACCGGTAATTGGCAACTCTGTCAATGAAAAAAAGACTGAGCACCTTTATCCCCTGGGGTTTCAGTCGCACCTCTTTATCCAGATGCTCCTCAATGGTTTTGCGGATCTGTAGGCGTTTGTACTCATCGGGGTCAACCTCTCCGATGGCCTGACCCAGCTTCAGGATATCCGGCTTACTGGTGAAACTGATGTATTCGTTGCCTTTTTCGCAGTAGATGTCGTCGATGATATACCCATCATAAATATCACGGCCACCACTGTACTTTGCATCCATAAGATCAGCACCGCTGGATACAGTAATTGCTTTGCGTTTGATGCTGCCACTTTTCAAGCGGTAATCCATCTCTATTTTTGCCGTGATGGGGCTCTTTTTGTTGTTAACGCTTAACAGTTTTATGTAGGCTTTATTGTGGCCGTCCTTGACTTCAATGCCTGCCACTTCGATCTGTTTA